>Ga0224496_10000849_pt1 | contig 20279 bp, 24 predicted proteins | sample SF_Jul11_sed_USG_2_FD_168127 | JGI IMG/M metagenome (GOLD analysis project Ga0224496, IMG submission 168127) | Sediment microbial communities from San Francisco Bay, California, United States - SF_Jul11_sed_USGS_8_1 | ecosystem: Environmental > Aquatic > Marine > Sediment | place: USA...
CCCCTGGGAGCGGAGCCCCTTTCAGGAGTCCGAGTTTTTCACCAACCCAGCCCAACGCTCTCACACCCCATTCCAACGGAGCAAAAGCAAAGCGGATAGCGGAACCCACAACCTTACCGAAGGTCGCCCCGGCAGATGTGGCCTTACCGAGAGCATCGGCGGAGTATTGGACTGGATTAACCAGGTCCATAAGGAATCTGCCTACACTGGAAACAGCGGACCCAATGGCACTGAATACTGGAGCGAATGGTTTAAATGCCTCAAAGACTGGAGTGAGCCCGTCTTTTACCCCCGCCCACACACCGCCGAAGAACGCGGAAATCGGTTGCCAATTCTGATAAACAACAAGAGCTGCCGCCCCTAGTGCCGCCGCCCCGGCCACTACCAACCCTATGGGGTTGGCAACCATAGCAATATTAAGGGCACTCTGTGCCGCAGTCCACGCCGTAGTAGCGACACTGACCGCCTTTGATACAAAATTGTATTTCAATAGGGCCTCTGTGTTGCCAGCTGCCGCCAGTTTTGCAAACTTCAAGGCCTTGGCAGCATTCAACCAGCCGCCCACCACAAAGGTCGAGGCGTACCCGGCGGCGATCCCGGCGACGGAGAGTGCCGCCAGTCCCGCGCCAGCCGTCAAGACAACCGCCGAGGTTTTCGGGAAAGCTGCGGTCAAGGTCGCTGCCTTGTCCGTCACCCATCCAGCGGCGGCGGCAACCCTGTTCAAGGGAGGCAGCAATATCGTCCCAACGTTGACGCCCAACCGGGTGGCCCGGTTCTGGAGCAGTTGCAATTTGTTCGCGGTGGTATTCGAGCGGGAGGCAAACTCGGCCTGCATCGACCCGGCGTAGGCGGTTGCGGTCGAGGTCAGGTCAAACGCCTGGGCGAGCAATGCCTGGTTTTTCAGCAACGGCATGATTGCGCCCTTGCTTTCATCACCGAACAGTTGGGAAACGAGAGAGTTTTGTTCCTCTTTAGGTGCCTCGGACAGTGCTTTAATAACTTCGCGAATGGCCGCAGGGGCGTTCTCCTGCATCTTGCTCGCCATCTCTACAGCATCGAGGCCGAGTGCCTGGAAGGCGTCTTGCTGCGCCTTTGTGGCGGCTTTGCCTTTAGTGAGAGCCCCGGTAAAATTTTTCAGGCCGGTGGCGGCGATCTCCATCTTCGCCCCGCCAGCGAGAAAAGCGGCGCCGAGGGAGGCGGTCTCTTTCTCGGTAAGCCCAGCGGCCATTGCGACCGCGCCTTGCCGCTGCAACACCTGCCCCAAATCACCGGCGGTCGCCGCCAGATTATTGGAAAGGTGGTTGACGACGTTGGCCAGGCTCTCGGCCTGTGATTGGTCCAGAGCCATACCTGTCCGCCACTTCGCCATCATCTCTCCGGCCTGGTCGGCGGAGATGTCGAAAGCAACCCCCATTTTTGCGGCTGTCTCTGCAAATGACAGCAACTCCTCGCGGCTCTTGGCTAAACCGGATTGACCGGCAGCCTCGACAATCTTCGCCATCCCCGCCGCCGCCATAGGAATACCCTTGTCGGTGGTCATGGAGAGGATGTCATCGCCCATCTGCTTAAACGCTCCGGGGGCTTCCAGATCAACGACCTTACGAACATCAGCCATGGCCGACTCAAAATCGACGGCCATTTTCAGCGGCACAGCCACGGAGGCCGCCATCCCGGCGGCACCAAAGAGGGCCCCCTGAAAAGAGTCACGCCTCGCCAAGTTGGCCCGTTGCCTGCGGGTGATGTCAAGAAATCCGGCTTGCGCCTTCTTGGCCCGGTCCAGGCTTTTCGTCAGCCGGTCAGACTCCGACCTGAAACGAGAAGTCGCGAACCCGGCCTGTTTTAACTCTTCTTTGACTTTGACAAGCGAGTTCTTTTGTTCCCGGTGCTTTTCTTTAAGCCCGGCAACAACACGTTTTGATTTTTCAAATTCCTGCCGGAGCTTATTGGTCGGCTTCTCGGTGGCTACAAGCTCCCTGCCGAGGTCAGCAGCGCGGCGTTTTGCGGCGTCAAGGGTAGAGGCGGTTCGTCCTAGTTCCGACTCAAGCTTTTTGAATTTCTCACTCTTGGTCTGGATTTTACCAAGACCCTTGACAGCGGAAGCGAGGCCGTCAACACGGGAAGTAGCCATTCCCATGGCCGTGTTGAAGTTGCCGGTGAGCCCTGCCCCGATATTGAACTTTACGCCAAAAGTTTTCACTGTTCACCTCTGTCCGTTGGGACTACCAAGTCGCCAACCTCGACCCATCGCAACAGCTCATCCAGCGGCAACGACAGCCAATAATCAACCCCGGTGTGGAACCGGGAGGCCATGCTCAAGCAGGCCTCCCGGATATCAACCTTTACAAAAAATCACTCACCAGCCCGGAAAGCACATTCAGGTCGGATGCCGACATCTGTTGCACATCGTCAAAGAGCAAGCCAACAGAGCGGGCGAGTAACCGCATCATCCTTTCGCCTTGCCCAATCGAAGCGTAATCCTTCGTAGGGTCGGTGGCCCGGACCTCATGCTCGACAGCGAGCATGTCTTTTCCGGTTAGCCGGCGAAGGATGACCTTCTCAATCTTCTTATCACCAAGATTGAGCGGATGCTTAAGGGTGTAACCACCGGCCTCTTTTTCGGGAGGCGCGGGCGGGATGACCGGAGCATCAGGCACAGCTTTCTTTTTATCGTCACTCATCAATCAAACCTCACTTGCCAAGGTTGGCGCGAACAGCGGCGAGGTAGTCCACCCCGTCGATCACACACATATAGTTGTATTTATCGATCTCGATCTTTTCCACCCCATCAATCCACAGCTTAAGGTAGTTGACCTCGAACTCGTTTTCCGAGTCCTGGGGCTTGCCGGTCTCGAACTTGCCCAGGGCCGCTTTTTTGGGCACTGCCTTAACAACCAGCTTGACCGAGGTCGGGGTATATTCGCCGCTCCCCGAGTCATACACCTGGATCGAGCCGCGCAAATCCAAATGATGCGACTTGGGAGCGGCCAGGGCGGTGACATTGCCGGTCACGGTGCGGAACTTGATGCCCACGGTCAGCGACTTAAAGTGGCCGAGCACCGGGCTGTCCACCTCGCCGGCGATCCCGGCTCCACCCACGGTGTCGGTCATGTATTCAAGCGAGGGGAGGGTGGCATCCGCCACGCCGAGCATCTCGGCGCCGTCGTTATAGACAGCGAAGTTGATCAGTTTCTCTGGGATCTTTCCCATGGTCGTATCTCCTTATGTCCGCCCGATTACCCGAACAGGGTGTCCAAATAGGCCGGGTCGTATTCGAGGATAAAGTTGATCTCACGCGCCGGACTGGGCGGTGTGACGTAAACGTGGAAACGGATGATGCCGTCCATCAGGTCGGTGGTGGGGTTTTCATCGTCGATGAATTCCACCCGGCCGCCGAGAATGATCTCGCGGGCCGCCAGGCCGTTGAGCCAGATATTCACCGAATCGACCACGGTTTCTACCAGCCGCCTGGTGACCGGGAAATCAACCTTCTGCCACCAGGTCAGGGTCAGGGTGTTGGCTATCCAGTTAAACATCCGGCGGATGGGGAGGAACGAGTCCTTGACATCGGTCACGGCCGGATAGGCCCCGGTGCGGTTGCCCCAGCACTTCCAGCCGCCCACGAAATTAAGCGCGGTGATGATACCGTTACCGTTCAGGTAGGCGGCCTGGTCCTGGCCTAGCCACGGCTCGTTGCTGCCGGCAACGGCGGCGTTCATCTGCAGCCGTTCGTTGCTGGGCGATTTGTAGGGGATGTCGTCGTGGTCTGCATCCACCTGGCAGATCAACCCGGCCAACTGGGTCGAGAGCCAATACTCATCATCACCGAGCTTGAGCTTGGGCCAGCAAACCGCCATCAGCTCATCGGTGAGGTTGTTGTCGTTTTTGTAGGCTGGAGCGTCGGAATACAAGTCCACTGACGCGGGCAGATCAATCAGACAGATCGCCTTGAACACGCCGTTGATGTTGCCGGCCTTGGCATCCATCACCGCCGCCACGCTCACATCGTCGGACCATCCGGGGGCCACGATCTGTCCCGGTACCAGGCGGAAACGCGGGAACACGTCATTGACCAGCTCAAGACCGGTAAGAGCGCCGGTAACACCATCAACCCCGCCGATGATATCGGCGGCATCAACCAGGGTCGGGTCGCCATACTCATATGAGCGGAGGATCGACTCGTCGGCGGCAATCGCGCCGGTAACGATCCTGGTCACCAGACCGGTGATCAAATCCACGGAGTAATCGGTATCCTCCACATAGGTGGTGGTGCCGGTGGAATCTTTGATAACCAGAGTTGCGTCAAGGATTCCCTCATTGGGGAGCTGGAGGTCGTCGCCGACAAAGTCCTGACTCGCTTCGGCAACGCTGGTTTTGTGGACCGCCGGGTCAAAGACGTTGATAAACACCACCGGGGCAACGGCGAAGAGCGCGAAATGGCTCTTCATAAACTCGCAAAGAGTGTACTTGTTCCAGTCGGCGTTATAGCCCATGGCCGCAACGGCTTCCGAATAAGTGTAGTAAAGGCCGGGCTCATTGACCGGGCCGATGGATCCGCCGGACAGCATGTGGACCGGGGCGGTGCCGACCACCACCGGCAAAGATGCCGAGACCCGACGAGGCGGCAGGATTGATGTCGCCTGCTCGGAAATAGTGACGCCGTGTTCGTAACCCATTATTTAGCCCTCCGCGCTGCCAGATACTTCCGCAGCGTCTCGCCGTGGGCGCGGTGCAGCCGCGACCCTTTTTTGTTAAGTTCGGCCCGGGCCGATTGCAAATCGGCCACAGGGACAAACAACTTCTGCATTTCCGTGTCCGACTCAACGGCACCGGCCAGGTGAGCAGGCAATCCGTTGCGGTAAACGGTGTACTGCCGCAAGGTCAACTCTCCGCCCATGTTCGGCCCTACATAGACCAGCGGCGTATTGGCTGCCGTGGCCACGGGCTTGGCCTCCTTTTTCTTAGTTTTCATCATCTTCGAGTCCTGCGCCATAATCCTGTACCTCCTCGGTTACTGATAGCGGGTTGGATACCGGCGGCAACAGCCACCTGGTTTTTATTGTCAGATAGTAATAAGGGTGGGGTTGCCCCCCGGACTCCGAACCATCGGAATCCCTCACTCCGGTTTTCCACTTGACCGGGTACTGCAACTCATAGCGGTTATCGAGCAAGCCCGACCCATTACCGACATTGCGGATAGCGACTCTTGCCTTATCCCCCATCTTGTGGACCTCGATGACGCCGGCTTCGATCTCTGCCTCCGGCTTGACCCACGCCCCGATAATGATGTCGATATCAACCTCGGGCTTTTCCTCTTTCTCGTCTGCGCCTTCCACGGCCCGCACAACCAGGAAAGGAAAATCCTCGCCCTGCTCAGGGTTGCGGCGCTTGGGCGGCAGCGCGCCGATGACGATGCGCGGCTCGGTCATTTCACCGTTCGGCGGCGACAGGGAAAACGACCCGGTAAACACCGTGACCAGAAAATTTTTAAGCGCCTTTTGCAGCAAATATGTCACTTGACGTTGACCTCGTAGTTAAGCTCGTGCTCAAAGTTTTTCAGGAACATGGGCGGAACATCCGCTGCCAGGTTCTCGGCCACATCTTCCACCACCCCGTCGATGGGCACCGCCGCTTTCACCACCGGGAACCGGCCCATCAGGGCAGGGTCCGACAAGCCGCCACGGTCACCCTTGCGGGATCTGGTCGGATACCGGGCCGGATCATAATGCTTGCTGCCGAGCCTGATCCACACCTTGGGGGTGTTGGTGTAGATTGATTGCACAAACGCCCCAGGGTATGAATGCCGACCGACCCTGACCCCTCTGGCCGCCTGGGCCGGGTTACCGATCATGGTTGCGTCAATCGGCATGGTGCCGATAAAGATTGCCGCCTCATCATCGCCGGGCTTTACCGGGTGGACGAAAACCCGATTATGCAGAGCCCGCCGTGGCATTCGCTCTTTCTTGGCAACCTTGGCCAGGATAAGTTTGCCAACCTGACGGCCCGTTTTCCGCAGAGCCCGAACCCTGGCGACCTCAATCTGTTTTTGAGTAGCTGCGAATTGCGAGACAACACGGTCCAGATCGCCGTCATCGATTTCAATAATCTTGCTCACGATTGCGCCCTCTCCAAAATGATCTCGGCCATTCCGTCCTCGTCAATCACCGGGCCGACCGTCCAATATTCGCCGTTCAAGGTCTTTTGCTGGTTCGGCACCGGCAATTCAGGCAGATCAGCCAAGGCAACAAACATCCGTTTGCGCTCGATGTTGAATCCGTCGTAGCCATGTTTGGCGGCGTCAAAGTCAACATCCTCGATGGTGGCCGGAATATCGGAGACTCCGCCAAACTCCACCAACTCCCCAAACTCGTCCGGGTTGGTAAAGACCGCGGCATCGGCCGCCATTTGTTCCTTAAAGGTGCCCATTGATTACTTGGCTCCGGATATCCTTTGCACCAAAGCACCAATCATCCCCATGGGCGGTGGTTGTCCGGCGGCAACATGCTTGTCATCTGACCGCTTTTTAGCGTTGATCCCCAACACTGAAAGAGCCACACCCCACAACACCATCAGGGCGGAAATCACCTTGGCCACCGAATCAATAATAGTTGCGGCATCCGTCGGATGTTTCACGACTGCCCAACCGATGACGATGGTCAAGCCGAGCATTTGCAAAGTCCAGGAAATAGCAACCGAGTATCCGAAGGTAGGACGCCAGCGGCGGACATATGGATCAAGGCTGGCCGCTTCGGCCCGCATTGTCTTGTTAACCTCGGCCAACTGAGCGGTTTCCGCCTCAAGGTGCAGACGGGTAAGGGCGGTTTCATTCTCAATCTCAAACTTTTTCACGCGCTCGAATGCCGCCGGGTCATCCCGGAGTGCCTGGGCAACCGACACGGGGTCGGGATCGGAGCCAAGAGCTTTGGCGATCAAGCCCCCAACCGAAACAGCAGTGCCAGCAGGGCCGGTCAACAAAGCCCCGGCCAACGGGGCCACTTTGGCAAGGGTTTTACCTATTTCATGCCAATTCATGATTTACTCCTAAATTTCAAAACATGATGGGGCTTATCGCCGCCTTTGATCGCGGAATAATTAGCCCCGGACTCAACCACGTAACCAAGGATTGCGGCGGTGGCGATTATATGGTCGGACATCAACTTGAAAGCTTCGTCACTGGCTGATTGCCCGACCACTTCCGGCCACATATAATTTCGATGCTCCGCAGAGTAAGGGGCCACATCCACGGCGAGAGAACACGGATTATTACCGAGCATCCAATTGTGATCGGATTCCCCCCATAGAGCATTGGACTTTCCTGCAGCAAGAGCCTTGTTTTGATCGTCCTCACCCCTCGCACCGCACACCACCCCAAAATCAATCGGGCTGGTCTTTATAGCCTTATGCAGGATTGCCCACCAGGCAGGGTGACAAGTATCAAGCCGTTTAATGCTCGTTTTCCCTAATGCGTAATTAGTAGCCCCCATCTCAACTCACCAGATCCTTAATATCGTCTTCATCAACTTCACCGCCGGTGGCCATCACCACCAAAACTCGACGAATAGCTTTTATGTCGTGGGCCAATTCCTTTGCCGCACAGTTCTCGCAGTCTTTGATTTTGACGAAGCCGGGAGCGGTCAAACGACCGAAAACCAACCCGACCGTCAATTTCAAAACCTCGTAAAACGCAACGGACACCACAAATAGAGCGGCGGCCTGCGGCAAAGAAACCGACTCAAGCATAACCTCACCCCTCCTTGGCAATAACAGCCATCGCGTCATCGCGCTGGACGGTGTTAATCTGCCGGTCGCCGAGAAGGATCTCGATTACCTCCACCCGTGGCTTGCCGCCCTGGGTGTAGTGCTCGGGATTCTCCGGGTCGAGAGTTTTGATAATCTCTACAATCTCGGCCTGGGTGACCGGGGCCTGGTTGGGGTGCGCATCATCGACCCACTCGGCGAGCTTACGGCCAACCAATAACTCCGCATCCTCGGCGGATACTTCACCCGGCACCTTGTGAGTGGTGCCGAGCCCGAGGCGACGCTTATCGCCGCCCCAGGTGTTGTCCAACATTTTGATTGATTTATTCCCGGCCATGACAGGCTCCTTGATTAAAGGGTTTTATCTCAGCCGCCCAACTTCACCTGGATGGTGGTAGCCGCATCAAGAGCTCCGGCCCAGGCGCAACCGGCCAGGGTGTTGGCGGTGGCCACGTTGGTGATTTTCTTGGCGGTGTTATCCCAGTACACGTCCGCGCCCTGGGCAATATCGCCAATAGCGGTGGCCTTGGCCAATTCCCAAACCTCACAGGTGGCCAACTGGCCGGATTCGCCGTCGGCTATATCGCCGAGAGCCACAAACAAACGATTGCCGACCAGGACAGGGTCGCCGCTGAGTACATCGACGCCGGTGGAGTTGGTCCAGGGCATTGCCTCGCCCGGTTGAATATGATTCTTTGCCATGGTGGTGCCTCCTTGAAAGATTGATTATCGCGCCCACCCCTCAAACGGAGGCCGCCGCGGTTATTCAGTTAGCCCGGCTTATGCTCCGGCGTTTTTGTTGATGCCAGCGTAATCGACCAGACCGGCGCCGAAATCGTGACGAACCTTGACCACCAGAGAGTCGGAGGCAAATTCCACCTCGTCGTCGATAAAGGGCTGCTCATCGCCCATCAGGTAGGCAACCTCAATGGCGGCGGCCTGGTTTGGATGGGCCAACAGGTAGTAGGCGGTGATGGAATTATCGTCGAGCCGGGTGTCGGCAATGGGGGTTAACTTGCCCGCCCATGGGTTATGAACCCCGGCGGACTTGTTGTCATCCGGCAGAGCGGCGGAGCGGAGCAGGATCTCCGCATCGGTCTCCAGTTCGACCGGGTGCAGCAGGAAGGCGGGGGTCAGATCAAGGACTGAACCATTCATACCTTTCTGTTTTCTCATAAGGGTGCGGCCTTTGGAAAGACCGGCCGAACCAAAAGCAGTGGCGGTTACGATGTTTTTGTGATCGGCGTGGAATAAGGTTTTGTTATCGCTCATGACCGGGTTGCTGGTGATCAGGCTATAAACCGCATCAGATTCAAAACGACGGGCAGCAAAACCAAACAGCTTGGGAATACGAGTGAAGGCCCGGAGGTCGTCATTGATGATCATGGTGCGAGTAAGCTTGACCTTACGGCCCTTGGTGACAACCCGGTATTTTTCCTGGGAGTCGGAGAACTTGGCGGTCTTGTATTCGCCGTTCTGGTCAAGATCGAGCAGATCCGGAGACTCGGAAAGCTTAATCCCGTACATATCCTTGAAATCGGGAGCATCAACAATGGCAACAAAGGGTCGCCAAGTGGACGGGGCCTCGGCATATGCACCAAGAAGATGCCTGCCGGTGACAGCCCCCATGATGGCCGGGAAGTCACTGGAACTGGCCGGGCTCAAGGCGCGGGCCGCAATGATTCTTTTGTCCATACCACGGGTACGGATACCGGCGTTCTCAAGGCTCTCGCGGGCCAGATCAAGTAAAGACATACCCCGGAAGATGTTAGACCCGTCGGCGGGCTTCTCGACCCGCAGGCCTCCGCGCAGGGCAAATCCGTCTATAGCGGCGGCGCGGAATTTTTCTACGGCCTCGGTGCCGATCTCGATGCTCATACCGATACCGGCGCCAACTGCCGGGCCGCGCTCTTTGAGCTTCTCGAAAATCTTCGCCCTGGCCTGATCCAGGGACACACCCTGGTCAACCAGAGTTCTGGAAAATTCGGCGTCCAACCCGGCCACCGAGACCGCGTCGTTAATACCGTTGACCCGCTCGCGCTCGGTGCGCTGCGCCTCATCGATTTGGGCGCGAACCTGCTCCGGAGTCAAGCCGGTGGAACCGTCGCCGCGACCCTTATCGCCTGCAGCAGGAGCCGGGGCCGCTGCGCCCTGGGCGCCTCGGGTGTTTTTATCAGGGGCCTGATCGGCCCGATGGCCGCACGCGGTGCAGTGCCTGCCGTCGAAATCCTTTCCGCAATCTGGACATTTGTGCATGGTGTTTCCTCCATTGTGTTGTTGACGGCCTTCATCGGCCCCCGGCCCACTCATCAGGGACCGTACTTTTGCTAAATTATCCGCGCCGATGGGCACCAGCGAGAGTTCCCGCAGTTCCCAGCGCGTCGAGACCTTGACCGGCCCCTCGTATGATTTACCGTTGATGATTTGTTTCTCACCCTCGGGCACCCAATAAGATTCAATGACCCGATACCCCACCGAAACATCGGTGATATGACCCTCGCGGACCTTGGTCGCAGCGTCCTGGCCTTCCTGGACGCTGGAAAACTCAACCCGACAGTCTTTACCGGGAATGTCGTCCACCTCGCAGTCCTGGAAATCAGAGGCAGAGCCAAGAACATCGGACACCGAATAGCGGCTGTGGGTGTCGAGCAACCGCACATGATCACCGTCCGGCAAGATCATTCCATCGCTGACCAGGATCTCGTTGACAAAATCCCATCGTTCCCAATCGAACACCATTACCGGCCGCTCGACGGTGGCTACGAACCGGACGGATCGGGTTTTCTCGTCAAAGGTGGCCGGCTCGGCACGCATACCGGCGGCACGGGCCGAGAAGCCGTAGGCCAGGCCCCGGCGTTCCATTTCCTTCCTAATCTTCGCTTTCTGCTCAGGCGTTAACAGCATGCTTGTTTTCCTCCAGCTTCTTTTGGTTTTGAGCCCGCAGTTCGTAGAGTTTGCCGAGCTTCTCTTCCTCGCGGATCGCCTCGTCCAGGGTCTCGTTCCAGTCTTCGCCCTGGTTGGCGTTGATCTTGGTCCGGGTTGTGGTCACGTTGTTGATGCCCTGGTCGGCAGCCTTGGAGTCCTTGAGCGGATCGACCCATGTCCAGCCGGGGTTCTGCCAGGTGACCGCCTCGTGGTACGGCAGCGGGTCGAATGCATAGTTGCGCAGCTCCGGCAATTTTCCGTCCATCCACGCCGCCTCGATGAACCAGGCCCACAGCTTGTTGTTGAGTTTCTCGTTCAGGAAAAATTGCTGCCCACCGTAAGAGAGACGATTTTCCAGCGAGCCGTCCCGCCCCGATGAATAAGACGAATTAGACCGGTCGTTTGAAAACGACTCGTAACTGATCCCGGCCCCGGCGGACATCCCCCGCACACCGTCGCGGATGTACGGCTCGTACTGAGTGCCTGGCCGGTTATGCTCGGCAACCTTAATATCAGCGCCGAACGGCAATTTCTGAATCCGGCCCGGATCGATATAGTCGGGCAGATCGCCCCAACCCACACCGGTGTCAACAGGCTTAGCCTGGTTGCCGCCGGGGATGCCGATCCCCGCGCCGGGCAGATCCGGGTAGGACGACTTGACGAACACCCCGAAGGCCGCGGCCAACTTGGCCCCAACCCGCTCGATCCCCTTGTATTCGGAGATGTCGTAAGCCTCCATGATAATGGCGGCCAGCCAGGAGATTCCGCGAGTCTGTGAGGCTCGGCGACGGTCGAACACATAGATCATGTCTGCCGCGGGTATAGGGTTTGACTTACCGCTTACCCCCATGAACAGATAATCGCCGGGGTGGCTCTCAAGAACATGGTAGGCAACTGCCTTGCCGGTTTCCGGGTCAACCTCAATGCCTCGGCGACCGATATTGCCGTTTGAGAGCGGGCCGTCAATACGAGCGTCGAGCAGGTCGCACTCGATCACCTCAAGGCGCAGCGGCACAATCCCCTTGAGCGAGGTGTCCCACACCCGATGGATCAGGACTTCGCCGTCAATCCAGATATGGCGGAGGATCAACCGTTGCAGGGCGGCAACGGAGTCATGGCCGGTGATATCGGCGTAGCGCGCCCAGCGGGACCACAGCTTTTCGACCTTGTTGTTGAGGTTGGTGTCCAGCTCGTCGGGACCTTTCTTGAAACAGGCCTGGGGCCGGATGCCTTTGCGGACCACGTTATTGCAAATCTTGTCGATGGCGCCGGAAATGTAGCCGTTGTTCTGGACCTGGTCCCGCGCCCGGGCGGTGAGCCATTTCGCGGCCCGCTTGATCTCGGCGTCGGCCGATTTGTTGCGGGGTCGCCAGTTCTTGTTGGGGCCGGAGATTTCGCCGGCAACGTAGGTGCGCAAGACCTCGCGGCCGTGGCAGTAGAAAGCGGCACGGGCCGGGCTGAACAGGCCGATGGTCCCACCCACCAGAGCGGTGACCGCATCGTATGCCCGGCGGCGAAAGCCTGCCGGTGATGTCTCGACCCGATCCGCCATTAACGACGCCCCCCAAACACGGTAACTGAGTGGCCGAACAGCCCGCCGTTTTGCGTGGCGGCGATTCGTGCCTCAAGATTGTTGATCTCGCTGCGGATTTCGGGAAGGGATGCGCGAGTCAGCCGCCGCTTGCCGACCTGGTACTCCTGGGAGTGTTCCAGGATGGCTTTTTCAGCGGCCTTATAAAGAGCCAGACGTTCTTGCAATTCGGTGAGTGTTGACATTGAGCCCTCGTTGATTTTGCTTGATGAGGGCCAGTGTAGGGGAGTGGGCAAAAGAAAAAAAGTGGGTCTGTACCACGGGTGGTACTTTACTACCCGTGGTAATATACTACAGGTGGTATAATACTACTGGTAGTATCAAGTTTGGTGATGGTGGCACAAGATGTGCTATTTATAAAGATAGGCTATGGCCAACAGGGGGAAAGGGCGGTCAGGGCGACCGGGCAACAAAAAACCGCCGGGCTACGATCAGCACCGGCGGTTGTGATTTTATGGCATGGGATTTGCTATATTGCGATGGCCAATGGTCGATTATCAAGGGGGCTCCCGACCTTGGCCGGGGTGATCAGGTGCAGATAGACCATGGTGGTCTCAATTTTCTTGTGGCCAAGAAGACGTTGCAGCCGGGGAAGAACAATATCCTGCGCCCCCTCGGCATCCTCAAGCCAATGAGTTGCAAAGGTATGGCGCAGGGTATGCGGGCTTACTCGTTTAACCAGCCCGGCCCGCCGAGCGGCGTTGCGGACTTGCTTTTGTAGGGTGGATTCGTGCAGGTGGTAGCGCTTACGACTCCCACCATCCGGGTCAACGCTTAGTTGACTTGCCGGGAATAACCATTGCCAACGCAACTCCAAAGGGGCGGAAGGATACTTCCTGGATAATGCGCCCGGAAGACTCACAGCACCATAACCGGCGGCTAGATCCCGAGAGTGTATCCGCCCGACCAGCTCGACTTGCCTCGACAAATGAGACGCCAACATCTGCGGTAAAGGTAAAATGCGATCCTTATCACCCTTACCGGCCCGGACGGTGATGGTCATCCGAGCAAGATCAATATCACCAACCCGCAATCTTAAGCACTCCATAAGCCGAAGGCCGCAGCCATACAACAGAGCAGCCAACACCCACCAGTCACCACGCAACTGATCAAGCACCGCCCACACCTCGGACCGACTCAACACTGACGGCAACCGAGGCTGACGCTTGCAGTGTAAAAAAGAAATGTCCCCGAGGTCTATCCGCAAAACCTGCTTATAAAGAAAAACAATGGCGCAGAGGGCCTGCTTTTGCGTAGAGGCGGCAACCCGCTGGTTACTGACCAAATGAGTGAGGAACCGGCCAACCTCTTCGGCCCCCATATCTTTTGGATGGCGTTTGTCGTGGAAAAAGATAAACTGGCGAATCCAATAAATATAGGCATCGATAGTGCGGCGACTCTTCCGCTGCAACCGCGCCAAATCCCTGACCTGATCAAGTAATTTCGGTTTCTGCATAGTCGCTTCCTTTTGGTTATGCGGACATTTGTCCGTTTAGTTGGATGTTCAATTGCGCGAACGGCCTAGCACATGATCTCTAATTTGCAGGCACTGTTGGCAGTCAACACGCTTAGTTGTAGGCTCTGCCTCTCCCCAGCTCTCGCCCATACAATTATCATCTCCAATATTATCTTGCCCACATAACATACAGGAATCAGATGGGCCGTCATAATGTACCGTTGATGAAATTGTTTCACCACCATCTTGGTGCCTTTCAATAACCCTAAGCAGTAACCGCTTCATACCTGAGCCTCCGGGGCGCGCAAAATTGAACCAGTCAATCAAGAGTGACAAAAAGAGCCGCTGGTTATCGGTCAAGTTGTCTTGGTGTTTACGGTGGGCAATTAAAGCACGTTGCTCTTTTTGCCCCTTATTTCGGGCGTTATGGTAAAGGGGGTAATATCTCGGAAGCATAGCTAACAATACCGTCTATACTGCAACTCCTAATAGACGCTCCGCACCAAGAGCAGTATTCTGAGGTATGTATAACAACCCTCCCCCAATTATCCTCATATCTACCTATTTCCCCACCAATAAAATCATGGGCGCATCTTTGCCATAGTAACCCATTAACCAAAACATCTATTTTGAGCAGTAGCTTGTTTAAAAAATTTACCATAACCCGTCACTCCAGTCGGACTGGAATTATCTGCGGGTAACCTGGCCCAGTTCGTGGCCAGCCGCTGAGTTTAACATTCGGCTACTCAATACCCTCATCGAAAATCTTGTTTTCAAAATATACTTCTACCCAGCCAGCTATCAATTCTTGGCTTTTCAAGCAAAGTTCTTCGTCATCGTTAAGCTCAGTGCTTCTAATCATTTCGATAAGATCAGTTTTTAATTCTCTCAACCACGTAGCCGAACCAGGCACTTCAGCGGAACCCGCCCCTGTGTCGCCCCTGTGATTGTTCATTGGGTTTCCCATACTTGCAGTTTGTACCATTGTTCGTGCCTCCTATTGGCGGTTCGCGCTGAGTTTAACGTTGGACAACTTTTGCCAGCTTGTTCAGGTCGTCAGTTTCCACCTGGAGAGTAATGCAGCCATCCGTAGGGCCGGAAAACTTTGAAAACTCATACCCCTCGTTGTCCAATGTTTTCTTAAATATGGGGAGCTTCCAGTCGTCTAAAACTATTGCCGCCTTTTTCATCCACTTGTTCCTTTAAGTTAATTTTTGACATGAAGGCGCAAGCCAATAAAAACAACATTCCCGCCCCTTTTTATGGACACATAGCCAAGACTTTTAAGCCTGCTGGAAAACGAGCGAGGAGAAAGCGCTGAAAAACCGTTCCCGTCACAATATTCAACAAAAGCATCGTAAAGGTCTTTCACAGGCACTGCAAAATCAGCAACCTTTTCGCAGACGGTAGCGACAAAATCTTCAACCACACAAACAGCACCATCGGTAAACTGGTCTGTCGGTAAAAGTCCAGCCGCCAGCAGCACGTCTTCTGCCTGTTTTTCTTTGGCCGGGTCAATAAACCTTACTGCCGCGATCTTCCATTTGCCCTCATTCTGACGAGCATCAACACTAAAACCGTTTGCGGATAAATGCTTAATCATATCGTCCGCGCTTTCAAAACTGTAACCCGCTTCAATTAGTACCTTTTGCATGGCTTCTCCTTTATGTTCTCGCTTTCCCGTAACCTCACTCAAAAAACAACCAGAGCCGTCCTCAAACTCGACACCAAGGCCACCGTCTTTCTCATATAAAACCACCACCCCAACACCGTAGGGTGTTTCAACAATATCTCCATCCTCAAGAGACCTATAATCAAATGACATGGTCGGGTTACTCACCGGCCAACCTCCACCGGATCAACCTCTATCGACTTAATCGTCACCTTCATCGCGCAGAGATAACAGGCGACGTTTATGCAATGGTGATATCTGGTCCTGGTCGAGCCTTCCCATGGCTTGGTGGAATAAATCTTCGCCTTTTCCCGGCAGGCCGGGCACAATGCCCCGTGCCGGGCCGAGTAGTCCACGCCGTTTTCAGCCTCTTGCTTTTTCAGCACAATCAATGCCGTTGCCTGTGTCAATTTATCTCTCCTCTTCATCCGCCGAAAATGCTCTGTCCACCCGTGAACGGGTTGTCGCCCTGGTTGTCATTGCCGGTTTTCTTTGCCTCGCTCTTGGGGGGTGGCGGGGTGGAGCCGGGCCGCTCCATGGTCTTGATCCCCAGTTCATAGGCCGCCACCAACGCCATATATTCACAGTCCCAGTAGTGGTTCGGCTTAGAGTTGGGACATTGCCACAACCCTTTCGTGTCGCGGTACTCGGCGCACATGTGCGAGGCATATTCGTCCGAGGTTTCTTTGTGTAGATGAAACGCCCCTGGGTCGGTGGGGTTGATGTTGAGCCGCCGGGCCAGATCGTTTTTAAAAAGGGTCGAGTCTCCGTTCAGCAGGTTGACCCCGCCGGGGATCGGCTTGTTGGTGCCGGGGTAGGTGGTTATCTTCGACCATGATGTCGGACTGGTTTTACGCTGCTGACCACGATAGGCGATCAAGCGGCCCGGCCAGAGGGATGAGAAGTCATACACCTCGCTGGTCCGGTGACCCTGGGTATCCTGCACCGCGATGTGTACGGGATAGACGATCCCGTTCTCGTCGCGGTATTCGTGCTGGAATAAAATCTTTGCCAACCCCTCAAAGGTGAGGGCCTCGCCGTTCTTGACCAGCCACGACTCGTGATCCATCCCCCACCCGAAGGCACGGATCACATAATAGAATCCGTTGTCCTGGGTATCCACCCCGGCGACCAGGGCGGCCACCTTGCCGCCACCCGGCACCAGACCGGCGGGGCGATCATCCCGCAGAGCAAGGATCGCGTCCTCGAGGCGGAGGGTGCCAAAATCCTTGAAAGGTTCTGCCTTGTACTGGGTGAAAAAAATCTGCATGGCTTTTTTATCTTTACGCCCTTTGAGCCATTGGGCGGCGATCTTCCACAACTGGATCAGCGGCGAGATCCACGCCGGAGAGTGGAAGCAAATCTTTTCCGGGTTTTCCTGTTCGAGGTAATCGCGCAGCCGGCGGCCTGCATTCTCCAGCGCCCCCCACTCGGTATGTTCCCGAGCCCGCCACCCGGTGTGCATGGCGGCAATCACCGCCTGATCGCGTTTTTGATCATCCCAAATAGAGCCGCAACCTTCCCGGGCGCAGACGTACCCGGCCTGTTTGTATAACTCCATCACCTTGGGGTCGGTCAACTCCTTGTCGAACGAGTGCATGATCTGGTCGAAGTTCATCAACTGCTCACCACCGCAGTCCGGGCAACAGACCCAGTAATCAAAAACGACCTGGGCCTCTTTTGTCATGTACTGGGTGATATGTCCTTCTTCATCGGTGGGGGTGGATGACCAAAAAATCTTATGCGCCATAGGATAGGCGTTGCACCGCTGCCGGAGGTAGTCCCGCAATGCGCCTTCCTTCTTCCCGGCGGATTCGTCCATCTTGTTCACTTCGTCCACCAACAAATACATAGCCGAAACGTTAGATATAGAGGTGGTGGAGCCAGCCCAGCCCATATAGATGAGCATAGTCAACAGCTTGATCCGCAGTCCGGCCATATCGTCATCGATGCCGGTGAGGAGTTTTTTGAGCCGGGGCGATCGCTCGAACATCGGCTGCAGGTAATCGTTGCAGCGCTTTTTGGCGGTCTCTTTGTCCGGGTACACGATCAGCGCCGGGCCGGGGCGCATGTCAGAGGCAAAACCGAGCAGGGTTTCCATGCCCGCAGAGCTGGCCCCCTGGGGCGACTTGACGTTGCCGATCTCACGGACAGACGGATATAACGCCGCGTCCATGATCCCGACCATGTGCGGCATGAAGTCGTTATCCCACTTCGCGCCCTCAAGAGGCCCATAGGTGACGGTGCGGTGTTTGGGCGCCCAGGTAGACGGCGGCACCATCTTGTGACGGCGGAGGATGCGGCGTTCGCCTTTGGTGGGCCGGAACTTGATGCGGATGCGCTCGGGCCGGTGGCGGTATTTCTCGGCCAACCACTCCGGGCTGACGCGCAGCCGGACAACCGGGTTGATGATGTCGACCTGTTGCGCGAAACCCATCAGGCGTCGGCCTCCAGAATGATGTCGAATTCGATGTCGGCGGCAAAGACGCTCATCCGCTGGGCGATCTCCTCAAGCATGGCCTCCAGCAGGGCCGGGGCCTTGGTCTGATCACCGTTGACCAGGGCGATCCAGGTCTTGACGTTCTTCTGCGCCATGTGCGAGAGCTGCGCCATTGCCGCAACCTGCCGACCGACGATGGCGTTTTCGTGCTCCTCGATGGGCATAACCTTACCCTGCTTGACTCGCTGTTTATGGCGGAGTTCTTCGAGCTTGAGCTGTTCTTTTTCCAGCTCGATCTCTTTCAATTCATCCTGTATTTTATCCAGCCGGTCGCGCTCCTTCTCGCCGGTCTCGGCGGACTTGGTGTGCAGCTTGGCGTATTTTTTGACAGCGGCCTGGGTGAAGACCTTACTCCCGCGCTTCTTACGGAGCAGCCCTTCCGCGCAGTGGTCATAAAACTGGGTTTCGCTGATCTGCCGATTGTTATCGAGCAGCCAGCGATAGACCGCGGCCTTTGATTTGAATTCGGGTTGCGGACGAGCGGACGACTTTTTCTTTGATTGTCCCAATATTTCTGCCTCCTTCTCAGCCAAAGCCGCGCTCGCGGTGTCCCAATTTTTTTTATTTATGGCGGTCGGGTTCCCGTTATAGCTCTTTATTGTTGACACCACCGCATTGTAGAGGATCACATATTCAGACCGTAGGCGCTTAGGAGCGGCATCAAGGACCTTTTTATCAAGCGGGTCAATCATGGATGCTGATTTCCTCGAATGGTTGGCCGGTTGACTCGAGAACCGCCTTCTTGCCTGTAAAATTTTGCCAGCGGCATATAGTAACGTCGACATAAAGCGGGTCGATTTCCATTCCAAAATATTGACGGCCGAGCTGCTCACAAGCGATCAACGTTGTTCCCGACCCGTTGAACATATCGGCCACTCGCTTGGCAAAAGGCACGTTGGCCAACAGCGTTTCGATAATTTCAACAGGTTTTTCCGTGGTGTGGTTTTTGTTCCCGGTGCGTTTTTCTCGCAAAACATTACCAACGCCGGAAGCGTGCTTGTCGAATGGCGCTGTTTGTTTGCAACCCCACAACACCAATTCATGCTGGGCTCGCCAACCGCGACCCATTCCGGGGGAACACTTATCCCACACAATCATCGACCGGGCGCCAAACCCGGAGGATTCCGCCACGTCGTAAAGGTAAATCCACATCCGCCAGTCGGTGAAGGCATAAAGGTATTTGGCCCCGAAATTAGAAAACGCAGATTTAAGCAACGCCATATAGCCACGGGTTGACAAGGTGTCATTAGCAATCATCTTGTGTGCGGCGCTGGTGCCGACTGACCCAGGGGACTTGCCGCTTTCTTGGAAACCTCCTGAGCAATAAGGAGGATCGGTGCAAATCAGATCCACCGTGCCACCATCAAGTAATATTTTGACATTGTCAGCCACCGTGCCATCTCCGCACATCACTCGATGATCACCACACAACCACACATCGCCGGGGCGAGTAATAGGGGCAACAGGTGGCGGTGGGACATCATCCGGGTCCGTGTATCTTTGCAAGATTCCTCCATCGGCCAGCATGGAAGATATTTCTCCAGCGGCAAAACCGATTAAAGAAAGGTCGAAATCCAATTCCTGCAGGTCATTCAATTCCAAACAAAGAAGGTTTTTATCCCAACCAGCAAGCTCGGCAAGTTTGTTGTCTGCAAGGATATACGCCCGCTTTTGAGTGGCAGTTAGTCCAGCAAGTTCAATAACTGGCGCCTCTTCCATGCCTAACGATTTGGCCGCCATTAAACGGCCTTGGCCAGCGATGACCCCGTTCTTGCCATCAACCAGAACTGGGTTTGTCCATCCAAATTCCTTGAGACTGGCCGCCAACTGGCGGATTTGTTCTTCGGAATGAGTTCTGGCGTTCTTCCTGTAGGGAATCAAACTATCAATTTTTTTCAGCTCAACTTGCATCTTGCTCATCCCCTCACCAAATTCCGCGCCGAATAAATCCCATCCGGCAAAGTTGACAGATAATCGCCCGCCTCGATGGCGACGAACACCAACTCACTGAGGCGGGCGGCTTGCTTGGGGTTGGCGGTGCGCCAATCCTCATCCATGTTGACGCTCATATTCAGGCCGCTTTCACTGCGGGTGATATTGCCGGAGCTGGCCCGGAGCAGTTCCAGCAACTCGGCAACCTCGCCGGTCGGTACCACTGCCTGTTGCGCGGCGCGGACGGCGATCTGCTTTTCCTCCTGGGCCGGGGTTTGTTCCCGGTGCAGGGAGACCGGCAACCCGGCCATGATCCAGGCGCGGATGTCGACGCCGTTCTGCCATGCCTCGCCGGGGTCTTTTGCCGGGCGCGGCGCCGGCCAGCGGCGGCAGTTGGTGAACTGCTCCTCCCACCATGCGGCAGCCTCTACCGCGGCGTCGTCAAAAT
>Ga0224496_10000850_pt1 | contig 20242 bp, 16 predicted proteins | sample SF_Jul11_sed_USG_2_FD_168127 | JGI IMG/M metagenome (GOLD analysis project Ga0224496, IMG submission 168127) | Sediment microbial communities from San Francisco Bay, California, United States - SF_Jul11_sed_USGS_8_1 | ecosystem: Environmental > Aquatic > Marine > Sediment | place: USA...
GCCGACTGCAGGTTATATAAAAAAGAGGAACACGCGCCAACAATCCCGCAGGTATGACCGACACTCCCCAGGACGTAAGCGTTGATGAAATCTGCCGGCATCTCGGCGAAACTGAAGGGCATCTGCTTAGAAGAAGTCCTTCTCCCCAAAAGTGGCCCCTTCATATATCCCCCCAGAGCGAAATCGTCCAAAAGCCCCATTGAGCTACTGGCATAAACTCCGATTTGCTCCGGCCGGACAAACTGAATCACATCATCAAGTTCCATTCCCATCGAAGATAGCGCGTCACTCACCCCGAATACGGTCATTTGCAATCCTCTGGGGTGATTTTTCGATGAATAATGATCACCCGGATTAAATCCGGTTGGAAGCTGGCCGGCCGAGCTTGCCAATTGCTTTTTTTGATCGGGAAATAAAAATTCGAAATCCCCTTTGATCTCAACAATAACATCTTCTGGTTTCAACGGATCATCTTGAAGCTTCCAGTTCGCAGGTAAACTTATGGGTAAATCCCGTTTCGACATTCGGATCTGGACAGCCTTATCAGGATCCGTTTTCGCATGAATTGCTTTATGAACGGAAACCTTATCACAATCAAAATGCTCCAACTCCATCTTTCTGATTAAGGTGTTCTGATTGATGAATTCACCTAAAACCGAATTCAAATCTTTTCTGGCTAATGACTGGTTATTCCGGTCCAGACACTCACCCTTTTCAAAATGCACAAGCCCCATCATCAATGCCAGATTCAAAAGCGTATCTGCCTGCTCATCACTCGACAAATGATCGATGATTATCCGCTTATAAGCATGACTGGATGAACTCCTGCCAGCGGGGCAAACACCTCCAAAACCAACAATGACTGGTAAGCGATTCGACATATCTCAAATAATTAATAATAACCCAACTTTGCTAACCCGAAATATGACAATTTTAATTATTTTAAAATAATTCACTTAGAACTGCCCGATTTCTTTATAAAATTTATCTTAACTACTCCCGTCTATTTCCATCAACCAAAAAATAATTGACGTAGTTTCAGCTTGCCATTATCATTTCAGGATCGGTTATGTAAATAAATTGATCATTATTGAATTGACACAAACTGGGCGTTGAGCTAATAATTGTGTTTCATTAATTTTTGGTATTCGTTGTTAGAAATTAACGATTCTGGGGCCAGTAGCTCAGTTGGTTAGAGTACATCCCTGATAAGGATGGGGTCGGTGGTTCGAGTCCACCCTGGCCCACCAGTTACGATGCGAAAAATACGGAATCGGGGGATTAGCTCAGTTGGGAGAGCGCCTGCCTTGCAAGCAGGAGGTCAGCGGTTCGACCCCGCTATCCTCCACCATAAATTATGAGTTTCATAGCAGTTGCCGATAGGCGCGTAGCTCAGTGGGAGAGCACTACCTCGACAAGGTAGTGGTCGTCGGTTCAATCCCGACCGCGCCTACGCTGATTCATTCAAATAGGAGGAAAGATAGCTTCAATAAGGCGTAGAAAACCGGAGCAACAGCCGGACAAGAACCTGATCAATGAGCAAATCAGGGCTACCAGCGTCAGAGTCGTTGACGAAGAAGGTGGTCAGTTAGGTATCATGGATCTTAGTTCTGCCCTAGCACTTTCGGAAGAAAGGGGATTGGACCTGGTAGAAGTAAGCGATAAATCGGACCCCCCTGTTTGCCGGATCATGGACTATGGTAAATTTAAGTATCAATCCAGCAAAAAACTGCACGACGCGAAAAAGAAACAAATAATTATCAAGATCAAAGAAATAAAGTTAAGACCGAAAACGGAAAATCACGATTTTATGTTTAAGCTGAAAAACGCCAGGGGATTTCTGATTGGAGGCAACAAAGTAAAGGTCACGGTTCAGTTCCGTGGGCGCGAGATGGCTCACACCCATCTTGGTATCGTTCTTTTAAACCGTTTCGTTACAGAAACCGAGGATGTCAGCATTGTTGAGCTTAAACCCCATGCCGATGGCAGGACGGCTCAAGTAATTTTGGCTCCTAAAAAATAACAGGAAGAAAATGTCTGGATACAAACTTAAATCAAAAAGCTCCGCTAAAAAACGTTTTAAATTTTCAGCAAGCGGCAAGATCAAGCACAAAAAAGCCAATTTAAGGCATATTTTGACCAAAAGAAATTCCAATTCCAAGAGGAAACTCCGCAAAACTGGATGTATTGCCGACGTGGATATGCCTTCTATCAAAAGAATGCTTCCTTACGGTTAAACGACTATAACATCAGTTAAATGTAATTAAAAAACAAGAAAGGAAACTATGTCTAGAGTAAAAAGAGCCGTCCACGCCAGAAAAAAGAAGAACGCTTACTTTAAAGCGGCTAAAGGCTACCGTGGCGGAAGAAGCAGACTTTTAAGAACTGTCAAGGAGGCGGTTGACCGAGCCAGATGTTATGCCTACCGGGATAGAAAAGTAAAAAAAAGGGAATTTCGCTCCTTGTGGATCATCCGGATCAATGCCGCAGCCCGTATTTGCGGAATCAGTTACAGCAAGCTGATTCATGGCCTAAGCAAAGCGAATATCACCATCGACAGGAAAGTCTTAGCGGAGTTGGCTGTATCTGACTTCGAGGCTTTTAAAAATATTGCGGAATCGGCAAAAGCAAATCTATAGATAATCGGGAAATCCATTTTAGGGCTTTTTTTTTAATGAGAGCGAAGCTTTACCGCTTTTTTGCAACCGATTCGAAAAAATGAAAAAAACCTATCTGCGGTATTTGACGGATCTTATATCAGGATCTGTTATAAAAGCTGTTTCGATCATACATATGAAGTCATAACCCGCATAACAAATCCAGATAAAAGTTCAACTTTTAATGGAAACTAAGACAAAAAAACGCTGGGATCTATCAAAGCGGTTTTTAGAGTTCAGCGAGACGCTCTTTGCTACGGAAATCCACAGCATCCAAGACCTGATCTTCCTTTTTCTTCAAGCGATCGACCATATAGCCAAACCTGACAGCTTCCATTTCCTTATCAGCCAGGATCGATATCAGATCCGTTCGAACAAGTTAGTCAAGGAAATGGCGGACCCGTCCTTACTCAAAAATACAAACGTTACCAAAATCGAACTTCTTCCGGATACTGATTTTAACCAGGAACATTTACTATTGATTAGTAAGTCGAAACTTTCCGCCGGGAAAGAAACGTTTCTTTTTCTGGTCTGCAAGCAATACAGCCTTTCCGCTCAGAATTATTATCTTTTAAACGAAAGCCTTTCTTTCGCGATAAACCCGCCGCCTTCTTCAACTTCATTCTGGAATGGGGCCGATGCGGATCAAATATCGTTGAAAGCACGATACCGGCAGCAAAAATCGGTTATCTTGATGATCGAAAATTACGCTCGAAAAAAAAATCAGCCTTTGCTTTTTTTTAAGGATAATCCTGAATTAAAGAAGGAAATTGATCAATTTCAAAATAACCTGATCGGGGAATTGGAACGACTTAAGAAAAAGAATATCGAACTGGATCGACTTTACCATTCGATTCGTTTCTTTTTTAAAAATCTGATCGTGGAAATGAGCAACCGTCTAGCCATCGATCTGGGGTTAATCGAAATCCTCAGCAGAAATCAGAAGAACAAGAGGGCTTTTGATATAAATCTAGAGAAGATCATTTACAACAAGGTCCTTTCCCAGAAAAATATCTTGGACCTCCTGCATGAAACCATGCAGGAAGATCGCTCCCGTCCGGTTGCAATCTTTGAGGAATTCAACTCACTTGATCTTCTGCACGCCGCAATGGCCCTGTTTTCCGAAAGTGCCCAGGCCGTGAATATCGAATTTGAAGATGTCCCATCTACCGGAAAGTTCATGGTGAGAGCCAACTACGCTTCTCTGACCAAAACCATCAGGAATCTCTTTGATTTTCTCTGTCAGTTTCATCATTATTGTTCAAAGGAGACTCAGATACGTCTTAAATTGGACTTAATGAACTGGGACAACGGAGTCGAGATCATGATATCCTTGATTAATCTGACCTTGACCAAGGAACAGCACGATCTTTTGGTTAAACCGCTGAACCTTTACGATTCGGTTTTCTTTGAGTACGCTCCCCTTTCCCTTTACAATTATATCATTCATCAGACCGCCACCCGGCAAGGCTGTAGCCTGAAGTTTTCCTTGCCAGATAAAAACGGGATACAGTGTAGGTTAAAGCTGACCAATCAATAAGAAATGATGTATAAATTCGGGTATGAAAGGAACAATTTTGTACGCAAATGACGGGAAACAGACAGAAATTGTCTTTTTTAAGGCGGGGGAAGCAAAGCGAATCTCTATGAAACGCTTTGCTAAAGTAAAAAGAATTAAAATCCAGCGCTGACACCAACAGACAACAAGGAACTGGCTAAATCCTGCTCGACACCATTGAATTTTGCCTTACCAGTAATAGTGTGCATACGGGCATGGATGTCAAACACCAGAATAGATAGCCCCGCCTGCAAGTACCATTGGGCCGCTGCCCCTTTTTCGGCGGTGCAGGTAAGCGCACATGACGCGTCAAGACTTCCTACACCCACTCCACCTGTAAGATTTACAAAAGGTATTGGTAGCGTAAAAAACAAATCATACATCGTGGTTTTGACCACAGCACCGGTTCTGCCGGTTGTGTCAACTAACTTTGTTTCATAATTCTCAAGACCCAAACCTGGCAACATGGGCAGTGACGCATGCAACAACACACCAGATACTCCGTCAGACTCAACATTAGCCGTATCAGTGTATGCATTACTTAAGGGTACGCCGGCACTAACATTAAATAAAATCGCCGCTTGCGCACTTGAAGCCCCGAAAAAAAGAACCGTAGTAGCCGTTAAAATCATTAATATCTTTTTGTATAACATTGCCTCTCCTTAAATAAGTTTACGTTTTACTTCAATGGAAAATAGTTGGAACCTTATTTACATTCCAATTTTATACCAAAACCAATTAAACTTAAGAATCGATAAGCATTTTTTGGTATTTCAATTCTCTACGGCAATCGAAATATTATTTTTTACACCGTTATTGAAAGAAAACCAAGATGCCGTTATAGTAGAGATCGATATAAGATTGAACTCTTAAATCACAATCCTCTAATAATACTTGTTGATTTTAAATTATGATCTTTTTTAATTTACTTTGTCAAAAGGATAATTATTCTTGATGGAAAATCTATATAAAATTAACCAGTTGCAAATCGAGCTGGTCATGTGTTGGCATCACCAAACGCCTCAAGTCAAGCTTAATGGGTTCTTGGGGCTGGTGGAGAATCAGCACATGCAGAACTTTCTTTTATGGCACGAGGAAGATATCGCCAGAGCGCCTGATGTCAACGACCAGGAAATCGCCCGGGTAAAGAGATGCATCGACCGATTTAATCAGTTAAGAAATGACCTGATCGAAAAAATCGATGAAGAAATATTAAAATTTCTCCACGAAGGCGGGATTTCATCTAATCCAAATTGCGCTTTGAACTCGGAGACACCCGGCAGTATGATTGATCGTTGCTCCATTATGGCGCTAAAAATTTATCACATGAAAGAACAGGTTCAAAGAAAAGACGTGGATGAACAACATTTAGCTGACTCCTCGGAAAAAGTCAGGATTTTAGAAATTCAAAGAAATGATCTATTTGGTTGCCTTTATCAGCTTATTAAAGATGTCAGTGAAGGAAGGAGGCGTTTTATGCTTTATCGTCAGTACAAAATGTATAACGATCCGACCTTAAACCCAAAAATCTATCAGGCAGGGATTAGACAATAATTTTATGGTAGAACGAAATAAAACCATCTGCCCGTTGGACTGTCCTGATGCTTGCGGTATGGTCGCGACCCTGGAGAAGGGTCGTGTCGTAAAAGTTGAAGGTGACGCTGATCACCCTTTCACCAAGGGTTTTTTATGTCAGAAAGTCAGGACCTTCCACAAGAGGATTCATTCCGAAAATCGAATTTTGCACCCGCAAAAAAGGATCGGGAAAAAAGATGAGGCGCAATTTGTCCAAATCAGTTGGGATGAAGCCTGGCAAATACTGACGGATAAACTCAAGGAGGTTAAATCCCGATACGGACCGCAAGCACTTATGCCTTATTCCTATGCTGGAAACATGGGTATCATTAACCGCATGGCCGGTTACTCTTTTTTTAACCGCTATGGTTCAAGCAAACTGAACATGACGATTTGTTCGGCTGCCGCCAGTGCCGCCTGGACCGCTCACGTGGGAGCGACACCGGGTTGTGACCCTGAAACTGCGACCCATTCGAAATTAATCGTTTTATGGGGTATCAACGTCAGAGTCACCCATATCCATTTTTGGACGATCATCAATCAAGCCCGGAAAAATGGCGCCAAACTTGTCGTTATCGATCCTTATAAAAACCAGACTGCCAAATCCGCCGATTATTATTTTCAAGTAAAGCCCGGAGGCGACACCGCTTTTGCCTTGGCTGTTTTAAAACTGCTACTAAAAGATGACCGCATCAACAAGGCGTATATTAATGAGAGGACCTTGGGTTTTGAGAGTTTAATAGATTATCTGGAACAAACCCCGCTTGATGATTTTATTATAGATTCCGGTCTTCAGTTGGGCCAATTGCGTGAATTGGCCCAACTGTTATATGAAAACCCGCGGGCTTTTTTTCGTATTGGCTTTGGGATTTCTAGAAATCACCGTGGTTCGATGTCCATCAGAGCGATCTTATCCCTAGCTGCGTCGTTAGGTCTTTTTACACGGGAAAAAGGAAAAGGAGTTCTACTCTATAGCAATGCCTTTAAGGGCAACCTTGAGACGCTTCAGTGCGGATATTTAAGGAAAGATGAGGCCCGAACCATCAACATGATTCAACTGGGCCATGCCTTGACAGCGCTGGACCCGCCGGTAAAGATGCTTTTTGTATACAACTCGAATCCAATCAGCGTCGCGCCTGATAGCTCCACGGTCAAAAGAGGCTTCATGCGTGATGATCTTTTTGTGGTAGTACACGATCAGTTCATTACTCCGACCGCTAGCTACGCTGACTTGATTTTGCCAGCGACAACCTCGTTTGAAAACGCCGATCTTTTTACGGGTTATGGGCATTTTTACATCACCAAAACCGCTCCGGTCCTTCCACCACAGGGTGAGTCCATCAGCAATTTCGATCTTTTCCAAAGCTTGGGAATTAAAATGGGTTTTCCCGAAAAGGAGTTCACACAAAGCATCCATGAGCGAATCGAAAATTACCTGTCTGATCTTAAGGGTGTTCCGGCTGGCTTTAAATCCTCCCAGTTAGAGCCGCAACGCTATTTCCGATCAGAAGTTCTCCGAGAGGACTCATTTCTGTTTCATAATCCAGAGAATAAGTTTATGTTTTCCATAGGAAATAAAATTCCTTGTGTACCAAAGTCTGCCTGTTTATTGGATGCACGGGAATTCGACGATATCAACTTGAGAAGCCGATTCCCTTTTTCATTGATAACCCCTCCAAGCAACAGGATTCTAAACTCCACCTTCGGGGAGCGCTATATCGGAGAAAAGGGAACGGTTTTGATCCATCCTGATGACGCTGAATCAAAAGACATTAAACAAGGCCAGACTGTTCGCCTTTTTAATCACCGTGGTTTTTGTGAAAGAACTGCCGTCATCAGCGATGATACGAAAAGGGGGCTTCTGGTCGCGATCGGAGTTTTCTGGGAAGATCCCAAGACAGGGGTTCAAGGAATTAATCACCTGACCTCACAAAACACAACTGACCTGGGAGATGGACCTGTTTTCCATGAATCCCTTGTCGATATTGAGCTTGCGTAATATGGAACACACCCAATATAAAATGATCGTGTTCGATTTGGACGGCACCTTGTTAACTAAAGATTTCCGTCTTCTGCCCTGCACCATCAAGGCTGTCAATGAACTTAAGCTTCTAGGATTACGTGTATCGGTCGCCACTGGAAGAAGCTACCTCAGCGCAAAACCTTTTCTGGATTCGTTGAAGATTATTGAGCCCATGGTTTTTAGCAATGGCGCAGTCTTTGATAATCCCGAGACGGGATTTCGTGAATTGCTTATGGGCATTCCTCTCGAAGCCGCCATAATCATCATTCTGCTTCACCAGCAATACCATCTCTCTTTAAAGGCCCATATGGCGGACGGCCGAATCCTGAAATCCAATGATACTCCGTGGCCGAACGAAGGAACCCATTTTGTTGCAGGAGACATCACCCCGAACCTGCAGTCGAAATTGGATGAAGGCCCCATCAAAATGGTCCTTCATGGAGATGAGAAAATTATGATAGAATTTGTCGAACATGCTATAAAAATCCTCGGTAATCGGTCTTCTGTGCGTTTTTTTAGATCGCATCACGATTATTATGAGATCAGCAATTCCCAAATCTCAAAGGGAGGAGCTTTACTAACTCTTGTCAAGAAACTTGGCATTTCACCCGAGGAAGTGATCACGGTTGGTGACCAAGAAAACGATTTTGAAATGTTAAGGGATTTTGGGATAGGAATCATGGCAGGTGATACCTCTGATAAGCTAAGGGAAGTAGCTCAATATCAGATTTCAACACCCGAGAACAATGGCATCGACGAGTTGGTTAAAATTATAAAAAGACTCAATGCCCCAAAGCCTACCTTACCAACTTCAAATTGATTCTTTAAGAAATAAGTGTTATGTAAATACAAGATGAAATTAATATCACATCCTACAGTCAATTTTATTTAACAATAAAGGAATTTATGATAAAATTAATCATTATAATTATCTTTTCACTAATACCCTTTACTGCCTTTTCGGAACTTCCTGTGGGAGAGATTCCACCGAAGATTGTCCTAAGTGGCCAAACAGGAGGCAAACTTGACGGTACAGCTTGGAATAGCGAGAGCTTAAAAGATATTATTTTCATCTTATTTTACGTCGATCCTGATGAAAAAGATCTCAACGTCGCGGTTTCCCAAGCTATTAAAAAGGAAAACTTTCCAAGAGACGAGTATGGTTCGGTAGCGGTTATCAATATGGCAGCGACCTGGCTACCCAACATGGCAATCGCTTCTAGCCTCGAGAAGAAACAGAAAGAATTTCCTTATACTCTTTATGTTAAAGACTTAAAAAAGGTCCTGGTCGATCAATGGAACCTGAGGGACGACAGCAACGATATCCTGCTTTTTGGTAAGGACGGCAAAGTTTTATTCAGCAAGGACGGGAAGCTCTCCCAGCAGGATATCGATAAAATGCTCGGGCTTATCCGCTCACATCTATGAAACTAATTTCCTGAATTAAAGATCATTGGGCAGGACTCTTTGGATAGTCGCTTCTTTTTCTTGAATTGTTAAACGATGGAAACCTGCCCAAGGACCGGAACTGTGTCGACAACATCCACCGCTGTTGACACTGGTTAAAGTGTGATTCTCCACTGGTTTAAATGACCATGTTTTGTGGATATGACCGTGAAGGTAAAGATCAATACCGCAATTCATTAGGAATTCTTGGAACAACTTGATGTTTTCGAGAGAATGAAGCTTTCTTTGTTGGATTTCTTCGGGTAGGAAGGCGGGATAATGACCAATTACAATCTTAAAGTGATTTTTGTAATGGTTGCTTAATATTTCTTGATACTGATTTAGCTCACCATTGATTGATCCCCTGGAAGAAAACCAGTTTCTTGGAGCAGACATATCAATACCCAATAAAACCGTTTCTTCGTCCAGGCTGAGAATATTTTGATCCTGTCCTTTTAAGTTGGCTTTCCTATAAGGGTAACAATCAGGAAAATATTTTTTTAACCAATCCTGTTTTAAGGAACTTTGTGTATAGCGGTCGTGATTTCCAGCAGTTAAAATCACTTTACCTTTTTTTATCAACGGATCGAGATACTCCCTGGCTATCTTGAATTCCATTTCGGACGCGACATTGGTTAAATCACCCGTAATAATGAGATAATCCCACTCAATTTGATTAAGTTTCGCGATAAGATTTTCCTTAAGTTGGTCTTTAAAATATGGACGGCGGTTATACTGGTAATTCAACCAGCCGATCAAACGTTTGGAAATAAGATCCTCTTTAGAAAGGAAATTCAAAAATCCCACATTTTTTGGCGCAAAGTGAAAATCAGAAACATGAACGATAATTAGTTTCGACATTAATTTTTTAACCCTTTCAAACTTTGGATGGATTTTATTTTTTTAACCTTACTTGAACCTGATCACCTTTTAGTTCCCTCAAAGTATCTTTAGCAATCCATCTTGCGGATTTAGAATCAATTTTCAGCATTTTCTCAGCAACAATAACAGCTTTCTCATTAAGATATCTATTTCGTTTGCCGATTTGTCTCAAAGCCCAATTAACAGCCTTTTTAACGAAATTACGTTCATCGGTCGCATAGAATTTAATATATTTAAACAAAACCACAAACATATCATCCGCCATCATAGCCATCATACAAAATCCAGTTCTTTTCAAATTCCTCATCCCGTTGACTCCATGAAACAGCTTTGTCATAAGCAATAGCTGTCTTATCTAAAAGGTTTGCGCAACACTGGTCACAGACATCCTACGAATCAAATCCAAGCACCCATTTTTCCATCTTTTGGTCTGTTACCAGCCAATAATCATCAACATAACATGCTGTTTTTTTGCCTATCTAATTGCGGATTCCCATAATTCCAATGCCAAAGAATGCTCCTTCCCGATTTTACTAGCCAAGTCGCGTAAAAATGGAATTGTGAGCCCAAAGCTATTCTCGGGCTTAATCACAAACCTTGCCATTCCCTTGATGGCATCGTCATTCTTGCATTCCCCAAAATGTTCTAAAATTTGATTTAAATTCACATTCTTATTATAACAAGATCAAATTAGTTTCATTCTTTTTTTATTTTGATCGTTAAATAATCATAGACATCTTTTAAAGGTATCTTCCATTCAGCGGCGATTTTTTCACAATCCTTATTTTCCGGTGCAAAATTTACCATTTTTTCGCCTTGAAACCCTAGCTTCACATCCACTTTTCCCCAAGGTGTTTCAACCTTGACGATACTTCTACGCAAACGGACGCAGGTTACGGGATAATACCGCAAACCTAGAGTAGTGGTCTCACTTAAAATGATATCCCTGATAACCAATATTTTTGACCGATGAACTAGGACATTCAGCTTTAGAGCCGGTCTGCCCTTTTTCATGATAATTGGGGTCAAGTAAACATCGTTGGCACCTCCATCGAAAAGCCGTCCAATTACATATGAATATAACTCAGGGTTCATATCATCGATATTAGCTTTTATTTCCAGCATTTCGTCATCAATTTCCATTTCAATCAACTCAAATGATTATTGGGACCATATTACTTCTCGTATCTTTCCCTCCAAATTTCATATGTTATCCCCATATTTCTTGCTTGTGCCGTTCGGTACTTAATCAAATATTTTTTTACCACGATGTAAGACAAAAAAGCAAAAGGAGTAGCGTAAAACAGACTCCCCAAGACCATCGGGAATCCAAGGTCGATGATGAGATACTCGAAACTCTTGTATATAATATCAAGTTGGCCATATGTCGGGTCGTTAACGATTTGCAATAAACTCAACTTGAAATTAGCATAGGTGACAACATGCTCACCTAAACCAATTATATTAAAAAAAGCGTAGCCCGTCAGTAGAAATCCATAATACATAAAAAACATCGTGAAAGGATTGCTGATCCAAACAAGGGCCGTACCAATTATTAAATCAAACTTAATTTTTAATATATATTTTAAAATAACCCAAATCATAAATACAATCCACATTTGGATCCCAACCGTCGGCGTCAGACCAACGAAAATACCGACAAAGGTCCCTAATGCCGCTTCTTCCACGGGTGAGGCACTTTCCTTAATGGGCCTAACAATATGCTCATCTATCCGGGCTTTGATAAAAAGGAGCAACCAGCGCATTTTATTTAGATTTTTATATTATAACGTAGATAATTATGAGTCTAACTGATATTACACCAATCAATGGGATTGTAGAAAAAGGAAGTAAGATTGGGAAGTAAAATAACCCGCAAGCAAAGTATTTAGCGGGTTTCTACTGAAAATGGGGGGTTATTCGCTATAAATAGTTTTGTATTCGGCCACTTCACAAGCATTCCTCAAAGCATCAGAGGAAACATCTGGCTGATTGGCTAAAGCTTGACATTGGGCCGTCTCTGCCGGATTTTGCGAATGGGTCGTAACAATGGTAATGCTGAGTAAATCCTGTGCGGTTAAAGTCAATTGACTAACGATCGCGTCTTTTATCTGACTAAGATCTTGCATGGCAGTCAAGTTCAACTTCTCTCCTACAGGCAAATTATCCAGATCCTTAAATTCCTGATCTTCTCTAACAATGATAGGATAGGGAATCTCGTTTACTATTATTGGATTGGAATCGTCATTGACTTTTACTTCAAGGATCTCGAGCGGGTAGGAAACTATCGCTGAAAAACTTTGCACTGATCCGAAAAAATTAGCCTCATAGGTCCCAGTTTTTTTATAAATTGCGCAACCCTTAGGCCTAGATTTTAAGAGGCAAGCGCGTTGAAGATGAATGGACAAAACTTCCGATCCGTTCAAATCAGCTTCTGTCATAAAATTATCTGAAAATCCATAATAGGCGATGGCGTTATCATGCTCAGCATTACCTAAATCCAAAGGGGCATTCGGAATGGTCCTGAGACCCGCCACAACAATCTGCCAGTTTTCATCTGATTTTGGAGGTATCTTAACTTCAATTATGTCGTTCTGATTTGCTGGGTCAGTTAAATCGATGACGCTGAAATAATTAGACGAACTCGCAAGATCAAGCTTCATGTCAGTCAAAGCTTGATCGGTAAAAGCCATATTATTATCAAAAGGAGTTGACCTTGATTTGACGACCAATGAACCCACAATCAATGATTTGACACCGTCTACAAAATCAGACTGAGTCGGAATATAATCAAGACTGGCACTTTTACCTTGATTTTGAACTTGAGTCGACGGATAACCAATCGATTTTTTGGCTGAACTGATATCAATCTTCAGCTTTTGGATTTGATCTGAAGGATGGCTGTTTGAACCATTACATCCAATTACAAATAAACTTACGACAACAACAAGTAGCTTTGTAATTTTCATATATCAACTCTCTTTGATTATCTTGTTCGGTTTGATCCGCATTCCATAATCAAAACAAATTATGTAAAAAAGGTAGGACAACCTAAGTTGTGTTAGTCCTACCTTTTTTTGAAAGTAATTTTAGTTAAAATGAACTATTCAACAATACTTTTGAGTCTTTATCCACATCTATTTCTTTTGCCCAGATCGAACCTTCGACAACACAGCCTTTTTTAACCATGACCCTGCCGTTCGGAGCATAGATGTTAGCTTTGACATTGTTTCCTTTTCCAATGATAACCGAACTGGAATTATCATGATCATCATCATCGCCATCACCATGCCTACTATCGGCTACATAAAGGATGATTCCTGAAGAATCGATCGACGCATTGCTTGAAGGCCCAAGGTAGACTCTTTCTTTGAGCTTGATTTCTTTACTGATAGTAACCTCGCTTGACGCATTGAATTCGATTCTCGCGCCCTCACTACCCTCAATCGATTTAATACTATACAATCCTCCCTTAAATACGAGGGTTGAATTTTTCATAACCTCAATTTCGTCATAGGCTCCAGGCTCCAGCATAACCACTTTGTTATCCTTGACCTTGATTTTCCGGTCACCATGCTCACTTTTACTAAAAGCAGGCAGTTTGCTGATTATTGGGAACTGATTGATGCTTGAACTGCTACCACTGATCGTACCCGATCCGCTAGACAGATTGTAAAAGGCATCTCCACCAATGACTGCGTTGTCCTTGAGTGTAATCGTATCGGCCTTGACGTTAAATCCGCCTGCCGTACTTGACTCGCGCTCAATTTCAATCGAACCTCCCAGACTGTTAACCACCAAGCTACCAGACTCAACGATAACATCTTTGTCGAGTTTGATTTTATTAATGGCAAACAGTGAGATTTCCTTGATTTCCTGCTCCTCACTTGGACCTTGCGCAACATCCACATCAATATTTTTCAAGGTCTGGGGTTGCAGTGTAATTCCGTCATAATTCGCGTCCAGACTTTGGGAAGGCTGGAAGGTGATCTGATAAGTTTGATCTCCATCCACTACGCCATCGGCAACTCCGGTGATCTCAATGACCTGCTCGCTATTCCAATTAGCAGCGTTAAATTCCAAGAATGTCGGATTAATTACGCCCTCATTGGTATTTGAGCTTTGGACCGTAACGCTTACTGGTGAAATCGGTTCACTAAGCAATCTCACTTTTATGTTCGCCTTACCGCCGTTTTCGGTCGTATTTCCAGATACCGAACTGGAATTGATTCCGGCTGAATCATTATCCCTGTTCACAACCGTCACGTCGCTGGTTTTAAGGTCATGATAACCCGAATCCTGACTGACTGCGGCAGCGATATGAATGAGATAAGATTGATCGCCATCCTGAATCGCATCATCCGCTCCCGTTACCGTCACTTTTTGAGGAACATTCCAATTCCCAGCATTAAACGCGACATAAGCCTGGGATAGGGTCCCTTCAGTCAGATCGGAGCTACTGAGTGAAAATTTAACTTCCGCGTAAGGAGAACTGGTCAATTCAACCGTAAAGGAAGCAGTCTCGCCGGACTCGGTGGTATGGCCGCTGATACTACTGACGATAACACCCGCACTATCGTTGTCAATATTGGTAACGCTGACATCATTGGGCTTCATGCCATTGTAGTTGCCATCTCCACTTATGGCAGAAGCAAGACTTATGATATAAGTCTGGTTACCATCCGCCAAGGTATCGTCCGCGCCTGTTACGGTCACGGTTTGAGCTACATCCCAGTTCGTCGAATTGAAGGTGACGTTGTTCGGGAAGACCGATCCCTCAGCCAGATTAGTGCTGGTTACCGCAATATCGACATCGCTGATGGGTTGACTGGTCAGGCTGATAGAGAAACTTGTCGTGCCTCCCATTTCAGTCGTGGTGCCAAGTGGTACGCTAACGATGATTCCTGACGAATCGTTATCGATATTAACGACACTGACATCATTGCCCTTCAGTCCATCATACATCCCATCAGAACTGCTGGCTGGTGAAAGTACAACACTATAGCCTTGATTGCCGTCAACCTGCGAGTCATCAACTCCGACCACGCTCACTGTTTGAGCCGCATTCCAATTGCTTGCCGTGAAGATCAAGGAGCCTCCGACAACCCTACCTTCGGTAAGGTCGCTACTTGTGAGGCTGATAGCAACATCACCAAATGGCTGACTGGCCAAAGATACCGCAAAGCTCGCCGAACCACCGGCTTCGGTCGTATTTCCGCTGATCTCACTAACGTTGATACCAGCGCTATCATTGTCGATGTTCTGTAAAACGGCAGCTTGCGGTTTGATTCCCTGGTAGCTCATATCGGTGCTAACCGAATTATCAAAAACGATGCTATAACTCTGGTTACCATCAGCCAAATCGTCATCAACACCGCTAACGATGAGTGTTTGTGGGGCATTCCAGTTGGTTGGTGTAAAATTCAAGTTACTAGGACTGACTAAACCCTCTGTAGGATCGCTACTGGATACTCCTAGCTTAACCTCACCCAAAGGTTGACTGGCCAAAGATACCGTCAAGGTCGCCTGACCGCCCGTTTCGGTTGTGTTTCCAGAAACCGTTCCAACCATAACACCGGCACTATCATTATCGATATTCTGCAAAGTCAAATCCGCTGGTTTTATGCCGCTATAACCCGAATCCGTGCTTTGCGCCGCTGAGAAATTCACGAAGAAATTCTGATTGCCATCAGCCACCGCATCGTCAACACCGGTAATTCTCACGGATTGAGCCGCGTTCCAGTTGCTGGAAGTAAACACAACCTTGGCGGAACTGATCGTGCCTTCACTCGGATCACTACTGTTGAGTTGGATCGTCACATCAGAAAAAGGCTGACTGGTCAATCGAATGGTAAAGCTCGCACTGTCACCGTTTTCAGTAATGATCCCGCTGAGCGATCCGACCAAAATCCCCGCACTGTCATTGTCTATATTGATCAACGCCACATCGAGGGGTTTTAATCCATTGTATCCATTATCGGAACTAACGCCATAACCAAGATTAATGATATATCCCTGATTCCCATCAGCCACCATATCATCAACTCCGGTTGCCGTTACCGTTTGTTTTGCGTTCCAATTATTGGGCGTAAAGACCAAGCTGGCAGGATAAACTGTCGCTTCGCCTGTATTGCTGCTGGCCACGCTAACCTCGACATTCCCCGTGGGTTGACTGGTCAACTCGATTGAGAAGCTGGCTTGTCCACCCGATTCGGTTGTGCTGCCCCGGACTCCGCTGACAATATAACCCGCGCTGTCGTTATCGATATTAACCGTCAATACCGACGGCGGTTTCAGATTGTCATAATCGGGATCGGAACTGGCTGCCATACTCAGGTTGATGGCAACAGTTTGATTGCCATCAGCCACCGCGTCATCCACGCCAGTAACCGAAACCACCTGATTCGCGTTCCAGTTGTTGGCCGTAAAGACCAAGGATCCCGGGCTGACTATTGCTTCGGTCAGATCACTGCTTGAGACCTGAACTTGAACATCGCCCAATGGCTGGCTCGTGAGACGAACCGTAAAGCTACCGGTATCGCCTGACTCGGTGACGATTCCCTCAAAAGCCCCGGTAATAAAACCGGCGCTGTCATCATCGATATTGATCACCGTAACGTCTCCCGGTCTAATACCTTTATAGGCCACATCCACCGAATTGGCAGCACCAAGGAGTACCTTGAACGACTGGTTGCCATCCATAATCGCATCATCCACACCCGTCACATTGACGATTTGTCCGGCATTCCAGTTATCGGCCGTGAACGTCAGTTTGTCTGGATTAACCGTGCCTTCGCTTAGATCCCCACTGGTAACAGAAATCATCACATCGGCAAATGGCTGGCTGGTTAATTTCACCGTAAAGCTGGTACTTCCACCGGCTTCGCTCGTATTCCCCAGAGTCTTGCTGACGATAAAGCCGGCACTTTCATCATCCAGATTCTCAACGGCGACATCATTTGGTTTCAGTCCCATGTATCCCAAATCAGCGCTGGTGGCCTCGCTTAAAAGGATACTGAATGACTGGTTGCCGTCAGCAATCATATCATCAATGCCCATAACGTTTACGCTTTGGGCCGTTTTCCAATTGGCGGGCGTAAAAATCAGACTGGTTGGGTTAATCTTTCCCTCGGTCAGATCGCTGCTTGATAGCTGAATGACGACATCGGCAGTCGGCTGACTGGTTAACTGGACGGTAAAGCTTGCTGACTGTCCGTTTTCTAAGACCGGTCCGCTAATTTGGCTGACGATAAAACCCGCGCTATCATTATCAATGTTGATCGTCGAAATGCTCAACGGCTTTAGCCCATTATAATTAAGATCTGAACTTGTAGCCAACGTAAAGCTTATCAGATAGGATTGGTTGCCGTCTTGAACAAAGTCATCAGCCCCAGTCACCGTAACGATTTGATCGGCATTCCAGTTGGTCGATGTAAAGGTGATATTCTCAGGGTAGACGGTTCCCTCAGTTAAATCATTGCTCATAACCGAAATATTCACATCAGCGGTCGGTTTGCTGGTTAACCTCAAGTTAAAGCTGGCGGTGCCATCGGGTTCAATCGTGTCGTTGCTAATCGAGCCGATGATAAAACCGGCCGAGTCGTTATCAATGTTCAGCCCGCTCACATCTGCCGGATTCAGATTTGAATAATCCAAATCTAATGTCGCGACTTGACCCAGGATGACCGTAAAACTCTGGTTGCCGTCCGCGTAGAAGTCGTCAACACCGGTCACGGTCACGGTCTGATTCGCATTCCAGTTATCCACCGTAAAAGTCAGACTGGCAGGGTAAACCGTCGCTTCGCCAGGTCGGCTACTGGAAACAGGAATGACGACCCCCGAAGTCGGCTGGCTGTTGAGTCTAATATCGAAAGTCGCTGACGCACCTGATTCGCTGGTATTGCCGCTGATCGAACTGATGGTAAATCCGGCGGTATCGTTGTCAGTGTTGGTAACGCTTACCTTTGGAATCAGCAGTGATGAATAATCGGAATCCGCCGAGACAATGGCATTAAAACTAATGTCAAAGACCACATCACCGTCGGTCAGATCATCGTCAACTCCCGTAACCGTTACAGTTTGATCGGCATTCCAGTTGTCCGCCGTAAAAGTCAGGCTTGAGGGGTATGCGATTCCTTCTGTCAAGTCATCACTTTGAAAGGACACTTGAACCGAATCAAATGGCTGGCTATTCAGCCGGATACCGAAATAGGAGTTGCCCCCGGCTTCATTGGTATTTCCAAATACCGAAGTCACAGAAATCCCTGCGGAGTCGTTGTCAATATTGTTAAATAAAAGCTGGTCCAGAACCACCGATTGAAATCCGCTGTCAACGGACGCGGACAGATCGAAGGCAATCGAATAAGCCTGGGTCCCATCGGCCAACTCGTCATCGACACCTGTAACTGTCACGACTTGTTCCGCGTTCCAATTATCAGGCGTAAAGGTCAAACTGGTTGGATAAATGCTACCCTCGTTCGGGTTGGAGCTGTTGATGTTGACAACGACATTGGCCTGGGGTTGAATGGTTAGTTTAATGGTGACGATTGCCTCGGTGCCCTCTTCTGAAGTCTGGTTTGAATGACTGATTACCTCGACTCCCATCAGCCCGCTTTTGCCGTTTTCCGCTGCAATCAAAATCTCTTCTTGTAAATCGGCGATCTCGCTTGGGCTCAATCCAGCGATCCCCAGATCCTTGTTCACGTGTTGAGTGATTTCACCAATTATTTCGTTTAACTTGTCAACCGAAAGCCCAGGGCCTTCCAAACCTAAAATAGCCCCTTGTGTGACTTTTGAAGCGGAAGAAGAAATAACCGTGTTGCTATAACCGTTATCGACCAAACCGTTAAAAATCCCATTTAGCACCGACTCCAAACTGCCCGAGATCTGGTCGGGAGTTATCCCCGCATCGGTCAATCCTGATACGGCTCCTTTAGCCACGGCGCCAGCGACATCAGCCACGCTCTCCTCAGGCACCCCTGCTTCAACCAGTTTGCCGACGATCCCGTTTACGCTGGATTCGAGTCCCTGATTGATATCCTCAGAAACGATCCCTGTTTCGTCAATGTACTGAACGGCAAAATTAGCGATAGATTGGAGAACCATGACATATTTTTCCCCGATGTCAGCCAAATCGATGGGCGCACCGTCACCAGTGGTGATCGTTCCAATATCAACACCGGTGGTATCAATCGTCGCGTCCGTGGCGGTTGGGCCCAATAGTGTGCCGCTGCCAGTCGTCGCGTCACCCGCCGTATTTAAAAGTCTTTTCCCGCCGAAATTATATCCTGAGAATTTCAATGCCGAATTCTGCGAGGAGATATTGCCGTTTAAAGATCGGGTCACACTGGACGCGATAACCTTTACTGCCTTGATTTTGTTTTCGGTTGTAGCCAGATAGGAGTAACGGTTAGATACGGCGAGTTCGGCACCTTTCAACACATAGGGGGCGACCTTGTGGATTTCAGTGGAATTGGCTAAACTCTCATTGATAATTACCTGCTCTGAACCGGCCTGAACGACTGAGACCTGAGTCTTGCTAAACCCCGCGCTTTGAAGATCTGTCCCCAGATTCATAATTAAATTGGAAGACAGTGTGCCATCCGAGATGATCTTTGAGCCATCGTCACTTGTCGTGACCGATGGATTCCCCTTATCTTCATCGCATGCGAAAAATAAGAATCCAAAAAGGCCGATCACAATGATGATCGAGATTTTTTTTAGTCTTTGCCCCATTCTCTTTCCCCCGTCGAGAACATAATTAAATTTACAATAAAAGCTTTTAAATTCATCGTTTTAAGCATTTTGAGGTGCCCTAACCGCACAGTTACCCTCCCGCATTTAATAAAATTATGCACTATTTTTTGTTTTTTTTCAATAAGAAATACTCTTTTTTTGATAAAAACAATCAAAATAAATTAATTTTGATTTAAATCATTATTTTTATTTCATAGAGAGATCAGCCCTTTTTTCAAGGCAATGCGTGTCAAATCAGCAATGCTATTTGTATTGAGTTTTTTCATAATATTTCTCCGGTGCGTTTCAACCGTTTTGACACTGATAAAAATTTTCAAGCCAATATCCCTGGTCGAAAGGCCCTCG
>Ga0224496_10000851_pt1 | contig 20199 bp, 19 predicted proteins | sample SF_Jul11_sed_USG_2_FD_168127 | JGI IMG/M metagenome (GOLD analysis project Ga0224496, IMG submission 168127) | Sediment microbial communities from San Francisco Bay, California, United States - SF_Jul11_sed_USGS_8_1 | ecosystem: Environmental > Aquatic > Marine > Sediment | place: USA...
GTTATTAATATATATTAGCCGCTGCTAATATACTTGATCTAGATCATCATTTTTCATTCTTGATAACATTTTTTTCGACTCCGACCCACGACTCCGACCCACGACTCCGACCCACGACTCCGACCCACGACTCCGACCCCCTGGTTAAAACAAAATCCATGAATCGAAAACTATAACGGTAAAAATCAATAAACCCTGTGGCTGTTTTAGATACTATTAATGTCAGGCGATCGGAGTCAATTTGACTCCGATCCTGTGGTTGACTTAGGTATTGATTGAGACAACATGGGGACCGGGCTTTACCATGCACAATGACCTGCAACGCATGCTCACCGATATAAAAAACGAGGTGCATTTTACCCGCAGCTATATTGGCAGAAACGCACTGAGTGAGCGTGTCATGAATGCCATGGCCGAGGTGCCGAGGGATGAGTTTGTGCCCGACCATTTAAAGCATCAGGCATTTGATAACTGCCCCCTGCCGATTGGGTATCACCAGACCATTTCCCAGCCCTATATCGTGGCCTTAATGACCGATTTGCTCGAGCTGAAACCCGATCATAAAGTACTGGAAATCGGTACCGGTTGTGGCTACCAGACGGCTGTGCTGGCCCGGCTCTGTGCCGAGGTGTATACCATCGAGCGCATTGCCGAACTCTCCCACATGGCCATAGATCATTTTATTAAACTCCAGTACAGGAACATCGTCACCCAGATTGGTAATGGTTATCAGGGCTGGCCCGAACATGCGCCTTACGATGGCATTGTGGTCACCGCCTCGGCCAGTCATATTCCCGAACCACTGATTGAACAACTTAAACCCGGTGGTAACCTGGTTATCCCCGTCGGTCTGCCGCAAATGCATCAGGAGTTGTTGCTGCTTAAAAAAGATTTACACGAGGAACTTACCGTGGACAGTATTTTGCCAGTGGCCTTTGTGCCCCTGATTGATGACAAAATACGTCACCCGGCCCACCACACGCTTCAGTAAAACGTCGAGGTCTGTGAACGAAACAGAGATGTTTGCAAGATCCAGATACGATCACCGCACGCCTCTCGGTGACCGGTCAATACTCATCATAATCACAGGCAGTGAATGCTGGCGATGACAGAACACTAAATTGACTCCACCATGAAGACCAAAAAACAAACCCGTCAGACACTGCTTAACGCGGCACTGCTGAGCACGGGTTTTATACTCTCACCCCTGTCCTGGTGGAATGACATGCTGGTGAATGTACCACTGGCGTATGTATTTTCATGGCCATTCACGGTGATCGATGAGCACTGGTTTTTGCCTGCTTTTATTCTGGGTTACTGGTTAAGCAATATCCTGGGCCTGCTCATGTTGCACTGGGGAGGCAGCCACCTTATTCACCGGCAACAGCCGGCGTTTAGTCTAAAGAAAAGTTTTCTGATTGCGTTTGTTTACTCGGTGCTGGTTATCGTTCTGGTACTGGCCAACTGGCTGCCCGCACCGACAGAATTAATAACCGGTGTTAAATAAACAGTCTGCATGGATTGCGTATTAATGCAGCCGTTCAATCAAAAGATCAACGAAATCCTTGAGTTCGGTTTTCAGTTCATTATTGATGGCCGTGAATTCAAAATGGCAGCCATAACCCTGTTCAATGGGTTCAACGTGCGTGACCTTGGCATACACATCACTGGAATAGCAATGCCTTAGCGATTCGGAAAAAACCGTTTTAACTTCATCGTTCTGTCTTAGCCCGACAGGCACCACGGCAAATAATCCACCATAGCTAATATCCTTGACCGTACCCAGATACTCCTTGGGTAAAATAACTTTTCCGGCCACACAGCGAAATGCCATGGGCATGTTCACCTTGACTCTCGGGCTGCTGCGAATTTCACGACAGGGCACCTGAAGATAATCGGGTCGGCTTGTGGCTAGCAGTTCGTACATTTTTACGGCTTCTTTTCTGCCTTTTACGTGAACCTCATTGGCATTGCCAACCTCGATATAATGTTTAGCCAGGCGATAGGCGTTTTCACTTAACAATATTTGTCCACGCAAACTGTGCGCTTCTACACGGGAAACAAAATTCACTTCATTACCGACCACCGTGTATTCATTATACAATTCGGAACCCAGACTGCCGGCAATCACCTCGCCTGTATTGATACCTATGCCCATGTACAACGAAGGCAAACCCAGTTTTTCATTGGTCTGATTGATGTCTCCCATGGCCATTTGCATTTCAGTGGCACAGGCCAGTGTTCGTTCAAGATCATCGGCCCGGGTTTCTGGTACACCAAACACGGCCATGATGGAATCACCCATAAACTTATCAATGACGCCATTGTACTTTAAGATTATTTCACTCATTTTCAGGAAATAACGATTCAGTAATTTCAACAGCACCACCGGAGAATGGTCTTCTGCCATGGTGGAGAAACCTCTCAAATCTGAGAGCAGAATACTGACCACTTTGCGTTCTGTTTTTAACGGGGTATCCATTGAGGCATCAATGGTTTTATAAAGTATTCGGGTTAACTGACTTTCATTGACACCGGGCATGGCATGGGGAAACGTGTTGTTAATCACGTCCATTAAATTTAACACTAACTTACGCCTGGCAATGTAATTAAGCGTTTTCATTTTTGCCCCGATTATAATTTGAATCGCAGGACTATTATTCCGTTACAACTATACATAAAAGGGATAGTCTCTTTTTAAATTATGACCACCGACACTTACCGGGATTTCTGATAAGTACCCACCAGTTCAGCCACTGATAGTATATGCCCATTCATGGCCACTTCGACCTGTGCTTTTGTAGGCTTATACATACTCGGCAACAGGGTATCCAGTGCATATAACTTGTGAAAGTAACGGTGACGTCCAATGGGCGGACAGGGGCCTTTATAACCTGTTTTACGCCAGTCATTTTGCCCCTGCTCTGTTCCAGGCGGCAAAGCTAATGATGAAACGTTTTCAGCCAGGCCGGTTGCACTCACGGGGATATTATATAAAACCCAGTGTACCCAGGTCATTTTAGGGGCATCTGGATCTGGCGCATCGGGATCATCCATAATGAGTACCAGACTTTTTGTCGCTTCCGGCACATCATCCCATATCAGAGGTGGTGAAATATCCTCACCTTCACAGGTGTATTTTGAGGGCATGACCTCATTGTTGTTGAAACCACTGGATGCAAGTGTAAGCACTGTGTCTACCTCGCTAAATGTAAGCATATAAACCGCTACTGGTTACAACAGAGAACATTTCCATATTCACGGTTTATATTATCGTGGTGAGGCAGTGATTATCTTGACGTCAAGCAAACAAGCCGTCGTTAACAACGATTATCATACTCATATTGCTAACTGAACTGACAGGCTCAGTTGATGACTCCTCACTGGGAACATTTTGAACATCAGGCTGACATCGGTGTACGCGGTTATGGCAACAGCATTGAGCAGGCATTTGAACAGGCTGCACTGGCAATGATGGCCATCATGACAGACATTTCCTTAATAAACGCGCAACAAAAAGTAAACATAAGCTGCGCAGATCATGATCCGGCGTTATTACTGACCGACTGGTTAAATGCACTGATCTTTGAGATAGCGACACATAAACTTTTATTTTGCGAATTTGACGTTGCGATCAGTGATGGTCAATTAACTGCAACAGCCCGGGGTGAAACCATTGATGTGGCGAAGCACCAGCCAGCGGTGGAAATCAAGGGCGCAACGTTTACGGAACTGGCGGTTAAACAGGTCAATGATCAGTGGATGGCACAGTGTGTGGTGGATGTGTGACAAAACAATGTTTCAGGTGTAAGCCTGGAATTTTATAACGCAGCTGACGTTGTGAGACACCCGGTAACCCGGCAGTCTCCCCTACATCAGGACAAATGATTATGGATATCAACCGATTAGAAAAAGTATCTGCTTACCAGTGGCGTATCGAAGCCACACAGGGCATGCATGTTCCCGCCATTATTTATGCCAGTGAAGAGTTAATCCGCGACATGGATGACAAGGTCTATGACCAGGTAACCAATGTAGCCCGCCTGCCGGGAATTATTAATGCCTCCTATGCCATGCCCGATGCTCACTGGGGTTATGGTTTTCCCATTGGCGGTGTTGCCGCTTTTGATGCTGATCAGGGCGGTGTTATTTCTGCCGGCGGTGTGGGTTTTGATATTTCCTGCGGTGTACGCACACTGCACACCGGCCTGACAGCAGAACAGGTCATGCAGCATCAGCAACAGATTGCCAATGTGCTGTATAAAAATATTCCTGTCGGTGTCGGCAGCACCGGCACCCTGCACCTTAATAAAAAAGAAATGGATGCCATGTTAACTGGTGGCGCTCGCTGGGCAGTAAACAGAGGTCTGGGTAATAACGATGACCTTCAGTACATCGAAGAACACGGCTGCATGCCAGATGCCATGCCCGAACAGATTTCGGAACATGCCAGGGAACGTCAGAAAAATGAAATGGGTACTTTAGGTTCGGGTAATCATTACCTTGAAGTGCAACAGGTGACTAAAATTTATGATGCCGACATTGCCCGGGATTACGGCATTAAACTCAACGATATTAAAATCAGTATTCATTGTGGTTCGAGAGGCCTGGGTCATCAGATTGGTACGGATTATTTAAAAGCCATGCTGCTGAGTGCAAAAGATCACGGCATTAAACTACCGGATCGTGAACTGGCATGTGCGCCGATTCATTCAGCCATGGGTCAACGCTATCTCGGTGCCATGCGCGGTGCCATCAATTGTGCCCTGGCGAATCGTGAAATCATTACCCATCTAACACGACAATCCATGAAAAATATTTTTCCGGATATCGAACTTGATTTACTGTTTGATGTTTCTCACAACACCTGCAAGCTGGAACGTCATGCGGTGAAGGGTGAAATGAAATCACTGTATGTGCATCGTAAAGGGGCAACCCGCGCCTATGGTCCGGGTCACTCCAGTCTGCCGGCAAAATTTTATAACACCGGCCAGCCGGTTTTGATTGGCGGCACCATGGGCACGGCATCGTATATTTTATCGGGCACTGAAACCAGTATGCATGAAGCGTTCGGTTCTGCCTGTCACGGTGCGGGACGTCACATGAGTCGCCGACAGGCCAGCCGTTTATGGAATGGCAGCAGCGTCATGCACCAACTGGCAGACAAAGGCATAATGATTCGCAGTCCATCGATGCGCGGCATTGCCGAAGAAGCACCGGGCGCATACAAAGATATCAGTGCGGTGGTTAACGCGGCTGATCATGCCGGGCTTGCACATCGGGTCGCCCGACTGGAACCATTGATATGTATAAAGGGTTAATCAGTAAAACTTTTTTAATGCTGTTATTACTAATAACAGAGCACGGCAGTGCACGGACACTGACAATCGAAACGGGTGACAAAAACCTTAATATTATTTATACCAGGCCGATTATTTATGACGTTTCATCACCCGTCGTTGCCGATACACGCCTGCTTTATACGAAACAGAATGATCATCAGGATTTATTTGCCACGGCGGGCATCACCGCCTACAGCACTGATGACTTCGGCCTGGGAGCAGGAATAAAAATCATTGCTGCCGATCCGCTGGATTACACCTTAACAGCCATGTCCATGGGTGCCAGTGTAATTTACCAGCACAAGCGTTTTAAATTTGAGTCCAGTTATTACTATGCCGGTCAGTCACTCACCTACGCCGATGGAAAAAGTGTATCCTTGCTGATCGTCAATATGGATTATGAAATTATGCATAATACGTTTATACGCCTTGGCTATCGCAATATAAAAACCGATCTAAATAATGGCATCTCTGCTGATTTTGATCGCGGCGCCTATCTTGGTCTTTCATGGCTTTATTAAAAAATAAAATCATGTCCGATTTTTTAAAAATTATATTTATACTATTTATTGTTTATGCAGCATTCAGTGCCTTTGTTTATTTCAAACAGACGAGCATTATTTATTATCCTGATTTTCCCGGACGCAAGATCAGTGCAACACCCGAGTCACTGGGTTTGGTGTTTGAAAATGTCGAGTTTTATACCGCTGATAAAATAAAACTGCACGGCTGGTATATTCCCCATGACCAGGCCCGCGCCACCCTGCTGTTTTTTCATGGCAATGCGGGCAATATATCTCACCGCCTCGACTCGATTGCTATTTTCCACAAACTGCATCTGAATGTTTTTATTTTTGATTATCGCGGTTATGGACAAAGCGAAGGTAAAATATCAGAACCCGGCAGCTACCGTGATGCCGAAGCGGCCTGGCACTATTTAACCCGTAACAGAGGCATTACTGAAAAACAGATTATTATTTTCGGTCGTTCACTGGGTGGTTCCATTGCGACCTGGTTAGCCAGTCATCATTCACCCGCCGCACTGATTGTTGAATCCGGTTTTTCGTCTGTTCCGGCCATGGCTAAACGCCTTTATCCATTTTTACCCATCGACTGGCTGGTTCACTTTAATTACGACACAAAAGAATATATCCGCACTGTGACCACGCCTGTGTTGATTGCTCACAGCCCTGACGATGAAATTATTCCATTTGATGAAGGCGAAATTATTTTTCAATCGGCAAATAAGCCAAAACAATTTTTTGAACTACAGGGTGGACATAATGACGGTTTTATCATGACTGGCAATGACTACCTGACTGCACTGGATTCATTTATTAATAACAGCCTGACCAAACCCTGATCAACTTCGAATACGGGTTTCCTGACTTAATTCCCGGGTAATGAGCTGTTGCAGACTGGTCATGGATTCTGCAATTAACAGAATGACATCATCTGCAGTTAAAATTCCCTGAAGCCCACCCTTTTTATCGACAACCAGTATGCGACGTACTCCGTGCTTTTGCATCAGCGCCACCGTATCGAGCAGCCTTACTGATTCTTCAACACTGACCGGGTGTTTGCTCATGACCTCGCTAACCGTGAGTGCATCCGGGGATATTTGCCGAGCGATTACTTCAATGACAATATCGCGATCGGTAATAATGCCCACAGGTGTGTTGCTGTTTCCATGACGGGTGACCACGACCAGGTCACCGGCATGGAATTCACGCATCAGTCGTGCCGCTTCCGTGATAGAGGTCTCTGGTGACGTAATCACCACATCACGGTTACAGTACTCACCGGCTGTCATTATTTTCCCCTGTGGTTAACCCACGATATTGTGTTTACCAATCAAATGCACCGTGCTGGCCTGCGGACCATTGTCACCGGCAACTTCTGAGAATCTGACCTTGTCACCTTCGACAAGACCATCAAAATCACCATCAATCAGGCTGTTGCGATGAAAATATATTTCTCGTCCATCGGCAGACATAATCCTGCCAAAGTCCTGATAAGGCACCAGTTCAGAAACAATGCCATGAGGTGGTACTTCGTGATGTTTAACATCACCTCGCTGTTTACGAATATAATCCTGTAACTTTCTGCGCGCGGCATTAAACGCATCCCGGATAGCCACATAAACATCTTCATGGGCATGATGGTCTTTCGGTGAACGATTAATTACCAGTTCGCCATTGGGTACCGTAAGGTCAATGCTGACATGAAAAAGATTGCCTTTATGATGATGCCCATGGGGCGACGCAACCATGACCGTACAGGCCATAATGTGGTCATAGAATTCATCGAGTTTGGCGGCTTTTTCACGGATTTTTGCTTCAACAGCTTCAGAGGGTGGGATATCACGAAAATTAATCTGCAATGGTTGTTTCATCAATTAAACCTCCAGTCGATTCATGATGGTTCACGCTTATATAATAGCCATTTTTATGCCCCAGGTATTCTTCAACAGATGACTAACTTGATGTTAATTAAGAAAAGTATGAATAAATAACATGAAAACTAAAACTGCTATTCACTCAGATTTTTTAAGAATAGAATAAAAAAATAAAATCAGATACATGAATGATGGTTGATCATTCAATTAATTAATAGCGTTTCTATCAACTATTTTTATCAGTTAACGATTTTCACCGTCATTATTTCTGTCACACCTGATCAGTATGCCCTGATCTGATCATACGAACGTTATCATTAAACACAGTGTTAATGATAAAACGCATTTAATTCAACAGCATAATAATTATACTGGTTCAATACAGGTTCAATTTCCTGCTTTGCTAGCGAATACCAGCGGGACACAGAAGATGAAAACCTCCATGTCCATGAATCAATCCAGCAATAATGTCACCGTACTGCTGCAGATTATTAACCATCTAATGACGGAAGTTCATCCGCAGCAGCCCAGCAAAGCGATCACCCTGGATAGTCATTTTGAAAAAGATCTGGGACTGGACAGCCTTGCCCGGGTGGAACTGATTTCCCGTATTGAAAAAGAATTCAATCTTGCCCTGGCAGAAAAAACCTTTGCAGAAGCCCAGTCTCCGCGGGATATATTGCGCGCCATAGACAATGCCGAAACGCCGAGAACACGACTGCCCTCACTGGATACACATCCACCTGGCTCAGAGACCGTTGAACGCACACCGGAGACCGCAAACACGCTGATTGATGTTCTCGACTGGCATGTCAGTACACACCCTGACCGGATTCATGTGCAGTTGTATACGGATGCCGGTGATGGTGAAACCCTTACCTATCAGCAACTCAAACGTAATGCCATGAAAGTGGCCAATGGCTTGCAGCAACAGGGCATAACACCCACTGAACCGGTGGTACTGATGCTGCCCAGCGGAGCAGATTATTTTTACAGTTTCCTCGGCGTTATCCTGGCAGGTGGCATTCCGGTACCGATTTATCCACCGACACAGTCATCCCAGCTGGAAGACCACATACGCAGACATGTGCGCATTATCAATAATTGCCGGGCGCGCATATTTATTACCTTTGCCGAAGCCAGAACGGCCGCCCAGTTACTCAAGTCCCAGGCCACCGAACTGCAACACATTGTCACCGCAACTGAATTGCAATCATCCTCTGCCCCTGCCATGCAACCGCTGATCCAGCCCAGTGATGTTGCCTTTTTGCAATACACCTCCGGCAGCACCGGTAACCCCAAGGGTGTGATACTGACGCACGCGAATTTACTGGCCAATATTCGAGCCATGGGCGCGGCGGTTAAAGCACAGGCAAGTGATGTATTTGTTAGCTGGTTACCGCTCTACCACGATATGGGATTAATTGGTGCCTGGCTCGGCAGTCTGTATTACGCCATGCTGTTCGTGGTCATGCCGCCATTAAGTTTTCTGGCCAGACCGGAACGCTGGTTATGGGCAATTCATCACTATCACGGCACATTATCAGCCTCCCCCAATTTTGGTTATGAATATTGTTTACGCCGTTTGCATGATGACGATATTAAAGGTCTTGATCTGAGTTGCTGGCGTGCGGCTTTTAATGGCGCTGAAGCCGTCAGTCCACAGACCATGGAAAAATTCGCTCAGCATTTCAAAGGCTACGGTTTTAATAGCAAGGCCATGATGCCGGTCTATGGTCTGGCAGAATCCACGGTTGGCCTCACCTTCCCGCCACTGGCTCGAGGCCCGGTGATTGATTCCGTTGAGCGCACGATTTTTATGAACACAGGCGTTGCCAGAGAAGCGCAGGCTGATGATCAGCAGGCATTAAAATTTGTTTCCACCGGACAACCACTGATGAATCATCAAATCCGGGTTGTTGATCAGGCCGGACATGAATTACCTGAACGCCATGAAGGCCGACTTGAATTTAAAGGCCCGTCATCCACCAGCGGTTATTATCGTAATAATGAAAAAACCCGTGAACTGTTTGATGAAAACTGGCTGGATACCGGTGACCGGGCCTATATCGCCGGCGGAGAATTATTTGTTACCGGACGTATCAAGGATATTATTATTCGCGCCGGTCGCAACATTTATCCCCATGAACTGGAAGAAGCCATTGGCAATTTAAAAAATATTCGTACCGGTCGTGTTGCCGTATTTGGCAGTAAAGATAAACACAGTGGAACAGAACGTCTCATCGTCATGGCTGAAACCCGTAGCAAGGATAAGCAGCAACGGGAAACCCTGCGCACCGAAATCAATGCGCTGGCAGCCGATCTTATCGGCTCACCACCGGATCAGGTCATACTGGCACCGGCGGGATCGATTCTTAAAACCTCCAGTGGCAAAGTGCGTCGCACGGCCTGTCGTGATCTTTTTGAAAACAATCTCATCGGTAAAAAGCAGACCCGCTTAGTCTGGCAAATCATTCGCATTTCAATAGCCAGCGTTGTGCCACAGTTACGGCGATTCTGGCGTTATAGCAAAACATTAATTTATGCTGCCCATTGCTGGTTAATGTACTCATTGCTGGCGGTGGTGACCTGGTTAGCCACCATGTTTTTACCCGGTTTTAAATTACGCTGGTGGTGCGCCCGCAGTGCCGCAAAATTACTCGGCATCAGTACCGCTACCAGAGTCATGGTCACCGGTCTGGAAAATATTCCCCGTCAGGGACAGGCCTATGTACTGGTGGCCAATCACGCCAGCTATCTGGATAGTTATGCGTTAATCGCGACCATACCCGGTGAGTTACGTTTTATCGCCAAACAGGATCTGGCTAAATATTTTTATAATCGCATTCCGTTGCAACATATTCATACAGAATTTGTTGACCGCTATGAAACAGGTAAAAGCATTGCCGACAGCCAGCGACTGGTAGACATACTCAAGGCCGGTAATGCGTTGATGTTTTTTGCTGAAGGCACCTTCACCCGTGTACCGGGATTAAGACCGTTTTACATGGGTGCCTTTAGCGCAGCGACACAGGCTCAGGTACCGGTGATACCCGTAGCCATTCGCGGTACACGTTCGATGTTACGGTCTGACTCATGGTTTCCACACCATGGCACGATTAATATTGATATTGGCAACGCCATTGAACCCGCAAATATCGCAGCCGATAAAACATTAGATGACTGGCATATTGCACTGCAGCTGCGTAATAAAAGTCGTGAATTTATTTTGCAACATTGCGGTGAACCGGATCTTGGCCATGAATCGATGCGTATCGATGAATAAAACAGACAAACAGTCAGCCCGGCACTGGATACTGATCTGTACCTTTGCAAAAAACCCGTTAATGAATTTATCTGCTGATTCACCTCAGGGTTTCTGGAAAAATAGTCACCTGCTGTAACATCAAATACTGTGGCTTCTATTTTCTTATGTATTCAGTTGTAATCCATTTTTATCGTACTGTTATCGAACGAGGCATCACCGGCAATCATAATGGTGCCGCTTCCAATATCACGCATCTGTAAGAAAAACAGGTAAAGACAAGTAAAGTGATACGAAAATCATGAACAAGTTTTTTCATTTTTTCGCCCCTGAATTAAATAACTCAATTCGTTAAGCTAAAAATATTTACGCGTTATCTACTGCCAGTTATTTATCTTGTCGAATGGAATGATGAGCTGTTTATTGCTCCAGGAATAGTCGTCATTATGATTAATCTCATTGTATTTTCATGCCTGATTGTTAAACTTAAATAGACAATACTGAAAAAACCAATGAAAATAATTGTTTAAAAATGAACATCTGATCACATGTTTGACAGCGTGTTCTGTTGCTGCCGTGTTTATATTCAAGGAGTAAAGTTTATGGTTTTAGTTAAACGACTGGTCCTCGATATTCTTAAACCACACCAGCCAGATGCACTGGAGTTTTCTCATGGCCTGGCTGAAGTTGGCAGTAACTATCATGTATCGCTTACCGTTCTTGAAGTGGATGAAAAGACTGAATCGGTACAGGTAGTAATTGAAGCTGATAGTATTGATTTTAACGCTATTCAGGCTGCTATCACCAATATGAGTGGTTCACTTCACAGTATTGATGTCGTCGAAGTACACAGCACATCTGAAACTGAGTCCTGTTAAAATTTTAAGGTGACAGCTTGTATGTACCCATTAAATCAAATCAGATTTCTGTTACGCATTACACGCACTCACGGCATCATGCGTCGTTATTTTGTCGTCAATGGTTTTGATGGTGCCCTCACTATGCTCGGTCTTATTATGGGGTTTCTTTTTAGCGAGCCATCTAATCTGACTGTCATGATTAATGCCTGTCTGGGTGCTGCAATTGCACTCGGTGTCAGTGGTGTGAGCAGTGCTTATGTGAGTGAACAGGCTGAACGACGACGAGCCCTGAGCGAACTGGAAGACGCAATGGTGAGTGATCTCAGTGATAGTGCACATGCTGAAGCGGCACGCATGGTGCCTGTCTTGATCGCACTGGTGAACGGTCTGGCACCCCTGGTCATTTCCCTGTTGATCATTATGCCGCTCTGGCTCTCGACTACCGGGATTATTCTGTTTATTTCACCCATCTATCTCGCCATTGCCATTGCCATTGTACTGATCTTTATGCTCGGTGTTTTTCTGGGGCGCATTTCAGGTGTCTCCTGGTTGCGCAGTGGCCTGCAAACATTATCAATTGCCCTGCTGACAATTCTGTTGATTTACCTGTTTGAGGTGGCATAGCATGCCGCTGCATCACTGGCATACGATTGATGCTGACAAAGTGCTCAGGCATCTTCAGTCATCCATACAGGGTCTATCATCAACCACAGCAGAACAACGTCTGCGTGAACAGGGTGCCAATATTATTCCTGAAGCACGCAAACGTTCGTTGTTTGCAATGTTACTCGATCAGTTCAGAGACTTCATGATTCTGGTATTGCTGGCGGCTGCAGTAATATCCGGGTTTATCGGTGAGCCTCAGGATACCATCGCCATTCTGGTTATTATTTTTCTTAATGCCCTGATCGGCACCGTTCAGGAGTACCGGGCCGAGCGTGCCGTTGCCGCATTACGTGAAATGGCGGCACCCGATGCGCTGGTCATGCGTGATGGTGAAACGCTGACCATGGCAGCAGCAGAACTGGTGACCGGTGACATTGTATTACTGGAAACAGGCAATATTGTTCCAGCCGACTGTCGTCTTCTGGAATCGGAAGAACTGCAGGCCGATGAATCTGCATTAACCGGTGAGTCTCACGCCGTGGATAAGCAGATTAATACACTGGCTGATGCCGAGCTGACACTCGGTGATCGAACCAATCTGGTTTTCAAGAGCAGCCTGATAACCCGTGGACGAGGTAAAGCAGTGGTGATTGCCACTGGATTAAATACTGAAATGGGTCATATTGCGGAGTTACTGAGAACTGAGCAAAGTGTTAAAACTCCGTTGCAGCAAAGACTGACTCGCTTCGGTCGTTATCTGGCACTTGCGGTACTGGCGATTTGTGTTGTGGTATTTATTTCAGGACTGTTGCAGGGACAGGCTGTACTGCTCATGTTTCTCACCGCCGTCAGTCTTGCCGTGGCTGCCATACCCGAAGCCTTGCCTGCAGTGGTGACGCTGTCACTGGCATTTGGTGCGCGTAAGTTAATTTCGCATCATGCCCTGGTAAGAAATTTACCTGCGGTTGAAACACTGGGGTCTGTGACTTATATCTGCACGGATAAAACCGGTACCCTGACTCAAAATCACATGACGGCCGAACTTTTTATTACCGCTGATCAGCTTTCGCAAAACCTGACAATGTCTGAATTGAATTCATCATTTATCGAGCTGGCCCATGCACTGGCATTAAATAATGATGTTGCCGAACGGGATGGTGTCGCCACGGGAGAAGCAACCGAGTTAGCTTTATATGAAGCGGCTCATAACGCCGGTTTTGACAAGAATGTTCTGGAACAGGAAAAACCACGTCTGGCCGTAATTGCTTTTGATAGTGAACGCAAGCAAATGACCACCTTGCATCAGGCGGCGACAGCTGTTCTTGCTTATGTAAAAGGGGCACCGGAGAGTGTTCTGCCAAACTGTATCAATGCCGCAGGTGGTCAGGGTGTTATTCCGATTGAGACTGACAAACTTCTCGTCAGGGCTGAACAGTTGGCGAATCAGGGGTATCGTCTGCTGGCCGTAGCGAAACGTGAATGGAGTGAGCTGCCGAATAACATCGCACCAGACAGTGTTGAGTGCCAGCTTACCTTTCTGGGCATGGTAGCGCTGATCGATCCACCGCGAGCAGAAGTTCCACAGGCGGTTAAGGATTGTCTGACTGCCGGCATTACACCGGTCATGATTACCGGTGATCATCCGGGTACGGCCATGGCCATTGCCAGACGTCTGGGTATTACAGACAATAGTAAAGCCATACTGACAGGAAAAGAACTGGCAAAATTATCGGATGAGAAATTTGCTCATCGAGTTGAAACCATTCGCGTCTATGCCCGTGTTAATCCAGAACAAAAAGTTCGTATTGTTAGAGCACTGCAATTAAACGGTGAGTTTGTTGCCATGACAGGCGATGGCGTAAATGATGCGCCCGCACTGAAGCGTGCCGGTATTGGTGTCGCCATGGGGCAGAAAGGAACAGATGTAGCACGTGAAGCCGCTGACATGGTGTTGCTGGATGACAATTTTAGTACCATCGTGGCAACCGTTCGTTATGGCCGACGTATTTTCGATAACATTCGAAAATTTATTAAATATACGATGAGTTCAAATTCGGGCGAAATCTGGACGTTATTTCTGGCGCCGTTTCTTGGCTTGCCTATTCCTTTATTGCCGATTCATATTCTGTGGATCAACCTGGTTACCGATGGCCTGCCGGGACTGGCATTTACTGCCGAACCTGCGGAGCCGAATATTATGCAACGTCCACCCAGACCGCCAGAAGAAAATATTTTCAGTCACGGGATGTGGCAGCATATTGTATGGGTCGGTTTGCTGGTCGGTGGTCTTTGCATTGCCGCCCAGGCCTGGGCCATTGCGCGTGGCGTTGAATACTGGCAAACCATCGTGTTTACCGTTTTAACACTGTCGCAATTGTTTCATTGCCTGGCCGTGCGCAGTGATCGGGTGTCATTGTTTACATCAGGATTGTCGACGAATTTGCCGATGTTGGGCGCAGTGATGTTTACCGTTGGGTTACAGATGGCAGTTATTTATGTTCCCTCTCTGAATGATGTATTTCATACACAGGCTTTGCCAGTATATGATCTAGCCGTTTGTTTCCTGTTGTCATCGCTAATTTTAGTTGCAGTCGAAATTGAAAAATGGCTGGTACGCAGAGAGCTGATTTATACAGATAACAAAACATTAACACAAATAAACAATACCTGAACGCTCACCACAATACTGACTAAAATCAGCTTAAAAATATTATAGACAGCTATTTTAAATGGCAACAATCAGATCCGCCCGTTAGACGCTGGATAGCGATAACTATTTATGTCTCGGTATTCATCACGTGTCTTTCCGTTAGAAAAAAACAGAAAGACCTATCGCGGTGGCAAGTTCACTCAGATCAGCCGAGAAGTTTATGCCAGACGCTGTAATGTCAACATCACTGTCTGTCTTACGAAGCCCGACATTGACGGCAATAGTGTCCGTGATGAAATAGGCAATTGAACCCATCAGGTAAATACCATTACCGTCATAATCGGCCATTCCTGCACCGGCACTCATCTCACCTGAAACTTTAAAAAATCCGGCTGTCAGCATCAGACTAAAATCCGGATTAAGACTGATATTATAGGCTATGACTGGGCCAAACATATTGATCCAGGTGCTCACCACGCTCATGCCATCACTGGTCCTGCTATCCTCGTTAGCAATCAACAGACCTGCCGCCAGATTTCTGGCAAAAAAGTAACCAGCCGTGACATCGAATACCGTGGTTTCTGTTTTCTCATGTATCCAGTCGTAATCCATTTTTATCGTACTGTCATCGAACGAGGTATCACCGGCAATCATAATAGTGCCGAGCTCAATATCACGCGCCTGTACAGAGGGGTATGGAAAGACAAGAAAAGTGAGAAGAAAAAAAAGAGCAAGTTTTTTCATTTTTACGCTCCTGAATTGAAGAACTCAATTCGATAAGCAAAAAATATTTACATCACATATATCAATTTACGCCTGATATTAGTGATTGATTTGCGCCATATCAAGAAGACAATCAGCACACGGGAAATTTTACAGAAAAAAAGTTACCTAACCGGGCCGATTATTTATGACGCCTGCCAAGCCAGATACTATAAACAATCAGATTAACAATTATGACCCCTGCCCCCATGACAACAAACAGATTCTGATGCAACTCTGAAGGATAAATCACGGGCATAAGATAACGTTCAATAAAACTGCCTGTATAAAACTCTTCACCGGCAGAATAACGCAACCAGTTTTCAAGTGGTGTTAATGGACAAATCCATCGCAACATGATGGCCAGTGAGCCCCAGATAACGGAGGGTATATGCAGCCAGACTAACCAGCGCCATTTAAATAATAGAATACTGCCGAACAGAACGAATAGAATAAACACAAAATGAAATAACACAATAAGATCGGCAGCGATTCGAAATAACACATACAACTCCTCACGGCAGACAGGCTTTAGTATCTACCGTAATTCAACTGCCAAAACATATTGCTGTAAATTTTAACTTTACAGTTAATAACAACAAGAGTCATAAAATAGTGACGGCGACCGGGAAAGCATCGCCGTCAAAGGCTATTCGATTTTTACATTAGCACGTTTTGATGACTTAACCTTTGGCAGGGTTAATTTCAAAACACCGTGTTTAAATTTAGCTTTGGCCTTATCGGTATCAACCTGGTCAGGTAGTGACAAGGTTCTGGAGAATGACCCCTGCGAAATTTCGCAACGGTAATAATCTCCTTTTTCTTCCTTTTCCTCGGCCCTGGTGGAACCTTTAATCGTAACGGTTCGATCAGTAAGGGTGATTTCAACATCATCCTTATCAACACCGGGCAGTTCAGCCTTGATAAAAATCTCGTCATCACGATTGACCATATCGACATCAGGTGTTCTGCCTTCGAATGGTGCAGACAGATGACTTCGACCCAATCTAAATGGACTCATCCAGCCGCGCGACATTAACTCATCGAACATCCGGTCAAGCTCATCAAAGGGCGTCATTAAACGGGAAGGCCTTGCTATTTCAACATCGGTACCCTTTGCAAAGGGTGTCACGGTGGTTTCTTTTTTGCTTGCTTTGGTCATTTTAAATCTCCTTATGTTAACGTTCACTCACGATACATAATAAAGTTCACTTCCCTGACTAAACTCAATTCCAGCATTTCATGACAATTAGACAATAAAATCATGAAATATTTCTACCATAAATACAGAAACCTCATATTCCTTTAGCGTGAATATTCATTACCATTATTTTGTAATTAAAGTATTGATATTAATTAACGAAAGGATATTTTTTAAACACAAAAGACGCCAGTGGCAACCAGACAATCATCGAACACTAAAAACCGACTCACCATAACCAACTTTAATCAATAAAACAACGTCATTGAGTCAGTTGATAACCTGGTAGACGTCAGCAGGCAATAGCCACAGACTTAACAAAAACACATAAAAACAATTAATCGATTAATACCCCGAACTCAACACGATCACGGCCATTGGCTTTCGCCTTGTACAGACCCTCATCAGCTGATCGAATTAATTTATCGGCTGACGGTGGGATTTTACCGGAGGGTTCATAAGTACCGACACCAATACTGATGGTTATTCTATTACTTACCCTGGATGCACTATGGGGCTCATCAAGTTCATGAACGGCCTTGATCAACATACCCGCCAGCCATGTAGCCTGCTCTGCATCTGCATTCGGTAAAATAACCACAAATTCTTCTCCTCCATAACGGGCGACCATTTCGCCGCCGCGCTGAAAAAACGTTTTAATAATCGTTGCCACTTTATACAGACAGTCATCACCCTGTTGATGTCCATAGGTATCATTGTAGAGTTTAAAATAATCAACATCACACATCAGTAGTGATAATGGCAATTTATCACGAGTCACCCTGTTAAGCTCTTCATTGATCCTGATATCAAAACTGCGCCGGTTAAAGATATTGGTTAGACTATCCTTGGTGGCATACTCATTGAGCCGTTTATTCGACAAAATTAATTCATCATTGATCGACTTCATAGCAAGCTCAAGATCTTTACGCTCAGTAATGTCTCTTATAATACCGGAGTAGGTTTTCTGATCATTAACAAGCATTTCGGTAACTGATATTTCCACCGGAAAACTTTTACCACTACGATTCACCGCAGTGACTTCGCGGCTTATTCCTATCACCTTTTTAACTCCGGTTTTCTTATAATTCCTTAAATACTGATCATGTTCAGATCGATGTGGCTCCGGCATAAGAATGGAAACATTTCGTCCGACCAGTTCATTTTCAGTGTAACCGAACATTTTTTCCGCCGCTGCGTTAACGCGCAATAATATGCCCTTATCGCTAATGATCACTATGGCATCGAGAACTGTCTGAAATAAAGTTTCCAGTTTATTTTCGCGCTCAATGATATCGGCGTTAGCCAATTCGATATCATCCAGTAACCTGGCAATCGATTTTGACAGCCAGTTTAATTCATCATGTCCTTTCAACTCAGGACGCACTGAGCGATCATCACTCGAATAGTGTTTTAATGCATTAACAAGCAGATTCACACGCCGGGTAATCAATCGATCAATCAATAACAGGAACAGCAATACACCAATAAGCAGTAGCGAGCCCGCAAACTGATAACCGCGATAGATCGATGCCTCGGACAGTTTAAAGTGATATTCAAGATCAATCTGGTAATAAATAAAGCCACAATCCTTTGAACGTAAACCATTTGATCCAGAATGGATACACAGGCTACTATAACCATTAATCATGGATGCAGCCACATCATGATGGATACTGGCTGATTCACCTGCGATAACTTTTTCAACCATGGCAGCATTGATTTTATGACTACCCAGCTGCCAGTCTTTACCATGGTCTATAAAATCACTTGCCGCAATAACCTTTCCATTTTTATCAACAATCATCAAGTATGCCAGATCAGACTCTGATGCTAGACTGGACACAACCTGCCTTACACTCTCAACCTCGTCGAATCGTAAATAATGTTGCATCACACCTTGCAGAAAGTTGAGACGATCATGGAGGTGAACTGTTTCCTGCTCAACAATTTCATCAAAAATTAGATCACGGGTAATCAAAAACGAGAACAGAATCCCTATCAGCATCAACAGGCCAATAAGCGCAGGCAGAACGAAACGCAAACTCAGTAAACGATACATTAACTATTCACTATCTTTTAAAAATTCATTCGTTAACAGATCCTTGTCTGTTATTTCCAGATGAAGCAACTTATTGGCTATAAGGACTTTATTCAGTCGCTGAACAGTGGTGAATAACTGTGGATTATTACCACCCAGTAACTGGTTATTCTTGTTCCTGTCAGGAAAAACAATCTGCTTAATACCTGTTTCGACTTCCTGTTGACTTATGTGCAGCCGCCTGGACAGTTTTAAATAGGTATCAGCGGGATTATTAACCATATAATCAACTGCCCTGAACCAGCCATCGATTAGTTTTTTGATAACATCAGGATGACGGTCGATATATTCCTGATGCACCACCAGAACATCAACGATTTCACCGGGCATCATGGTACTGTCAAAAATTTGATTACCTCCGTATGATAACAACCTGGCCCTGACCGGATCAAAAGTCACCACAGCATCCACTTCCTTATTCTGAAATGTTTTTTCGTGGAAATTAAAATCAATATTTTTAACCACAATATCGCCAATCTTCATATTATTGAGTTCGAGTGCTCGGGTAATCAAATAAGCTCCCAGCGCACCACTCTCAACACCGACTACTTTGCCTTTTAACTGTTTAACCGATTTAACATCAGAATGGGAAATAATAGCATCAGCCCCATTGGAAAAATCGTGTATTAGTATCACGGCAACTGGAATATCAAGTTGACGTAATTGCAATACTTCATCCAGCGTTAATGACGCGGCCTCCAGTGTCTGGTTTCGAAATGCCCGTAAAACCTCACTAGCAGATGGGTATTGCACCAGACGTATGGTTTCCATATTCAGATAATCCAGATCTTTTGCCAGATAAAGTGGCTGATAGCCTATCCATGTGTTGGTGCCCACTCTCATGGGTGACACAGGCAAATCATCACAGGCGGATAATAACAGACCAATTGACACAATTATCAAAAAGGTTTTGATATTTAGATTCATAATTATCTCATTTAATCGTTTTATAATTTTATTCTAGTCAGCTTTATAATTTTTTCTTACATCAGACAGGCGCGTAAAACATTAGAA
>Ga0224496_10000852_pt1 | contig 20061 bp, 16 predicted proteins | sample SF_Jul11_sed_USG_2_FD_168127 | JGI IMG/M metagenome (GOLD analysis project Ga0224496, IMG submission 168127) | Sediment microbial communities from San Francisco Bay, California, United States - SF_Jul11_sed_USGS_8_1 | ecosystem: Environmental > Aquatic > Marine > Sediment | place: USA...
CGGCGGAAGCCGCACACCCACCCGGTTCCTTCAAAAAGGTGATCTGTTGGAGATTGAGGTTTCCGGCGTTGGTTGTCTCAGAAATCGGGTTGGCTCAGGGCCAGAGGCGCATATTGAGGGGTGACAGACCGACATTGCGGGCAAGGGTTGTTAGGTGGCCAGTCTGCTTGGCTGGCAAGTGGTGCGGGCGCAAAGCATAGAATTTGCGTATGCCCCGCCCCGGTTTCTGGATTGGCATCCAAGGTGAACCCTGGCCTATGTTCAGCTTGCAAGGCTTGAATACAAGGATTTCACCATCACCACTGTTACGCCTCCACGACCCGCAAGCAGGTACATTTTCGGTGTCGAAGATGCCAAGCGCCTTGCGCGTCGCCGTGTGCCCCGTTTGGTATTTGACTATGTCGAAGGCGGCGCAGGTCGCGAAGTTGCGACCGCCCGCAACGAGGCGGAGTTTGACAAGGTCACCCTGCAGTCACGGGTGATGCGGCAGACAAGCGCGCGCAGTTTGGCAACCAGCTTTCTCGGCTACACTTATCAAAGGCCATTTGGCATCGCCCCCATGGGGATGTGCAACATCATGTGGCCGGGGGCTGATCAGATGCTCGCCCGTGCGGCGAAGGAAATGGATATTCCCCTTTGCCTTTCCTCTGCCGCCTCATCCACGATTGAAGAAATGCGTGATTGGGCGGGGGAAAACGGCTGGTTCCAGCTTTATGTCAGCGGGTCGGTCGATGTGGCCATGAAGCTGATAGACCGAGCTGAAAAGGCTGGTTACGATCATCTTGTGCTAACCGTCGATGTCCCTCAGGTGGCGCGACGCAAACGCGATTGTCGCAACGGTTTTCAGATGCCCTTTCGCATCGGGCCGCGCCAGTTTCTTGATTTTGCGCGACATCCGAACTGGGCTATTTCGACGCTCTTGGCCGGTGCACCCCAGCCCCGGAATTTCCAGGCCGGATTTGATCGCAGCGCCAGTCGGGCTGGCGCTGACTGGCATTTTCTTGATGTCTTGCGCAAAAGATGGACCGGAAAGCTTATCGTAAAGGGCATTACTTGCGCGCAGGATGCGCTGCGCATACGCAACGCTGGCGCTGACGCCGTCTATGTTTCAAACCATGGCGGGCGGCAGCTTGACGCATCGCCCGCCGCCATCAGCCTGTTGCCCGCTATACGGGCAGCGGTTGGACCGAAATATCCCTTGATCTTCGACAGCGGACTGCGCAGCGGCGAAGACATCGCCCGTGCCATGGCGCTTGGCGCTGATTTCGTGATGCTCGGGCGCCCGCTTCTTTATGCCATCGGGGCTGAACGGGAGCGGGGGCTTTTTTCGCTTTTGCGGATCATCGCCGAAGAGCTTGATCTGACGCTTGCACAGCTAGGGCTGACCAGCCCCGGTGATCTTTCGGAGGAAACACTGGCCGGCGCTTGTGACGCTGGCATTCATACCCACCATGGGCAATTTTTTAACAAGGCAGGGGAATAGCAATGGACCGGGCCGCAGACAGAACCCGTATTCGCGGCGGTGCGATTCTGGCCCGTGCGCTTAAGGAAAAGGGTGTGGATCACGTATTCACCTTGGCGGGGGGCTTTTGCAACCCGGCACTGGAGGGATTCATGGAATGCCAGATGCCGGTGATCAACACGCCACACGAACAGGTCGCGGGCCATCTGGCCGACGGGCACACACGGATCACCCGAAAACCATCGGTATGTCTGGTCGGCCCCGAAGGTTTCGCCAATGCCGTGCCAGCCATGCTCGAGGCTGGCGGCGAACGCAGCCCGGTAATATTCGTCACCGGCTCTTCGACGCTGAAACGACAGGGCGCAGGCGGGTTCAAGGAAATCGATGATGTGGCGATCGCCGCGCCATTGGTCAAATACTCTGTCCAGATCACCGATGGCGAACGCATCAGTGAGTTTGTCGATCGCGCCTGGCACGCCGCCACAACCGGTTACCCCGGCCCGGTCCATATCTCCTTACCTGTGGACATCATGTTTTCGTCCTTTGACGAAGACGTGGGCCGACAAGAACGCCCCTTTGCACGCGACGCCCGCCCGATCCCCCGCGCCTGGCCTGAGCCAACCGCACTTGAACGGATCATGCGCCTGCTGCAAAGCGCAGAACGGCCGGTCATCATCGGCGGGCATGGCATATGGTGGTCCGGCGCGGAAAAAGCATTCGAGACGGCGGGCATGCGCCTGCGCATCCCGCTTTTCAACGTCCCCTACCACCAGAAATTGCTGGGCGAGGAATGCGAGGCCTATATGGGGCTGGCCGATTTCCACCAATACCACCCGTCGAAACCCGCCATTCAAGAGGCGGACCTTGTGCTTATGATCGGCGGGCGCCTCGACAATCAGATGAATTTCGGCAATCCGCCTTTTTTTCCGGCAGACCAGAAACTCGTCTGCATCAACGGCAGCCACGAAGAGCTTGATCATAACCGCGCCGCTGATGAAATGCTGCTTTCCGATCCCGGGGCGTTTCTCGAAGCGATCCTGAAGGTGGGTAAGACATGGCCCGGATGGTTCGACCTGCAACGCCAGCGCCGCGCCGATTGGGTTGCCGAATGGACCGCCCACATTGCCGCCGAAACTTCAAAAGACGCTGGTGGCAAGATGCATCCCTTGCAGCTTTCGCTTGATGTGCAGGCAGAACTTGGTAGCGACGACTGGCTGATATTTGACGGCGGCAACACCCATTTCTGGTCCGAGATTGCGGTGAACATGGCGGGTTGGCATGGCAAGAAGCTGGGCGGCATCATGCATCCGGGCAACTATTCGCTACTGGGTGTGGGCGTTTCATTCGCTGTTGCAGCCAAGGCCACGCATCCCAAAAGCAACATTGTGCTGATCTCAGGTGATGGGGCGTTTCTGTCAGGGGGCCTGTCGATCGAGGCGGCATTTCAGGAAAATCTGCCCATCACCGTGGTCATCGACAACAATGGCGGTCTTGACTGCATCAGCCAGCAGCAAGAACGTCTTTTTGCCAGCGGCAAACATTTCGCCACCGATTTCCGAGACATACCGTTTCATGCGATGTTCGAAGGCCTGGGTGGCCACGGTGAGCTTGTCACAAAGCGCGAGGATCTTGCCCCGGCGCTGCGCCGGGCGATGGCATCGGGCAAAACCGCTTGCGTCAATGTCAAATGCCGCGGGGTCATCAGCCCCATCGTTGCGGCCACATCCGACAAACGTGACAAGGCATCGATTGAATGATGGCAACCGTATCGTCGCATACCCTGAACGGTCTTGATGGCACCCATGCGGGCGGCATTGGCGTGACGCTGGTCAACCTCACCAGCGGCACAACCCTTTTTGCGACCGAAACCGACAGCGGTGGCCGTCTGTCAGAAAAGATCGATCTGACGGATGCCGGGCCAACCGATCGCTATCAACTCACCTTCGCGACAGGCCCTTTCTGGCACAGCAGCGGCCACGCCCAGGCGATCGATGAGATCGTTCTTCGGTTCACCATGCCAGATCCATCCGCCCGGTATCACATGCCGGTAATCCTTTCACCGCATTCGTATTCCACTTGGTATTCTTATCCCGAATAAGGACAGCGACCAATGGCCGACGGCCTGAACATGTCACGGCGCATCCGTCGTACCCCCTATACCGACCGGGTTGAGGCAGCCGGTGTGCGGGGATTTTCCGTGGTCAACCACATGCTCTTGCCCAAGGCCTTCCAGACGACGGTCGAGGAGGATTACTGGCACCTGCGAACCCATGTGCAGATCTGGGATGTATCCTGCCAGCGGCAGGTCGAAATCAGCGGTCCGGATGCAGCGCGTCTGGTGCAATGGATGACCCCAAGAAACATCGGCAACGCCAAGCCCGGTGATTGCCTTTACGTGCCGATCATCGATGATGCCGCTGGGCTGATCAATGATCCGGTCTTGCTTAAGCTGGCCGAAGACCGTTTCTGGCTTTCGATTGCCGACAGCGACGTGTTGCTTTACGCGAAAGGCCTTGCAATTGGTGCAGGAATGGACCTGTGCATCCAAGAACCCGATGTTTCGCCATTGGCCATTCAGGGGCCAAAGTCCGAAGCCCTCATGACTGATCTTTTCGGATCAAAGATCCGAGATTTGGGGTTCTTCAAGTTTGGCTGGTTCGATTTTCAGGGCACGACGCAACTTATTGCGCGGTCTGGCTACTCCCGGCAGGGCGGATTCGAGATCTACCTGAATGACACGGTGCTTGGTCCTGCCTTGTGGGATGCCATCTGGGTCGCGGGTCAGCCCTACAACATTTCGCCGGGGTGCCCCAATCTGATTGAGCGGATCGAAGGTGGGCTTTTGTCCTATGGCAATGAAATGACGCGCGACAACAATCCGCTTGAGATCGGCCTAGGCAAGTTCTGCACGCTTGATGGCTCAGTCGAGTACGTCGGGCGCAAAGCGCTCGAAGATATAGCAGCGGTCGGCCCAGCCCAGCACATCCGCGGTGTGATTTTTGGTGGCGGCCCTTGCCCGATCTGCGCGACACCGTGGCCCGTGATGGTCGATGGGCAAAAGGTCGGTCAGATCACTTCAGCCATCTGGTCGCCCCGCCTAAAGGCGAATGTCGGCCTTTCGATGATCGAAAGTAGTTATGAATATGCTGGTCAGAGCGTCGTGGTTTGGGCTGGGGACAGGCAAGATCGCTTTGGCCACGTCTCTGATTTTCCTATGTAACTCTCAGGTCAGGCGGGGTTTTCAAATCACATCCGCTTGGCCAAGACTAACGATCATTTTGTGCCATGTGTATGACCGATGGCATTGTCAGAACAAATCTGCTTGAGGCGGGCAGGGCGGTTTCGTAGCGTCCATCCATGACAAAACGCAACCCTTTCAAGTACTTTCGGCCCTGCTCAAGCCAGTTTCCTCTGACAATACCCTGACAAAGCCTCTAGATATCATCCAAGCATACAGGACTTCAACTTTCCCGCGAGTCCGTACATATCTACAGTCCCAACGCGCGAGACGCAGGACTTCCTCGCGCCGCGCTTGTCGGACCGACTCGGCCGTTTTGACGAACTTGTGCCGAATAGTCATGCTCCACCCCAGGATTTGGTCGGACGTGTCGGGTCACGGGCTGACAGTCGAGGTGGGAACCCGCTTAACCAATACGCGCGTCAGAATTAAATAGCGCGGTGTTCGACGGTTGTGGGCTTGGAAACGTTGCAATCAGTCAACCTTGCAAAGGACAGGCTGACCGGTCTTTTCATGTGTGGACGTATATGGACCCCGCCTTATTGTAACGGATTTGATAGATCTGGTTCAGGATCACGATTGCTGACGTATATCCGGCTACTTTGAGCGGCCCAATATACTGTCACCGCGAGCCCCGATGGATTTCCGCGTGCTTCTCCCTCATCGGCTCCAAGGCATCAGCTTTGCTGTGCCGATCCACACACCAGGTTCAAGAAGCGACGGGTCGTGTCGTTGTCACCATCCCATTCCAAATTGCTGCAATATTACGGGCTTTCCACACATGACAGACCAGTGAAACAGCTTAATCCAATCAGCAGATGAAAGATTTAGCATAAGTTAAACCTTAACCCTTCCAACGATTGGGCAGCAGTTCAAATCAATGTGGTAAACGCCCGTGATACCGTTTTGTTAGTACGCGTCCACCGCCCTTAAAGTTTGGGTTGTATCTGCTCCTGAGCAGAATGCGGAAAAAGTGAACCGCCTGTGAGAAAGCATCCACCTGGTCATCATTGCGTCCAGCGGGAAACGCGCCGAATTCAGGCAGCAATTCGTCCAGCCAGGGCGCGACTTTGGGGAGATGCACCAAGCCCTGTTCGGCCGCGACCATCGCTTTCCCAGCGCGATCTACTTTCGACTGTTTGGTGTCAACTTTTATTCCCTGCAGCAGTTTCTGCCTGATCGCTTCGGGGTAGTACTCCCTAAGCACCTCAAGCAATGCTATACCAGAACTGGCTTTCTCGATTGCAATAAAGTCCGCCTGCCAATAGGACTGAGAATCTACGACCTTCTTTTTCAGTTGCGGAAAATTCCAATATCCGCGTTGACTGTGCACAAGGTAAAGATTGCCGTCCATCATCTGCCATGTCTGGATGACGCAATAGGACCCTGACTGGCTACCTGATGCGGCATCTACGCTGAGAAACCGGACATCATAGAGTTTTGGCAACGTCTGGTATCTCTTGAACAAACCGATGTCGATTTCGCCACCGCCGTCCGGCACCGGCCTTTGCTGGTACTGCGCCAGAAAGTTCGCCTCGCCCAATTTCGACCTCTGTATATCCAGGACCGCTTGCGGAAGCCTGACGGCATCGAGCAGCTCACCTTTCGCATAATGATAGGTTTTATTGGCGTTGAGCCTTACGACGATGTCTTCTTCTGCGATAGCAGGCAACGCCAACTGGTGCCAGGGTTCCTGAGAGGCAAGATGTGCCGACGGGTCAAAAACAGAAAGCCTTTGCATGAGCAGAACCATTTTACTTTCAACAGGATGATTCAACCGCGTTGAAAGCGAAGTGTCGATCCAGTTATTGACCTTCTCACATCCCGTTTGAGTTGCCAGCTCGGACGCGTCGAGAAGATCGTCCATGATAATAATATCGGCGCCCTTTCCGATAACCGCCCCATGCACAGAAATGGCTTCTCTAAACCCGCCAGACTGTGTGACGAAAATGCGCTCGTTGTCTTTGAGAGGTTTTCCAGACATGGTTGAAAAAGCATCTTTGTACCAATCAGCCTCGACAACTTTTCTGAATTTGTTGGACAAGTTGGTTGCGAGATCAAGGTTGTGGGACACAACAAAAATCTGTGTTGCAGGATAATGTCCAAGAACGAAGGCTGGCCAGGCAACCGAGGTGATAATCGATTTCAGGCCCCTGGGTGGTAAGTTCAGCATCAGACGCAGGTTCTCACCGTTGGCGACCCGCATCAACTCATAACAGATGGCTTCGATGTGCCATTTATCCTCCATCGTCTGCCCCGGATGAAGAGTCTCAAAGACTTTTTCAACAAAAGCCAGAAAGCTGATCCGAAGCAGAGCGTTTATTTCAGAGTTTGTCGGATGGGTCATTGTTCTCTTTCCCGTTCAGTTGGGCATCCACTGCTTTTGATGCGTATTTCAACAACAGCCGGACATCGTCTTCAGATGCCGGTAAATCTTGTTTCTCTGCGCCCTCAGAGTCCGGAAGGTGCAAGTTTATCTGCCGAAGAAGTTCAGTCAGAGGACGTGCCTTTCCCGACAAAGCATCCCCGACAAGGCGTTTTGCCAAAGCTTCCATTTTTGTCACTTTGGAAGGAACGCCTTGCTCGGACAGGTTGATTTCTTGCGCGAGCTCGCCCTGCAATACAGATTTCAGGGATTTGGCGCCCTTGGGTCGACCGCCGGGATTTCCTGACTGGCCGGGTTTGAACTGTGAAAACTGCGGCGGAACCCCAAAGCCTACGCGCTGGTCACCCGGTGCTTTTCTATCTGCCATCAGAAATCCTCCGGGTCGTCGAATGAAGCAGGTGAAGTACTGTCTGGTTCAGGCGGGCCGAATATGCAGCCGGATTCAATTTCCCGCTGTTTTTGCACTTGCCTGAACGTCAGACCGCTGTCTGCGTGAATGGCCTCTTCACCGGTCATCTGTTCCCAGCGGGCAATAGTGACATCCACATAGGCTGGAGATATCTCCAGCCCCAGACAGGCCCGCAAAACCCTTTCGGCCGCAAGTAGGGTGCTACCGCTTCCCAAAAACGGGTCCAGCACAAACTCGCCAGCGGCCGTTACATCAAGCATGATTTCTTGCAGAAGCTTCACTGGCTTTACCGTCGGGTGGACAGAGAAATCATCTTCTTCGGATTTTGTGCCGCCACTTGCGCCGCCGAACTCCCAAACGTTGGTGCGATATCGGCCGTGCTTTCCCAACTCGACATTGTTGCGGTGTGCTTCGCCCTTCCTTTTGGCGACAAAGATCAACTCGTGGCGCGAGCGGTATAATGAACCCATACCGCCATAGGGCTTCACCCAGACAGCCAGATTGATCTGTTCGAGTGCGAGCCTTCGAATTGCGTCCCGCACTTCATCAAGATGACGCCAGTCCATAAAGCAGTAAATGAGGCCGCCTTCGGCTACAAAAGCGAGTGCGGATCCGAATGCTTCAGTAAGGAAATTGGCGAACTCCTCTTTCGTCATTTCCCCCGATGCCTCTGCAAATTCCGGATACTTGCCGTCAGATGTCCGCACGTGGCCGTTTATCTTCAGGTTGAATGGCGGATCTGCGAGTATCAGAGTGATCGGGTTGTCTGATACCAGACGGCTCAAATGTTCAGGGTTTCGCGCGTTGCCACACAGAACTCTGTTTTTGCCAAGCAACCAGAGGTCCCCCTGCTGGCTGACCGCGCCTTTTTGCGGCATATGGATATTGGAAATGTCGTCAAGGGGATCAAACTCATCTGGGTTGTCGCCACCAAACTCAAGCACGTTATCTATTTCAGGCGCCTCGAAGCCGGTGATGCTCAGGTCCGCGCCGAATTCAAGCTGGTAGGTCAATTCCAAACGTAAAGCCAACGGGTCCCACTCACCGGTTTCCCCGATTTTGTTAAGCGAAATTCGGAGAAGGCGAACCTCCTGCCCAGAAAGATGGTCGGTTCTGATGCAAGGTATTGTTTTTAAGTCCAACGCCTTTGCAGCATGGTATCTGGTTTCTCCGTCAATAATTTCGTTGTCACCGGCAACAAGTAGCGGCACAACCCAGCCAAACGCCTCGATAGATTTTGAGATCTTTAGAAGTTGCTTTCTATTTTGCTTTTTTACCGGGTTTTTGGGAGGTTTAAGATCTTCGGTTGGAATGTCGATTAACACCAACTTGGGATTTAGGTCGTTTCGTTTTGACTCAGCATTGGGCAAAGCTTCTTGCTCTGGAGAAATAGCCATCACGGCCTCCATTTTTAACATTTCTGGAAGACGCGATGGGGCATCACCAAGCTAAGACGGGAAAGGGCCCAGCACCGCATATCCCGACATGCCAAAACTTAGCCAAGCAATCCGAGATAGAACCTTCATACGCCAAGTGAATTCCGCGATCAATGGATAGTTTTCTCTAACCCATTGAAAGGTTGACAAACTATTCTTGGGGGAATGAGTTTCTTCGGCTTGACTTGTTCGGAACGGCAAGCATCACTGAGAGCAAGTAAGTAGGCCCTGGCTTCATTTTCGAATGCCAATCAGATTGTACTTTGTCTCGATAATAGTGGCACCTTCGATGCGGTGCGGGCACCAAACTTCAAATCAATGAACCATGTAAATCGCGAAGCCTGTAAAAGGAATATATACCTTTTCCTTGTGATCTGGGGGCGGCAATATTCCCTGTTAATTTCCCTGTTCTCAGGGAAATCTCTTATCCGAGACTGGATAGCTCGGGACTGCCAGCACAGCCAGTCTCTTTCAGAGTAACCGCAGCAACGCCTTATACCCTCTCCCGGGTGGTAAAGTGCCCCGGAGAGTGCCCCTATTTCCGTCACAGATCGGGACTCTGCTACAGCTGTGTCACCGCGCCATCGACCTGCGCTGACACCTAACCACCGGCAATGGTCTTTCACGGGGCCTTTGCCGGGGTCTTTGACATTTTCTTTTATTGGGCTGTGCAGCACAGGAGGAACTTCTGCTTTGAGCCCACTTTGACCAAAGCTGCGGTTGGCACGAACGTTTGCTTGTAATGTGATGTTTAGCGGTACAACAAGAGGCCCCTGAACGTTCTGAGGGGAAATCAAAGCTGCCCCGAAATTCATCCGGAGCAGAAGAAAGGTATATCGCTATGGTGGCACAGTTAGTTTCTAGCTTGGCTTACTGGAGTGATTTTTCCAATTGGCGCCCCCGCAAGCGCTCCATGCTCGCGCAATGTGTCAGGACTGTCGGCTCGGTAGACACAATAGGTTCCGTCGCCAGTCAAGTAAGAATGATCCCATTCGATCACGTCACCAAGTTTGGCCATGGCCGCATTCGAGCCCCTTGATATCGCCTTTTTTTTGTCTAGTCCGAAGAACCCGACACCGGGTATCGGGCGTTCTATCACAAAAACCTGATGACCATCGCGAGGCACAGCATCGGCAGGCTGTCCGCCGCCGACTGTGGGTGAATTGATGAACAGCACTTCCGAAATTTTTTCAGGCTTGATGGTCGCAGTTTGCAGCATTTCACGCACGGCGTCCTCGTCACTTGCAGTCAAAACGACATAACTGTCGGGGCCAGCGGAAAGTGTTTCATCAACTGTCACCCCTGCTTGTTGCATCATCGCCTCTGAAGGCGCTTCGAAGGGGGCTTCCAATTCGACAACAAATTGGCCAGCAAAAGCAGTAGCGGGGGTAAGGAGTACCGTGACAAGTCCGGTACGGAAAGAAAGGAAATTGAGCATATGAGTCTCCAAGGTTAAATTTTAGCGTTTTGTAGCTTCCATGGCTATGCAGCCGAAAACGACTATGTTGATGACTAAAACCGAGCTAAAATGTCCTGAATGAATTCCGATATTGTTCCGAAATCCAGATATCTGTTGATTGGGCAGGGTCAGTACGACCGTGAATCGGGTGCTCTTACGGGGACGGATGGGTCGCTAATACGATTGCGGAAGCAATCTGCTGATGTCCTTGCGGAACTGGCGTTGCACGCCAACGAAGTGGTTAGCCGCGAGGCGCTTTTTGACTCGGTCTGGAAAGACATTGCCACAACTGAAGATTCTCTGGTCCAGTGTATCGGCGATATCCGTCGCGCGCTTGGCAAAGAGGTTATCGTAACATTTCCAAAAGTTGGTTATCGACTGGTCGCAAGTTTTGTTGATGTTACACCGATTGAGCTTACAACTGCGCCACGGCACCGAAAGCACTTATCTAGGGTTGTTGGAGTTGTCGTCTTGCTTGGTGGCGTCTTAGGCTTCTGGATAAGCATAAGTCTCCGTGGATTTGTTGAAGACCACGCAGCAATTATTCCACCACGTATTGTGCCAGACAAGACGCTGGCCGTTCTCCCCTTCGTGAATCTTGGTGGCGGCGAAGAGTTACAATTCTTCGGGGACGGTCTCAGCGAGGATCTGACGACGGATCTTGCCAAGGTACCTGATTTGACAGTCATCGCTTACGCATCCAGCGGAGATTTTCAAGAGGCCGAGGCTGGCTTCAAGGAAATAGCCAATGATCTTGGTGTGCGCTACCTTGTGCGCGGTACCGTTCGTCATTCCAACGAACGAGTCCGCATCAATGTTTCCCTCATCGACCCATATCAAGGCGTCAACGTCTGGGCCGAACGTTTTGATCGGGTCAGGCAGGACCCCTTCGACGTACAAGAAGATGTAACGCGCGCGATTGTTGATGCACTTTCACTGTCGCTCGAAGCCAAAATCGCGCCGTCTCGCGTTGCGACAGACGCATATTTCATGTTGTTGCGTGGTCTAGAACCACTGCGAGAAGGTACGATTTCTGGCAATCAAAGGGCCCGCGATTTCTTTGAGAAAGCTCTCGAACTTGAACCAAACTATGCCCGCGCGCATGCATATATTGCAGTCGCTTATGGGCGGGATAGGATGCTTGACTATGCCGCTGTGTCTGGGCCGCAGACCGTCCAGATGGGACTCGAAGCGGCTATAACAGCGATACAACTCGACCCCGACATTCCGAATGCTTACTTTGCTTTGGCAATCCTAAACCTTGCAATCGGCGAACATGACAAGGCGTTGGCGGCAGCGCGACATTCGATCCAACTTAACCGCAATTTTGCAGATGGTTACGCTGTCTTGGCCGAAGCTGCGGTCTATGGCGGTAATCTAAACGAAGCGCTTGAAGCGATCCAGCATGCCAAACGATTGCACCCACATTATCCAGCGCGTTTTGACTGGATAGAGGCACATATTCATTTTCAGCTTGGCAAACCAGAAGCCGCACTCTCCTTGCTTGAGACAACCATAGAGGCGTCTCCCGAATTTGTCGCCGCCTTCGTTATGCTCGCAGCTGCCTATGAAGAGTTGGGTGACCAAGATCGCGCAAGAAAGGTGCTGGCGGCACTAAGAGCACTGCAGCCAGATTTCCAATTTGACCAGTTCCTAGCCTTGGAACCCTTTGCATTCGAAGACCGTCGCAATCGCCTCGCCGACGCATTGAATGCAGCGGCCCAAGACTGAAAGCCGCCATTTGTGCGCCAGCAACGAATTGGCGCTTTTCCCGCAAAGCAGACCTCCACCATCCCCCCAACAGCGTCCCGCCTAGCCACCACCCGTCACCAGCCCGTAGCGCCCCCCAGTTTGCCCCAGAGTGGCGGAGTTTGGGGGAAATGTGAGTAGAAACATCGGGTGGAAGGATCCCTCCCACCTCAGCCAACCACGCTCCCTGACCCGGGGCGGTGCATATTGCCCGGCATTTATGTCCCACCTTCCGGGGCTTTGGGGACGAGGCCTCCGAATTGAGACTAGCATACGACCCGATTACAGTGCCTAAATAACCCTCCGTCTCGGTTCCGGATACCGGCCATTGCCGTTTGGATTTGGTGTCCGTCTTCAGAGATATTTGGAGGTTGGCGGTTGTTTCCAAACGCATGCTCTGGTGCTGGCAGACTAATTCGAACCAGTCTCCACAAGGACAGCGACACCGTCTCTTACTGAGGGAATGCCGTAACTCGCGGGATACCGAATCTAACGGAAGAGGCAAAGAGCGCGTGAGTGCTATCCCTATAATATCAAGGCCTTGTCGCGTTTATTTCGACGCCAAGCCCGGTTCCGCGAGAATTTCTGCGAGCACAGACACTGCCAGCGTTTGGGCGTTGCGTGTCGAGGGAATTAATCCCATCGGCCCGCGAAGGCGACTGCGTCCGGCGGTATCCACGCCCAGGGCTTCAAGCTCCAGAAGCCGCGCCTCGGCGGCGCGTCTGCTACCCTGGGCGCCTACGAAAAATGCGGGCGAGTGCAAGGCCGCAACAAGGATGGGTGGCTCCCAATCGTGGTCATGAAAAAAGAGAACTACAGCCGTCCGGTCATCGATATCCAATTCCTGCGGCATCGTCTTTTGCGACAGGTGATGGGTCCTGCAACCGGCGCGGCCGGCTGCCTCCAGCGTTTTGCTATCTGGTGAGAAGACTTCATTCTCGAATCCCATCGATTGGACGATAGACGCGAATGTCACCGCCTCTGGCCCGGCGCCAAAGACCAGAAAGCGCAGTTCCGGCTCTATCCGAATGGAAAGCACCGACCCGACGCGTTCTGTTTTGCCGTCGGATCGCACACTCAGCTTTCCGGTAAGCATATCAATCGCAACACAACAAAGTTCACGTCTGGCATGGCGCTGCATCACATCCTGCAACGCCTTGCGGTCAGGCTTCGGGACAATCAAAATATCCAAACCGCCGCCGCAAGGCAGCTTGATGTCCATGAAGGGCGATCCCTTGCCATAGCGGATTTCAAGTGGCTGGTCTTGGGCAATGGCCTTGACTGCATGATGCGCAATATCCGCTTCGATACATCCCGAGGAAAGACTGCCAATGGTCGATCCATCCTCAAAAACAGCCATGCAGGCGCCAAGCGGCCTGTAGGAGGGGCCTTCGATTCCAGAGATGACCGCAAGAGCCGCCGCCTGTTGCGAAAATGCGATTGCCTCAATAGGTCCGATTTCCAAATTGGCGGTGGTTTTCTTTCCGATCACGTTCCCGATCCCGAAGAGCTGGCTTTGCGCCATTGAGCAAATGGGTAGTAGGTGGAATGGTCAAGGTCCATCATAAAAGCCGCGCAACAACTCAAGCGCCTCAGGCATCGCGTTGCTTTTCAAGTTTTGCCAGAATGCCTCGCTGTCGATCTCGGTAAATCCAGGCATGCAGGCAAGATCCTGAGCATCTACGTTCTTGAACCCCATCGACCATTCGGGAAACATGCGTTCCGTTTCGGTCCCGCTGCTGAGGGTGACAATCGTGTGGTGCCGACGGTCTGACGAAATCCTGCGCCACAAGTCCGACAACGCGTCCTCGGGTCCTTCGATGGCCTGAATGAAATATCCGCCTTCATACTCTTCGCTGTATCGATAGAGCAGCAATCCCGTTATCCCATCCGCCGTGTTGCGGCGGCGGCTTGCGTCCAACAGACCCGCCAACTGGTCCCGGTCAAGCGGTGCTTTGGCCTTGCTAACGTATACAATATATTTCATCGCCATCGCCTTCTTAAGTTTCGACCAGAAATCATACGCCAAAATCACCTCGCCGGATCAAAGGGTCTTTCAGTTCGTGTACTGCACGCCCTTCGGACCAATGCAACAATAATTGCCGATTTCCACAACGCGGCTGCGGTGTTTGCCACATCGACGCCCGACTCAAAGTAGTCGTCACCCGAAAAGCCCGCCGAAACGCCGGCATTTGCCTCGATCACACATTCATGCCCGAATTTTTTGCTGCTGAACCGCCGAACTGGGCGTCATCCCGACGCGGTCGTCACCAAGGAAAACCTCTTTGGGTGTTCCAATCTTCATGAGCTTTTCCTTTTGGGTTAGCCGTTTATTGGTTTTATCGGCAACAAAAACGAAAAGTCGCAGCCCTCGTCCGCCTGACCGACTTCGCTGGCATAGAGACGATCATAGCCGCGCCGCTTTTCGGGCGGCACCACTGTCGACACCCATGCATTTCGGCGGTTTTCCAGCTCCGCGTCGTCTATAAGAAGTTCGATGCGCTTTTCTTTCACCGAAAGCCGGATGCGATCCCCGTTTCTGACCAGCGAAAGCGGACCGCCAATTGCGCTTTCCGGGGCGACATGAAGGATAATTGTGCCAAAGGCGGTACCCGACATGCGCGCATCCGAGATGCGAACCATGTCTTTGACGCCCTTTGCGCTAAGCTTCTTGGGTATTGGCAGGTAGCCCGCCTCGGGCATACCAGATGCACTCTTTGGGCCCGCATTCTGCAACACCATGAAATCATCTTCGGTGATGTCGAGGTCCGGGTCGTCCACGCGGCTGGCCAGATCTTCGAGCGAGGAAAAGACCACCGCCCTGCCTTCCTTTTCGAACAACCGTTCGTCGGCGGCGGAGCGCTTCAGAATAGCACCGCGCGGAGCGATATTGCCAAAGAGCGCCACCAGACCGCCCTGCGGCTCCAGCGGAGCGCTGGCCTTGGAGACGATCCTATGGTCGACATAGCCGGGATCGACTTCCAACCGATCCCCCAGCGTTTCGCCAGTCACCGACAGCGTATCGAGGTGCAAGAGCGGTTTCAGTTCGCGAAGGACAGCGCCCATACCTCCGGCATAAAAGAAATCCTCCATATAGTCCGAACCGACAGGCTTGAGGTTCACCAGAACCGGCGTGGTGTCGGATAGCGTATTCAGCTTTTCCAACGAGATCTTGATCCCAAGACGGCCCGCAACGGCCGTCAGATGGATGATCGCATTCGTCGACCCCCCCAACGCGAGCAGAACACGCATGGCGTTTTCCACCGACTTTTCCGTAATCACCTGACTTGGGCGGATCGGGTTGCCGATCATGCGGGCCGCGGCTAGCCCCGATGCCTCGCCCGCGCGCAGCCTATCTGCATGCACTGCCGGGATGGCGGCGGTGCCGGGTAGCGACATGCCCAGAGTTTCTGCGATGCAGGCCATGGTCGAAGCCGTTCCCATCACGGCACAGGTCCCGGCGGTTGTTGCCAAACGTCCTTCGACCTGATTGATCTCTTCATTTGAAACCTCTCCGGCGCGGTATTTTCCCCAGAACCGTCGGCAATCGGTACAGGCGCCAAGGCGTTCCTCGCCGTGGCGAGAGGTCATCATCGGACCGGCGACCAGTTGCACTGCTGGCACGTCGGCCGAGGCGGCCCCCATCAGTTGCGCCGGAACCGTCTTGTCACACCCCCCCATCAGCACCACTGCATCCATCGGCTGGGCGCGGATCATCTCTTCGGTGTCCATCGACATCAGGTTGCGGAACTTCAGACTGGTCGGGCTGAGGAACACTTCACCCAGCGAGATCGTAGGAAATTCGATTGGCAGACCGCCCCCCAGAAGCACGCCCCGCTTGACTGCTTCGAGAAGCTCGGGGAAATGACGGTGGCAGTTGTTGAACCCTGAAAAGCTGTTGGCAATACCGACGATCGGCTTTTTCAACACGTCCTGCGAATACCCCATGGACGATGCGAAGGATCTGCGCAGATAGATCGAGAAATCATGGTCACCATAATTGGTCAGCCCCCGGGCGAAACCGCGTGCCTTGTCATCCGACATGAGGATTAACCTTCCAGCTTGATTTTGACGTATTTCGGGTCGAGGTAATCCATGATCCCCAGTGATCCGCCTTCACGGCCCATGCCGCTTTCCTTGACGCCGCCAAAGGGTGCCTCGGCTGTCGCCAGTAGCATTTCGTTGACACCTACCATGCCGACCTCAAGATCCTCGTAAGCTCGTGTTGCCACACTGAGATTGTTGGAAAAGACATAGCCAGCCAAGCCGAATGGCAGGCTGTTGGCACGTTCGATGACCTCATCGTAATCAGAAAACGTTGTGATCGGGGCGATTGGGCCAAATGGCTCTTCGTTCATGACCAGGGCGTCATCCGGGACCCGACCCAACACTGTCGGCTCGATGAAATGCCCCTTGTTGAAGCCTGCCGGTGTCTTTCCACCGGCGAGCAATTCGGCACCGCGGTCCAGCGCGTCCTGGGTCATGCTTTGGATCGTTTTCAACCCACGTTTGTTTGCCATGGGTCCGACCTGCACACCTTCATCCAACCCGCGCCCGATTTTGAGGGATTTTGCGATCTCGGCAAAGCGGCCTGCAAAGGCATCATAACTGCTTTCATGAACATAAAACCGGGTCGGCGAAATACACACCTGTCCGCAATTACGAAACTTGGTAGTAGCGCAGATCTCTGCTGCCTTTTGTGCATCGAAATCATCGAAAATCAGAACCGGGCCGTGACCGCCAAGCTCCATCGACACCTTCTTCACACCTTCGGCCGCAAGCGACAGGATCTGCTTTCCGATTGGGACGGAGCCCGTCACACTGACCTTGCGTACGATGGGCGAGCGGATCAATTGTTGGGCGATCTGGTTGGAATTGCCGGTCAGCATATTCACAACGCCTGGTGGAATGCCCGCATCCTGGCAGGCCTGAATGAGCGCCGCGCAACAAGCAGGTGTTTCCCCCGCCGGTTTCACGATGATCGAACATCCCGCGGCAAGAGCTGCCGCCAGTTTTCTGGCAGGCAACAAGGCCGGAAAATTCCAGGCCGAAAAGGCTGCGACCACACCGACGGGTTGATAGATCACGGCCATGCGACTGTCTGCCGTACGTGCCTCGATCACTTGCCCGTAGATGCGCTTGGTTTCTTCCGAATACCATTCGAACTGATCAGCAGCGGCTCCTGTCTCACCCATCGCCTCGGCCATAGGCTTGCCTGTTTCCAGCGACATCAGGCGAGCAATATCGACCTGTCTTTCCCGGATCAGATCAGCCACCTTACGCATCTTGGCTGCTCGATCCCATGTGCCGGTCCTGCGCCAGACCGCAAAGCCTTCCTTTGCCGAACTCAAAGCAGCATCGACATCTTCGGGCGAGGCTTCAGCAATCGTACCCAGCACTTCCTCGGTTGCCGGGTCGGTTACCGGTTTGGTCGCCCTGTCCGACGCCGCACGCCACCCGCCGTGGATGAATAGATTTAGATCCTGGTACATACCTGCTCCTTAGATTGTCGCGGTCAGGTATTTGCCCTGAACGTCATCGACCCAATTGCCGACATTCCATGACCCATAGGCCCCCATCCCGGCGATCGGATCGCGCCCCGAATAAACCGGGATATGAACAAGAGAGAGGCCGTCATATGCCTGTGCCACTTCCAGCGCGGCGCCCAATTCCTCGCGGCTATAACCACCATGAAGCGCCTTCACTCCGGATACCGCCCCGGCCATGGCAACATAGTCAACGGCCACACCGTCATTGGTTTTGAACTCGCAGCCATACTGGTCGTATTGCAGCCCGGTGATCGCGGCCATACGGCGGTTGTCGAAAAGCGCCACCATGCCGCGCACCCCATGTTCAACCGCATCAATCAGAATTTGCGGATTCATCATGAATGAACCATCGCCCGTAAACGCGATCCCGTATTTGGCATCGGGCAGATAAGCACCGCTCAAAAGTGCTGAGCCAGCGAAACCCATGAACGACGCGCCGGTTTCGGTAAAGGTTTGACCCGGCGCATCATCTTCCACGATCTGAAATCCGTTTGCTTGGACATCGCCTGCGTCAAAGAACTTGATCGCGCCGATTTGATTGGCAAAGGACGCCACCGTATGGATCGCCGCCGGTTGGGTTAGAACCGGCCGTTGCCAGACGGAATCGTGCAACGGGGGAGCAAAGAGCCTTTTTGTCTTGAACTCGATCCATTCGTCCTTTTTGGCGGCACATTCGCGAAGCCAGTTCTTACGCAAGGAAACCCCTGTGTCATCACCAAGTTCTGCCAGCAGAGCACGGAGCACCGCGCCAATATCCCCTGGCAGGCACACGGTGTTGGCGTAATGCGTCAGATCGTCGAGATCGCCATTGATATTCATCACCGCACGCGCATTGGGATAACCGATACCCGAGCAATCCGCCTGACAGACTGCACGACTGCCGATAAATATGACAGCATCCGCGTTGCTCATGGCGTAATTGCCAGACAGAGAGCCTTTGGAACCACCTACGTGCATGTTCTGTACGTGCCCATCCATCAGCACGCCGGTCGAACCGGGCGACAGCACGACGGCTGCGCCGATACGGGTCGCGAAGGTTCGAATCGCCTCATAGTGGGCTCGGGTGCCGCCGCCTGCCTTGATCACGATCCGCTTGTGGCTGCGCAGAAAGGCGACGGCCTCAGCCAGATCTTCAGCGCTCGCCGGGGCCACCGCTGGAACCTTGTTACGTGCCGGCAACGTGCCGACATTGATCCGGGTCACCTGCGGTTGGGTGTTGATCGGCAGCATGATGAAAAACGGGCCGGCCTTGTAGGGATTGTGCACGCAAGACGTGCCCCGGCGAAGGCATTCGCGCAACGCGCCCGGCGTGTGCAATGTGTAGGATTGCCCCATCAGCGCGGTCATCTTGCCAAAGATGCCCTGCTCAGGCTTTGGCACCTGTTGCATGTTGTAACCTTCGCCCTGAGTCGTCTCATCGCCATAGATGTGATAGACACCGACACCGTTTGAGGCGGCAGCCAAGGACCCGGCCATGGCCTGCAAACCACCTGGGCCGATCGAGGTCACCACGGCTGGCGTCTTGCCATAGACCCATGCGTAGGCAGTCGCAGCATGCGCCATCTCGACCTCATTGCGGCAATTGATAACTTCTACAGCGCCTTCCTCGTGATAGATCCGCAGCACCTCACCCAGATCAGTCGATCCATGGCCGAAGATGGCGAAGTAACGCCGGACGCCCTGTTTCAGAAGGCCGATGACAAGAGCCTCAGACAAAGTGAGTTCCACGACACCAACATTCTGATCATTGATCAAGGCCTCATCGACGGGCTTGGCCGCCAGCCTTGTCGCGCGTGCGCGGACATCCATTTCGGCCACGTCCGGCTTTTGGTTCTTGTCAAGCATCTGGAGCCTCAGTTGTTTTTTGGAGTTTGGTTCTTTGCCTCAGCCCGCTCGTCGCCTGAAGGCCTATGACCAACAGCGCCAGAGCGAAGAAGAGCAAGACGGTGGGGGAAGTCAGGAAGATGTCGGCGCTGCCACCTGACAGCATCATCGCTGTACGAAATTCGTTTTCCAGCGTTGGGCCGAGCACCATGCCAAGGATGATCGGAGTGATCGGAACACGGATCGCGACAAGGACGTAGGCCAATACACCGATCACCCCCATCGCGTAGATGTCGAAGGCGCTGTTGCGGATGGAATAAGCGCCGATCGCGCAAAGAACGAGCACGGTAACGGCCAGAAGTTCTCGTGGGATTTTAAGGACATGGACGAAGAGCCGGATACCGACTAGTTGCAGCCCAAGAACCCAGATATAAGCGATCACGACGGCGATATACATGCCGTAAACCTCGCTTGCGTGGTTCATGAACAACGCCGGCCCAGGGGTGATCCCGTGGATCATTAGCCCACCAAGAACGATCGCCGTTGCCG
>Ga0224496_10000853_pt1 | contig 20060 bp, 31 predicted proteins | sample SF_Jul11_sed_USG_2_FD_168127 | JGI IMG/M metagenome (GOLD analysis project Ga0224496, IMG submission 168127) | Sediment microbial communities from San Francisco Bay, California, United States - SF_Jul11_sed_USGS_8_1 | ecosystem: Environmental > Aquatic > Marine > Sediment | place: USA...
ATTAGCTCATCTTTTTTATTATATTCAGTTATTTCTTGTTCACAGTTAAACTTGCATATTTTAGTTTCTGGATAGAGATAAGGTTGTTTACAATATTGACATCCTTTATCGATTTCTTCAAGAACAAAATTCTTCATTTCTTCATTGACATATTTATTTCCCAAATATTCATTCATAGTCATTTTTGTACATCCTACCTTTTTTTTCGTAAACTTTCCTTCCCGATTTAGTTAGAGATTTTGCAAAAAAGAAATTATCTTTATTAAACACTTCAGTAAATTTAATCTCTGACCTTGGATCATCTATAACTTTTTCTTTCTTTCGTGTCATTAGTAAATCAAATCCTGTAGTAATTCTGTTATTTCTCCAATTGCTATTACTTGCCTACGTTTAGGTTCTATCTTATAGATAACATGCCAACCATATCTAAACTTTAGACCGTGGGATTGTCGGAATTTATCAATAGTTGCCATCTGAGTACAATCTTTGCAAAGTTTCCACGATTGCCATGTTTTTCTAAACATATGTTGTACTTGAACTTTTACTCTTTTGATAGCTAATTTATCGCAATCAGAGATAACACATTTCATAATTCCATTACTTCATCCATATCAATTAATTTTAAATGTATTGTATGATTGAATGTTTCAAAATGTCTATTAATTAATGAATGAAATCCTACAATTGAATTTTCTGAATCAAATACACTGTACATATTATGTACATGAATATTATTTTTAGGATTATACTTTAATATATGTTTAAGTATTAAATTAGGTTTATGATCCATGTTTATTTTACTCCTGGCCTATAATTTCGTCTAAGATATCGAAGAATTGATCATCTTTCTCAATCTTTATTACACGTTTAAAGCTCAAAGGTAATATATTTTCTAATTTAATTTGTGATTTTGGAACATCTTCATGTTCATCATTATGATTTATTATTGCTCGTTCAAGTTCTATTATTCGAGCATAAGCATGATCATAAGCGTGTCGTAAGAAATCAAAATTCTGTTTAGTGAACTGTGATCTATCAATTCCACGTTTTTGATAATGTATTATTTTAGATTCTTGATAACTACTCATGACTATGTCTACTCCTCATCTAAAGCATCGGCTAATTCATCTTTATCTAAATCATCGCTATACTCATATTCTGACATATCGGATGAAGTATCTGGTCCAAACGATTCTGGTACTTCATCTTCTATATCAAAGTCATCTTCATCTTCAGATGATTCAGACTCTTTCTTTTTAAGTTTTTCAAGATTCTTTAACTCTTTAGCTTCTTTTTTCTTTTCAGCTAATACATTCCAGAGAGATTGTTGTTTTGAAATAAGAGAGAATTCTGCACGAATTAAATCTCCTACTAACCCGACTTGCATACCCGTTTCAATAGCTTCAATATTTCCAGGGGACCCTTTGATAGTTAATGTTATAGTAGACTGGTTTTCTGGATCGCCTAATGTTCCTTTCATTATAAGTTTCTTGACGTACCGTTTCCCGTCTTTAATAGAATAAGTTTCTTCTCCTTCCCTATTAACTTCAAAATCTATTTTGAATTTATCTTTATTTTTCTTTCGTGTCATATTTATTACCAATTTTATGATGAAATACAGAAATATATTAATGTATTTATCGATAAGAGTATTGATATAAAAAAGAGTGAGTTATATATTATATAATATGTGTATTTAATTTAATTAACAAAAGAATAATGTAATTTACATTTAGAACATTTTACACCCATTTCGGGAATAGATCCGTTTGAGTAATCATAATAATCCAGACCTTTGTTATGACAATGTGAACAGAAGAGTTCACTTAAATCTATTTGTTTACCTTTTCTTACCTCTGGACCAAGTTTATTAAGAAGGTTCTGGATCTGATGAGATAGATTAGTTTTATCATATCCTTCATAATATTTTATAATATCTTTTGAATCTGTGCTTAATTCTAATAAAGGTATTCCATTACTAATTGTTATACATCGCTTACATTGAAAATTAATACAATTATTAAAATGTTCAATATCTGCATTAGTTGTTTGATTTGACATGATTATTTCACCTTATTATTTCTTCAAATTCTAAATAAGACATCTTTGAAGTATCTATCATATAATCTGTTGAATCATTGATATATCTGTCATTATATGACATATTGCAAAAAGTTCCGTGTTGTCCCCATGTTGAGAGAAAGATTCTATTTAAACAGTTTGCACAGTAATAATAAACTTTTCGTGGTGTGACAAATTGTTCATAATCTCTTTTTGACACTAATTTATCGTAAAGAAGATTATACCTTATAATCAAACGATTCACTTTCCCAGGTAATGCCTGATCCATTCTCGTATTAATTAATTTTATATGATTTATTACAGATTCTTGTGTTTGTGTTTGTGTTATCATATTTTGTTCACCAAATTAATTATTAATACATAAATATATTAATGTTCGTATTTTATAAATTTTATTTAAAAGTAACGGTAACGAAAATATTTATAAGTAACGGCGTTACTATTATAATTGGTGATACTGTCTTATGCCAAAAAAACAAATATATGCAAATAAAGCTGAAAAACAACGTGCTTATAGATATAAAAATAATGGAACACCTTATACTATTAGTAACGGAATAGTAACAAAAGTAACGAATACTAAAAGTAACGGTAACGTTACTAAACCAAAACGTGTTACTAAAAAAGTTGAAAAAGTTGAAAAAGTTGAAAAAGTTGATGCTATTTTATCTGATGAATCTATCTCGAAAATATATGATGATCTGAATATTGCTGATGAACAAGCTGAACGGACATTTGATCGTGCACTTGAGTTAATATCAGAGAAACATTCTTTTGAAGCAGAATCAACTTTAAAGAAAATCGAGGGTAAAACTAAAAATAATAAATATATTAAAAGAGTGTTACATGATTTCTATCGTGCACTTGAACAGATCAATTATATTTAAACTAAAATTTTATTAATTATTATTTTTGATAGGTCATAAGGTATCTTTGCTCTTAATGCTGCTCTATCATTACTTGGGAATAATTTCTCTTTAAAATAAAATTTATTTTGAGATTTTATCCTGGGATACAGCCCCAAAAATAGAAAGGACCTAAATGAAAATTTGATCTACCCAGGTATCTTTGCAATCCTCTAACATTTTCAAGTAACCAGAATTTAGGTTTTAATATTTTTGCAATATGAATTGATCTAAATACCAAACTTAAATCAACATTTGCATCATGCCATGGCATTGAATCTTTTGAAAATTCTGTGCATGGAGGAGAAAACCAGCATAGATCTATATCTAAATCATATAACTCTGTAGGTAATAAATCATTTATGTCCAGGACATAAGTAGGATTAAAATTAGGTTCAATATCAATTGTAATTACTTCCCAACCTAAATCCTTAGGATATTGGCTTGCTCCTTTTAATCCTGAGAAAAAATCTACCATTAACATTTTAACTTTTTATCCTGTATACTAATCTTTGTTTTCTTCTGAAGGATAATTTTGCATTAGATAACTTGCAACAGTTGAAATATCAAATAATTCAAATTGTGAGATTTCTAAATTTTCAAATTTTGTTAATATATTTTCTATTGATTCAACTATTCCTATTAATTGACCATAGCTTAAATTATCCATTTTTGATATTAATTTATCTTTTATTTCTTCAGGTACTAATTCAATGCTCATTTTAATTTTTCATCCAAATTTTGTATATTTATGAGATTTCGTTGTCATCATTTCAAGTCCTGTTAAATCTTTTCTTATGTTTTAAAACCATTTTTCGCTTGGTCTGTCTATACTCTTTCTTCCAAATAGTCCGATTATGAGTTTCACAATATATTATATCAGAAAATTCTATTCTACAATTTGGTAAGTGATGTATTATTTCTGCATCCGATAAATATCCTTTATTTTTTAATTCTTGTCGATAGGTCGAATTCCAATTACCTTTTCTGAAATGATATTTTGTTTCAAAATATTCTCTACTTAATTCTAACATATTCAAATCCTGCATATTTACGAGATTTCTTTCAATTTTTGTTGAGTCTCTACTTTTAATATGTTCCAATAGTAATCATATAACTCTTTTATTTTTTCAGAAGATTGTTCTTGACTTGTTTCTATTTTCACTAAAAATGAAGATTCAACTTTTTGATAATTCTTCACTAAAGCCACAGAAACTGTTAGGGTTTCTATTTCAGATTTTAGTAGTAAGGGTTTAGGTTTAGATTGAATTTCTGGATTTGCATTAACTCGATTATCGGGCATTTGTATAGTAAACTTAGAATAATCTGTTGAATGATACTGTTGTCCATGAGTAGCATGTGCTCGTTGTTTGAGTTTTTCGCAAGCAACTAAATCTCCTTGATCAAATGGAGGATTTTCTCCCCAATATACCAAATCCTGGACATTAGTAGAGAAGATATAATATTTCTCGCCATTAGTCTTTTTCATCTCACGAGAAGATATTATTTTTAATGTGACATTAAGATAGTTTTGTGACATGATTCTCAGCTTCTCGTCTTTTATTGAATTCAGTCTCGGTCTGTTCTATATCACCTTCGAAATCAAAATACAACATTAAGAATTCCAAATAATGCGACCTCGATAAATGTTTAATTTTCATACGAAGCGGTTCAGCTTTCCAATCGACGTATTTCTTATCGAGTTCGTTTTTTACGGCGGGGTTTAATCTTACGTTTTTTATATCTTTATCTTTATTTTCTGACATAATAATCTATACCTCAAGTAATATAATTTTGTATATAATATTTAAATGTATGTAAAACAAAAGGTATATAAAATATATTAATATATCTTTTCTTGTAGTTTTATATCAATAAATATATACATATATCACCAGTGATAAAATGTCTTTCAAGCAAGTAATGTTGAATAAGAAAGTGCTCGAAATTCTCGAGCACTTGCCTGGAAAAAGTTATGCAGATAAAATTCTTTTCTTGCATGATCAAACGATTGAGTTTCAAACAACACATATAACGATAGCTTTTGCCAAACTGGTTGTATTTTATCCTGAATTGAAAGATATACTTGAACTAAATAAGGATATACTTATTGAGATATTTCATTGGAAGCAGGATGCGAGTAATGAAGCACAGAAAAAACATAATATCGATTCTGCTAAAATTGGGTTCAAACGACTACAAAAAATATTAAAAAATGCAATACTTGAAAGTGAATAATATTATGACAACACTAAACGAAGAAGATTATAAACAAGCTATAAAAGGAAAAATGTTCGTTGCTATCACAATGATAAGCGGACATATGTATTTTGGATATGTAATTCCAGGATTTGACGTAGACTATGGATTTATTAAAGTAATAAATAAGAAAGGTGAAGAATTATTTGTTAATAAACTACAAATTCTTTCTTATAAAAAATATGAGGAAAGTAATTAATTATGGTGCAGTGGAACGATAACAAAAATTCTAGTACTCGTACTGATACCTTTCAAAATTTAGTTGAGAAACTTATAGCTCTCAACGGAAAACGACCTATCGATAAATTCGTGTTCGATAAACTCGATACTCTTAGAATTGGGTTTCGGCAAAAAGGTGAACATATCGATACAACTTATATTGTTAGGGTCTGGGGATTTCGGAATAATCAGAAAAACGAGATGACTACCGAACTTAATCAGTTACTGAAATATAATACAGAACAGAACTCAGCTACTTCTACTAAAACTAATGAGAATAAACTAAATAAATTTATGAAATAATAGAATCTATTCTAATATCTTTTTTTTATAATATGTAGTCGGGGAGACTTTTCAATAGACCGTACCTCTTATAGCCCTACGTTTTATCTAACCAGGAGGGTCTGATTAAGATTCTATTGAGAGTTTCTCCCCTAAAAGGGATCGTAAAAAGAGAAGAAGTAGACACTGGAATATCTACTCCTCTATGTTCTATGTTCTATGTTCGGACCAGTCTCTCTATTCAAAGACTTTCGCATTAAACCAAAGGAAAAAAGACTAAAAAGACTAAAACTAAGTGATAAAATATGGTCCCATAATGTCCCACTAATCCTGTTAAGGGGGTGAGAGAGAGAAAGAGTGATTTGACCAATATTTTTATTATTTTTGTGTGACATTATAGAACGAGATTATAAGAAAAAGTCGAAATATAAATAGTTTCGTATCATTAGTAGTATCGATAAAAAAATTATTCTTCTGATTCTTTTAAGATCTTGATTTGTTCTTCAATCTCTTCAACAGATAATTCTGTTAAGGGATCGCCTTTTGCGGTTGGATTGAGTTTTGATAAAGCATCTTTGGTATCAGACTTTATTTTGTTTAGACTTTCTTCCATTTCTAACGTTTTTTTAATTTGTATAAACTCGTTAGCTATTATTTCTTTCAATGTCTTAGGATCCCGAAGTCGTTTGTTATATTTTACTTCATCTTTTATATCTTCTTGCTTGAATTCTTGTTTTCCACCAACCAAATAAATTAATACTGAAACGATAAGAGTAATCCAGATATATAATACAAAGTAGAACTGTTTTGTATCTGTTAAGTCTAACGGTTCAAGAAAAGTCATACTTCCAAGATATATTATTGTTGTAAGAATATATCCAGCAAAAATGGTCTTTAGTTTCAGTTTATCATCGATTTTTTTCCCTATTTTATCTGTAAAAGATATTTTTTCATTTGACATTTTTTGTATCACTACTCGTATTGATAATTTCTGTATTTATTATATTTTTACCATGGTTATCGATATATATATTTATTGATAATTTATTATATTTTTAATTTTGTCTTTATTATATATATATATCAGGCATAATAACATAGTACTTCTACAGAAGAAATTAATAATTGATTACTTGTTGTCGTTTTCAAATCTAAATAAGCAGCAATTACAGAATAACTGCTAACATCAACGGCAGTTGGCGTAATTGTATATACACCTTGAGCAGTTCTTGGTGTAGTATCAGAGAAACCTGTCAGTAATGTTTGAGTATTATAATCAGTCCCATACAGTTTGAAAAAATTAACATAATCATCCGCATCTGCTGCATATATCTGTACTCGCAGACCAGATACAAATAAGGATAAACCTCCTTTATTTGTGGGTAATAATAAACGATATGTCATTGTAGTATCATAAGTTCCAGCGGTAGCATAGAATCCAGCTGAATCTCTTAATTCATCCAACTTTGAAAAATCACCAGCTTGTGTTCCTATTGTTGGTATCCATGTAGCATTTGCACTACCTATCATGTTTATAGCGTCAATATAAGCTTTAATACTTTGTTGACTGGCTGGTTTTGTTGCTGAATCTGTTGCCATATCATCTTCATCAAGTAAATCATCAGAAATAGCATATTTTACGTGATGATCTGAAGTAGATACATCTGATAATGAATCATGACTGGCAGCTACTCCATCAACAGCTGCTTTTGTTAATACATATATTGCATGTAGTGCTGCAACTTGTGCATCAGTAAGATGATTAATATCTCCAGCATCTATATTAGAGAGATCATTATGATTAAAATCTGATGCAACTGGAATATCTGTCAGTTCTGCAAGAGTTCCAGTAGTATCTTGAACGGTCTTAGTCCGTGTAGTAGCAGTAGTTATTCCAGATACTTGAAACTGTAACTCTTTTGTATTATCAGTTTCATCATATATCTTGAACGTGTTATCAGAAAACTCTACTACTGATGAAGCAGCTCCACCACCAGCACTTAATGGAGATCGACCACGTAGATCATCAGTTCCTTGAATTACCCAAGTAGTAGCCATCTTAATTCTAATTCTACAAATAAGAAATCCTGTACTCGAATCAATTGAGAATTCGCGTGGGATATCATAATCATCATATTGGTTAGAATCAGCTTGTGCACCTGAAGCTGAACTATAAAATCCTCCTGGAAGATTAATTACTACGGTTTCATATTCACCTGTTTTATTCCCAATTCCCCAGACAATTAAATTGAAATATTTGTTATTCCCAATTGTGGTTCCAGTTGAATCCGCTACTATATCAAACAGGTTAGTTATATCATGATAAGCGTCTCCCGACCAATTCTTCACTAAGACAACATCCCCAGATACTGTACTTACAGCTGGGAAAGTATGTTTATACATCTGATATATTATACCGCTTGTAGAAATAAACTCTACATTAGAAGCGGTTGCAGTTAAGTATCCATCAGTTCCATTCCCATCTATTCCTGAGAAATATCTGGCTCCAAACAATCTACTTCTATTATCTTGGTGTGATTGATGGCCTTGAGATACTGTATCCATTGCTTCAGAATTTATATTCTGATTTCCATAACATCCGTTATTCTGAACAAAAACTGCGGACGGAACTACAAAATATCCTACCTTAATATGTTCAGCAGATGGCCATGATGAAGTAGATTTAGTTAGAACTTTAGTAGACTGTGGAATATAAATATAGTTTGATTGTGCTGAAGCATCGCTACCTACTGTAAGTTCTATAGTACAAGCTGGGGTACAATCTAATATTGTCTCACCATCGGAGAATCTCATTGTAAGATCACCAGTTCCAGATTTCTCTAAGCTCATAGTAACAACAGTACCGTTACTTGATGTAGTTGCATCAAATGATTCGGTAAATGAACCATTAAAGAAATCGTGACCATGTCTATGACTTGCAATTAATCCTTTTAGTTGACCAGTAGACCGAATACCCATCGCTGATTTTAACATCGATATTTCAGTACGTAAATCGTTTATTTCGTCTGTCTTTCGGTCTTCATAAGATGTAGCTTTCCAACCAAACGTCATTTGTATGGATAGTTTCTTACCTAACCGTGTCACAGCAACCTGGTTTAATGGAAGACCTCTTCCATCATCACCGTCATGTAAAGTTCCATGATACTGTATTTTAAACAGTTGGCCAGGGAATAGTTTTGCAAGTTCTATTTCATCGTTGTCATCGTAATCTACCGAAAATACTTTTGAACTTTGTTCGCTTAACGCTTTTTCTGAATCAGCTCGATCTTGACATTCTGTAACAGAGTTAAGTGAAGTATCAGTTAATCTCCCAACACGATTAGTAAGTAATCCAGTATTATCGCTCGCAGCAAAAACAGGTTTTTCATCATTATCAAATATTTTATAATTATTACCTGTAACTTCGTATCTACGATATGCATCTTGTTGTTTTGTTTGTGCTTCAACAATATGTGTTTGAATACCACTTTTAAAACTTGAATTAGATAACGTTATTCCAGTTTCCGTTAGATTAGATTTCTTCTTGAAAAATAAGGTATCTAAATTAGAATCGTAATACATTAATCCTTGATCTTTTTTTAATACAGATCTGATAGCGTTTATTGATGATAGATGATCTTTAGCAAAGTTGGATGCGGTATATCCAGTGAACGTTGAATCAACATCTATTGTCATATCGTGAAAGAATTCTCCAGCAAGTGCTGCAAGTACAATTGTATTCTTTGTACCAATAATAATTGTATCACCAACATTAACTCCAGCTGTTGCGAAATTGGTAGTGGAAGTTATTGTTCCAGCTGCAACATCTGTATTACTAATAACGAATTTATCACCTGTATAAAATGGATCGGTGTATACTACTAAATCCAAAAATTTTACTTTAATATTCTCGAATGCACCTCGTTCATCTACTGCAAACTTTATCTTAAACTTATTGTCAGCTGTATTAACATAATTCTGCGGACTACTGGTAATAGATGTTTCCCATTCAAACGCAACTCGTCCAATAGGTAAATAAGATCCAGATATATTTTGAGAATCTATCTCAACATAAGCTGGAGTTCCTAACGTATAATCCCATGCATATAATCTTATTACATTACCTTGAAATAATTCTTTTACATCAGTTTTACCTTTTATGACTAATGCTGTAATACTGGACCGTGTACCTGAATAAACACCTTCTAACTCAACAAACGATTCTATTAATGAAGATGATACATGAGAGTTAACATAATTTTCATCATCTGTATTCACATCTGAAATTGTGCCTTGGCCAGAAACGAGATTATTAAAATCTTCTAATGAAAACGCTGGATCGTCTCCTGGTATTATCAATACTGCATGACTACCGTCTTTTGCAATCCCTGAAATTGATGGATTTTCTATAGTAATAGTAGTTGTATTTACAACAGTTATCTTAGCATAGAATGTCCCTAATGTTGTTATGATCAACGAATAGTTTAAATTAGTTTCAAATTCATTTAGTTTATGATGTCGTTCTTTTAATGTAAGAACACCTTCATATCTGTATGGTAAATGTGGTTCGACTACATATCCTCGAAAGATTATTACACCGTCTTGTGTTAGAGCTACATTTTTTCCAATGAATGAGCTAAGGATTTGTGACCAATTGTTTACTACTGATAACTCGACATCACAGAATCCAAATCCGTCAAGTTCACGTGTAAAATTCCAGTTAACAATACTTATACCAGATCCTGAGTCACGCCATCCAGTTGCGTCTCCAGTACCAATATTGGATTTATATATACTGTAATCAATATTTCCTTCACTACCGCTTCCAGGAATACCGTTTCCACCTTCAATAATTCCGCCTACAATTGTAACAACTGTTGCTGCTCCTGTCGTTGTCCCAGTACCTGTTCCTAACGTAACTGCGACTACTTCTGAGACATCAAATATGTCATCCGAATCTGTTGGTGATATTACCCATTCACGAGCAGTATTATCATATGATACAAGTGTTCCAGTATCTCCAGAAGTTCCACCTAAAACAGCTAACCCAATATCTGCGTCTACTGCATTAACATATCCTCCAGCTTGAAATGTTAATGTAACGGTAGTAATTCCACCCCCACCGAATCCATCCTTCCCTCCTGTAGATCCACCGCTACCATCATCTGTTATATCTACACCTAATATTTGGTTTCCATCCTCATCTAACATACCTGCTGTTGATGATATAAGTAACGAAGTTATATTATATAATGAAAAATCAGATATAGCAACATCTTGTGATATATGAGAATGCCAAATTTGAAATCTTGCAATCGTATATGTTCTTACACCTGAAGGTTGAATTTCGATTGTTTGTAAGTCTGCTCCTTGATTGTTAGGTATGTTTCTCCAGAATCCAAAATTTCCAGGATCTATGAATACTTTTCCAAAATTTCCACGTTCAATCCTAAATTTAATACCGTTCCATGCATTATTTAAAAGATTATCAGGATCGATTCTAACATCATAGCTGTATGTAGAGGTTCCATTTACATATTCCAGAATAGTTAAACGTAAATAATCTCCATAGGTAACATGTTGTTCTACTATTTGTATTATACAATTTATATAATAAGTATAACTCGTATCCCCAACCCAAATTCGCGTAACTAAATTACTACCCGCAGTAGCACTTCCCCAACTAATGTATATATTTGTTTCAAATTCAAAAATACTCGGTGAAATATTTATACCTGGCGTTTTATATTCAGCATCTGCAACGATAAATCCAACAGATCTTATACCAGAAGCAAATTCATTCCAAAATCCCCCAGATTTAGGGGTCCATCCATTCTGATTTATGGCATCAGCTGCAAACAATGTTATATCTGTAGTTAAATCTCGATTAATAATTTCTGTTCGTTTTACCATTTTTAGTTATTACTCCTGTTAAGATCACGTCTTCGTTGCATATTTATTTGTGATTGATTTCGTCTACCTATACTTCTTAACGTATTAATTATTGAAGCAGCACTTGAAGCAGTTGCTCCAGCAGCAGCCAATAGTGCAATATTTCCAGATGCAGCAGCTAAAGTTCCATAAGTTAACGCAATTGCTACTAATGACCCTGTTAAACTTATTGCTGTCGTTATTAGAGATGCTTCAGTATCATCTACCAAGGCTTGATATAATGAGAGAAATCCTGCGGCAGCACTAATTCCAGCCGATACAGCAGATAATTTTTGACTTAACCCAAAAGTCCGTTTTTCTTGTTGCTCAAGTTGTTGTTCATTAGATTGTATTCTACTTTCTAACGATCTATTTCTAAATGCAATAAGTTCTTCTTGAACAGCAACATCTCTAAGAAACGTTTCATATCGTGTACGTGTTTGTTGTTGAATATTTGTACCATTTGTTAATCGTTGTTCAATATCAACAATTTCTCTTCGTAGTTCCGTAATTCTAATATTTGATTGATTATTTTCTTGTTCGATAAATCGTTGTTCAGCTTCTTGTGATAAAGTAAATTGTAACTGTAATTGTTCAAACTGTTGTAAATCTCGAACTAAATTAAGTGAATCTAATTGGAGAGATTCTATTCTGTCAGTCCCTTTCTCTTGTAATTCATCAAGGATCTCTTGTGCACTCTTATTAAGATTATCTATTGAGTTATCGACTGGACCTTGATCTCCAGAAAACGAAATCCTAATATCAGCCATGAATTAGATACTCCTACAACTTATGTTAATGCACGTAAAGTCGTAAACGCGTTACCTACGATCATTGTTATATCTTTACAATCATACGAGTATGTTGAGAATCCCATTGTTTGTAAGAAAGCAAACTTTGATTTAAGACTTGTTTGTACATTATTGACCGTTCCAGATACAGGTGAGAAACAGAATGCTATCCAATCGTTGGCGTTATTAATCTTCTCAATTCTAATATAAATTGGATTAGTTTTGATTTTCTTAAACGAATCTAACTGTTTAGCTAATACTACGCTATCAGTATCTAACGCTAATGTACATCCAATTACAATATCTTCAATTAATGCATGTTGTAGATATTCGCTTATATCAGCTCCATAGTTATTTGTACCGCTTCTATCAACACGTGTCTCTTTATAGATAATTTCAATAGTTATTCCAAACCCAGTTAAATAGGTAGTTAAATCTAAACCTCCAGATGAAACTGTTCCATAAGTCGCAGGAGTTGCAGCACTTAGCTGAAGTGTTCCACCAATATTTACCATATTAGCGTTTGCTGGATTGACTACAAACGGTTTAGAATCGCTTTCATATCCAGTTGCAGCACGTAATAAAAATGATAAAGTGTCTGCAATAGACTGTGCTGGTGCAGATCCTTGATTGGCATTAGTAATCCTATTTGCATAATATTGACCTTGAACGCCTTCAGGGTCAGCAACCGATCCAGTAGTAGCTCCATATAAGTTAGATTCGGGTGCTGGATCTGACCATATAACTCGTTGTGAACGTAATGTCTCTTTAACAATAACTACTCCTTCCCCTTCTTTTGCTATTGCATAGTTTATTTCAAGTTTCTTTGTTAGACAGCCAGCTACATCACATGCCATAATAAATGTCCCATCTTGTTGAAACACTTCTATATGAACTGTACGAGTTGGAAGAGAAAATCCAGCAGAAGGTAACATTGGAACTATGGTATGTTTATAATCTGGGTCTCCAGCAGAAGTGTTATCCGTAGCTGTAATAATATCATCAATAAACGATAATTCTTTACCGTCTATGAGTTGGTATGAAATATCGAATTCAACTTCAATTTCATCATATTCAATGTGTGAAGCTGTGAATAAAGAACTGACTCGTTTTCTTATAGTGTTAACGAATTCTTCAGGAAGATCGTATTCTCCTATAACATTTCCAAATTTCCAGAATACGGTAGGTACAGCTCTAACACCTAATCCAGTCTCGTTCGGTTCGTATCCAATTAATCCTTTTATTATTATTGTCATTATGTTTACCTATTTTTTCTTGTTATATTATATATTAATTATTAATGTGAAATATGTCGATCCCATTTATAGCTTATTATTATATTATATTCGTTCGAGATAGAATCTCCATCAATACCTGGTATCATAAAATCCAAATTGGGATCTGAATCAGCAATTATTTTTAGATTATTGATGGCCAGTTTCATTGTAGCAGTTGTATTAGTAACTACTACCATAGTTCCAACAAAACTCTTTATATCAGATCCTAAAGACTTCTGGATTGGAACTGTACTACTCTTATGAATAACAATTGTTGCTTCATCATCTACTAATGGAGGATTCCACAGATCTAATTCATGTGAATGACTTTCAATATGAATATAGGTAGATTTTGTTAACCCTTGACTACCAACTGTCCAGGTTGAAGCGTCTATTAATGCAAGTAATTCATCTTCTATAATTAAATTGGCCATTTAGTCTAAACTCGCTGATGTAATAAGTATACCTTCTTCTTGGAAAGCTTGTAGTATTGCTGATAAAATAATAGATTTAACGGTAGGTTCAACTCTACTCATGAAATATTGACTACCAGTTTTAGAAGGTTTATCTTCAACAAACTGTGAATAAATTGTATCAAAATGTATATTGATATCAAGTTTACCTAAACTACCAGAATTATGTATATGCCAGAAATTTGTATTAGCCATAAATCCTGTCTTCTTTGGTATAATTCCTCCTTCGGGTATGGTGTCACGTAATGCCCAAGGTAATAACCGTTGTTTTGAATATGCAGTTGATTTTGCAATTGCTCTCGTGATAGCTGATTTAAATTCTTGAGCTGACCCGAATACTTTACTTCCACTTCGTATCTTAACTGACATTGAGAAGATTTCCTCGAATATTGATTATATTTTGAATATTAAGTTGTAATAATAATAATAAAATTGTATTCTGGTTTTGAAACGTTTTCTCAATTTCACGTTTTATTCCACGAAGAATAAATCCAAGACATTCTTGTACATCAATTGGTCGTGTTCCAGCGGTAGAAGGTCGTTTATATCCTCCTCGACTAAAATATCTGTTCAAATTCCAGTCAATAATATGGTACTGAGCATACGCTTTTCCATTACTGAACGGAACTGCACCTAAATAAGCATATGGGAACTTTATATTAACAGATTTAACATCTGATTGACGTGCCTGAATAAGAAACCCACGTCTTAACGCTATACGTAATGCACCTGTCTTTCGTGCAACTCTACTAATATATGAATGTAATCCCGATTGTATTCCTAATAAGACTGCGTCATTAAACAGTTTCAAAGTAGGTTTACGTCTATTAGGAGGTAAATTCTTATACAATCTTTCATCAATTCGTAGAGTAAACGACATTTTATATTATACACCAAGTTCCATTTTTACGTGTTCACAATCAGTACATACAAGAAAATATAGATTTGCTACTAAATCTTCACGATCCACTTTTTTACCACAATTATTACAATACATTTTTTATCAATCCGAAACATTCTGGTCAAATATATATTCAGTTCTATCAGGTTGATCGCTGGTAGCTATAACTCTGACTTTATCTCGATAGATCATTTCTTTTATAGAAGGAGTAATCCAATTACTAACAGCTTTACCCGTACCAGCAAATCCTTCAATTTGTGGATTAGATAACGCCCTATCACGAAACTTTCTATTATTAAGAATCTGTGTTGCCAATTCCGCGGCTGCCGTATCACAATTAGAGTAATCTGCTTCTACTACTGTCTCATTACGTTCAGTAGAAATAAGTTCAAACGCATATGTCACTGAATTAAGTAAATCAGAATTAGTATTAGGAATTCCTGTATTAAGTGCAACATTATCTTTGACTGCCATAATAATTATTTAAAAAAGGGAGATATAGAAAAAGATTTCTATTTTTAATAAAATGATTTTATGCTATTACTGCAGTTCCACCATACCTAAAAGCTGTTTGTTCAAAAAATTGTGGTAATACTCTGTATCCTACCTTATAGGTAAGACCGTCGTTATAGTTCACTTCTGGTCCATATTTTCGAATTTCCATAGGTGAAGTTATTACACGGCCAAAACGTGGTGTTAATGGATATAAACAAGAATTTGTAGTACCTGCTGTTACGGTATATGGGTCCATTGCACCTGTCTTAGTAACTGTTGCTCCAAGTTTAGGAGTAACGATTATACCAGATCCAGCACCTCCACGTTTAATTAGGGTCTCAAGTAATTTATCAAGTGCAGTATCTTTTTCGTTTACTGTTGATAAAACACTTGCAGCTTTTGATACAACGTCTGGTGTAACTATTAATACTAATGGATATCGTTTATCCTCATATCTAATAGTTGGATCATCAATTAACTCTTGTATTTGAGCAGTTAAGGATGAATGTGATAACGCAATTGTAGTTACGTTAAGTTCGGTTGAAGTAGCTGTTACGTTATTTGTGGTATCAGAGAAACCTGTAATCCCAGTTTCAGGGTCACCTGTGGTTCCACCACCGAACAAAAGTATATCTTCATCATTTCCAAATCCACCAACAAGAGTATTAATTCTGTCTTCTGGGGACATCTCTGATCGAGCAATTCTTAACATCTCGTGTTTGGTCCAACCAATCTGTCGATGTAAGAACGGGATTTGTGCAGAAAGTTCTTGCAAATTAATTCTGGATTCAGGAGTATCTTGGAATTCCCATGAAATTCTATGATTCATATCTTGAAGTTCTTTTACCCATTCAATATAAGTATCTTCAACTTTTGCACGTGGTTGAAAAGGTAATGCATTTCTTGCTTTACTTTGTTCTAATATTAAGCGTAACAGGTTACGTTCATTAACTTGTCGTGCTTCTCTAAAATAAGGTACTGTGAGTGACATCTTCTTATATCTCCACCAAGGTCACTTTAGCATCAGTTGCATGTCCTGTTAAAGAATCTGCAAATTTACCAATATAACCTTGTTCTAATCTATCAATTTCAGCATTAACGGCTGCATCTGTATAAGTGTTGGATGTTGATAATCCAGCTACAGATTTAAGTATTTCTCCAGCAGCTGCCGCAACAGCTCTATCACCAGGAATATGAGCAACAGCTCCAGGAGCAAGTTTCATGGCCACAACTATTCCAATTCCTCTACGAATTTTTACTACCTTAACTTTTGTTCCATCGGTTATTGCAGTATCAACAGTAAAATTTGTAATATCCTGTCGATCAAATAAATCGACAATTACACCATACGGATTTTCTCCCGCTTGGCATAAATCAACAGCTGGCCACGTTTCACCATCCATAGTAACTATGTCACCGATCTGGGCCGTATTACCTCCTACTGATAGTGTTGGTGTTTCAAAATCCGATTCTTTAAGGTTATGATGTCCCGACCTTATAGGGTCAAGATATCCTTTCGTTGCATATAATTCTTCATCTGCCATTATTAAGTCACTTATTAATTTTGATTATTATTTTTATGTTTTATTTATTTAAGTTGATATCGATATTGATATTTATATGCTTTTTGTAATTAAGTTGCATTAGCTTTTGCGTCAGCTAATTGTTTCTCTAATAGTTTAATACGTTTCTCTGCATCAGCAATTTGTTTTTTTGACTTTGCTTCAGATTTAACGATTGTTGCTTCATCTAATAATTCAGTAAGAATCTCCTCTTTAAGAGATGATTTGGCGTTAACTAACTGCTCTTGTAACTGAATGATAGTAGCATCTTTTTCTTGCAATTGTAGAGAGTACTTTAGTTCCAATTCTTTTAGTTTCTTGATTTTCTGTAAATCTGTCTGAGCAATATGTTCTTTCTTGATATGTTCACGCATCATAACTTTACGATGATTAGCATAGGCTGGTCCTTTCGGGATAAGATGTGTTTTTAGTTGAGTTATATGCTTCTCAAAATGTTTAATTTGTTCTTCTGAGTATGGCATCTTCTTTTCAGATCGTATCTTGATATCCGACCTAATCTGATCTATTTCAATCTTATAAGGTTCAGCTTCAATCTCATATTTTACAGTAAAGTCACAATGTGGACATTTTTCTAAATGTAATTTATATTCTTTCTGTGTCATAGGAAGTCACTATTTTAATTTTAATGTTTTCTATATTATATCGATACTATTATTGATACTCGTTATCATTTTTTTTCTTTGTAGGATCGTTCCAGTATACCATTGGTTTATCCTTATCTTTAACAGAATCTTCACCATAATCATTATAATGTATTACTGGGTCAACGGAATCAAGTACTTGTTTGAACATTGTTAACTGTTCTTCATTAGCATCATTAAACGTTTTATTGTCTTTCAGTTCGGGTTTACGTTTAATAAGAGAGTTTCGTAACTCAGTTAGATTCTTGGTTTTTTCCGTAGTTTGAAGTGTTGAAACTTGTTTTGTTAACTCATCTATCTTAGTAACTAACGCTTTCATATTATCATCATTAGCTTTAGATTCAAGTTCTTTCTGTTTTTTAAGTTCTTCTTCTTCAGATTTCTTCTCTTTATCGATCATACCTTGAAGATGTTTATCTCCAAGAAATTTATCAAGATTACCAATCTTAGCTTTAAGTTTTTCTAATTCTAAGTTAGGATCTGTATTACTGTCGGTTTGTTCTGAGGGGTTTTCGGCGATCATGTGTTTCACTTATCAGTAGATATTCATAAATTTATCTATGTTAATTTCTGATACATTTTCTGATTTTACGAGTATCATTTCAGATTTCTTCATTGATATATATTATATAATTATAAATTCCAAATGATAATCTTATTTTCTTTGTCTGATGTATAATTATTAATAAATCTCCAGTTATTGAATATTCCCATGACCATAATTTTAGACTAAACGCGTCTATAATCATAGTATTGCATTCATTATCTTCTTTCATGATAACTATATGATTATCAAATCGTTCAAGTTGTTTATGGTTTGCTAAAAAGTCTTTAGGCATTACTGGTATTATCGTCATCTTTATCGTCTCCTTGTTCTTGTTGTTCTTCTTCATTTCCTCCCATCATATCCATCTTGGTCTGGTCAAGATCTTCTTTACTATTAAACGGTGATATTGTCTCTAATCCAGCAGCTTCTAACGCTTTATTAGGATCAACACCAAATACGTTAAGATATTGTGAAGCGTTAGCCAATCTATCAGTTTCAATAATAACGGCTTCACCTTCTGAGACTTCATATTTATATCGATGGTCAATTTGGTAGTTTTCAGGGAGTGCTGAAATAAATCCTTTCTTGGCAAGAATCTCAACTAACCATTTATACACGAACTCGTAATCTTGTTGAATAATCTGCAATGATTCATAGAATAAGGATCGTGTTATTGTTGCACCAGTAGTTTCACCTTGAAATATACCTTTAATAACGTTTAACGGGACCTTAAGATAGTTTGCAACAAATGAAGCGTTTACATCAAACACTTCTTGAAAATTGATCGCACCACCACCTGTATTAATATCGAGTTCTGTTTTTCCGGATATATTTTCACTACGAGTTGGAGCTATCATTACCGAGTTAATTGAGTTAAGTGATTTAAGGTATTTCTCTACCTTTGTTCGAGTATCATCATCCATGAAGTCTTCTAAAGGTAAATACATTACTTTAAGACCAGCCCCCACCCTAATGATATAACATGCTGAGTTATTACCTACCGCTCCAAGTGCTACCAGATTATCCCAAATAGGACCAAGCTTACTTTCCCCTTTTCTTATATTATCTTCACTTGGTCGTAACATGATAAATAGAGTTGTATCAAGTTTCGCTTTCTCAATTGTGATATCTTCTGGTTCTCGATCAGCTATATTTTTTTGATATTCAAGTTTCTCAACTCGTCCCCATTTATCAAATTCTATATGATATCCAGGAGTAAGTTCAGTTACATTAAATATTGATAACGATTCTTTATCATCTCCTGTCCGTTTTGGAGCAGTTTCAAGTACAAATGTATTAGCTGAATATGTTGCTTCGTTTCCACATCCTTTAATGATATCTTTCATTAACGGTTTTACTAATTCATCAAGTTTCTCTTGTTCAGACCATACCTTTCCGTTAGCATCAAGCACATTAAACCCTTCTCGAAGAGCTGAATCTACTAACCCAAATCCAGAGAAATAAGCTATACCGTTACGACTTGTTAAATGTTTTAACATTAACGCATCAAAATAATCATAGAATTTGAAGTTTCCTTCGTTATAACTTGTACCTTGATTTTTATTCATTGACATAATTATGTAATTCCTTTACTTTACTTTAAGTTATACTCGTGTAAGCTTTAGTTTTATATATATCGTTTATGGAAGTCATTTGATATGAGGTATACATATA
>Ga0224496_10000854_pt1 | contig 20058 bp, 17 predicted proteins | sample SF_Jul11_sed_USG_2_FD_168127 | JGI IMG/M metagenome (GOLD analysis project Ga0224496, IMG submission 168127) | Sediment microbial communities from San Francisco Bay, California, United States - SF_Jul11_sed_USGS_8_1 | ecosystem: Environmental > Aquatic > Marine > Sediment | place: USA...
TATCTGATATTTATCTCCCATGGCTTGCAAAGCCCCATTAAGAAATCCCACACATTGTCCTGCTGGGACATCCTTCTCTTCCCAAACCCCTGGCTCAGTTCCCGGATATTCCACCTTCAAGGCCCCTTCCTTCACACAGAAGCTTTCCAACAATGCTACTTTACGAGCCGGATTTGATTGAGCCTGAAGACTGGTCCGAATTACAAAGAAATTTCTAGGCAACGACTCTTTGACCGTATTGCTTAAAGTCTGTTGGACCTCCGCCGTGATCAGTCCACCGTTGGTTGTCGCACGGATATTAGGTGTGGAAAAGGTGAGGGACACAGGAGAAGAACCCTTTAGGGGGAGAGACCATTCTGCCGCCCCCAGTTGCAACGCCACAGATAGACCACCATCGTCCATCTTGCCCAACACGGCCTCAGAATATTCTTGAACGGTGATCAAACCCTGGTTTTCTAATAAAAGTTCCGCAACTGATTCTTCCTCTGTGGTAATCACATCTCCAATGCTCAAAGGAGACCGATATTTTGGGGCATATCCAGGTCCGTTATTCATTCCCGGGGTGACCGTCACCACGCCCCGCAATCCCGCGATGAGAGCTTGGTTCTTTGAAGCTCCTTGTTGGGCAAAGACTTCAGATGCTTGAAGAGCCAAAAACCATCCGGGTCCAACAATTTGTAAGGCAATTACGGTAGATAAAAGAATTTTGTGAAGAATCATGGTGTTCAAATTTCCCAGAGAATTTTTGCGAGCATTATTCCTTAATCATCGTTCCCGCTGCTTGCTCAGCATTCAGACAAGACTCTAAGGGTTTCTATCAAATTTGTAAACTTTGTGTCCATTACACGAAAGACCTACAGAATGATCGAATTCCCTCTTATTTTCTCAAGGTATCTTTGCATTTCCCCTAATTCTTTTTTCAAAGTGCTTCATTTGCTTGCATTGTCCACCGATAGATCTCGGTATGTCCTTCTCCTGCTGCCATCGTCTCCTTGTTAGACATCTTCGCTTTGACCGTTCGAGGAGAGAAATCAGCCAATTTTCCAGGAAAATGTTCAAGGGACTTCTGATCGCAGGCGGGCTTTGGTTTTGCGGGATTAATCTGGCCGGATGCACCCAGCAAGGCCGTTATATGGAAACCCATGAGATTTCCAACCTGAAAGTAGTTTTTTTAGATGCCCAAAGTCTACAGGACATGTGGAAATCTAAGACGGGAAAGCCTGGCACACAATTTCAACCATGGCTACAAAAGGATTTGGCATCCGTCAAAACGGTTCGAGGTTTCTACGATTTTTCAACGGAAACCCTCTACTGCCCAAAATGGAACTATGAAGTCTGCGGCCACGAACTCCATCATGCTGCCCTGGGGCACTTTCATCCCAACGAGTAAATTCACTTATTGAATAACTAGTCACTTCCTCCCTCGCTTGACAATCACTGTGCGGGGGCATTGTGTTGTTCTTTTAAAAACGGTTTTAACTGATCATAGGTTTGTCGGAGTAAAGCAGCATCGTGATCCCAAGCCTCCATTAACAAGGCAAACCGAGCCTTTTCATACCTTCCTGGCATCCAGGCCATAGCAAAGAGATTCCCCTCGTCTGACCAATATAATTGCATGACTGAAAGTTGCCGGCCCAAAGCATTAGTCACTTGATAACGCGATCTCACATCGGAGTATGGAGGTTTTCCAGGAAATCCCGTTTGCATGCGAATCCCACCAAATGCATACGTAATATACAAATGGATTTTGGACAAATGCTTAGCTCGTATACCAGCTTCAACCCGATCACATTCGTACCCTAAAAATTCCAGATGCTCCATAATCGGCTCCCTGGGGGCAGAGGTTTCGGCATGGACTACCGAACACATGAACAGGAGGAGGAAGCTCCAAATCACTACGGCTATCCTTTTCTCCTGATTTTCACTGTCACAATCTCTGTATCCTTTCCCTGTGTGCTTCACCATACTTTCAGCCCCCTTCTTTTTTCCTTATCTAGGAAATACTTACTTACCCCGATAAATCCCCTCGGCGTTATCCACAGGAAAACGTTATCCTCGATCTCTGAACTGCGCCTATGAAAATTGACAAATATCCTGAAATCTTTGTAAACCCTTGCCCTCATTGTAGACATCGTTCTAACCTGATGTAAATTTTCCTGTTCCATCGTCCCCCTTAACATTTGGACTCATCGAATATTCAGACAATCGTAATACCACAGTTACTCCTTCTCGAACAGGATGGGTTATGCATAATCATAGTCTTCAAAAATTAATTCTTTTCTTCATAACTCTCATGATCCTTGCCACGCTCTGTGCGGGGGGCGCCGCCTGGGCGCAACGTGCGGATGCGAATGTCCTAGCGGCCAATGCCGCCATTGCTTATGACGATAAACAATACGAGGAAGCACTCCATCTGTTAAACCAAGCCCTTGGCTTAGATCCGCAACATGAGCGAAGTTTATTCTATAAAGGTTTGGTGTACTTGGGGCAAAAGAAGCCAGAACAGGCCATCGGGCCACTGGAAACCGTCCACCAACTCCGGCCAGAAGATTTAGACATTCAGCATCACCTTGGCGTGGCATATTTCGCGGTAGGGGATTATGACAAGGCAAAACCGTTTCTCGACGCTGTTTATGAACAAAGTCCTGATACGGAAAACCTGGGCTATTATGTCGGATTTTTACGATATCGCGAGAAACAATATGGGAAGGCAGTTGAAGCGTTCGATCGCAACCAAACCCCTAGCGCGGATATCCAGCAACTCAATGGCTTTTATCGTGGGTTAGCCCTAGGCGTCCTCGGGCTTCCCAGTGAAGCTATGACGGAACTCGAACAGGTTCAAAGGACTCAAGCGATTTCTCCACTCACACAGTCATCTATCCGTATTCGAGAAGCGCTTTCTGCTGGACAAATTTTTGGTCCAGAAAAACGGTTTCGTTTCCAGATCAGCGTAGGAGCCTTCTATGACGATAATGTCGCGATCAACCCAGATCCGGTTAATACCATTCCTGTCTTGAATCCCCCGAATAATCCCAATACGGTCATAGACAGCCTTCGGCAAAGAAATACAACGGCCCCAGGGTTCGTCACCAACCTCCGGGCTGACTATTCGTTCTATAGGCAAGGTCCTTTCGAATTGACCGGAACCTATTCGTTTTTTCAAACGGTGAATGGAAATGGATTAGACGAATTCAATATTCAAAGTCATCTGGGCGGGGTATCAGGATTTTATCGCGGGGTTCTTTCTGACTTACCCTATCAGCTCGGAGCGCAATATACTTATGACTATGTTTTTCTTGATGGAGACGGGTTTCTTTCCCGTCAGACCCCAACATTTAGCACCACAGTTCTCGAACCAACATTTACCCTGCCTGGGTTGGGAATCATCGGAAATTTGACGACTTTTTTGTATCGCTATCAGATACAGAAATTTTTCCGTGAACCTGGCGACAACGATTCACGTTTCCAAGGTGACTCACGGGACGGATACAACAACATGTTGGGCCTCATCCATGCTTTCCGTCTTGCCAACGATCGAGTGCTGCTTCGCATCGGCTACCAATATGACAATCAAGTGACCGATGGTTCCTCGTTTGACTATCGAGGTGACCGCCTGCTGACCGGGGGGCAATTTCAACTCCCTTGGTGGGAATTGTCGCTACGATACGATTACGATATTCACTGGCGTGATTATAAGCATAATCAAACCACTCCAATTTTTACCGATCGTGACGGAAAACTCTCGAAGCGATATGACATTCAGCAAACCCATTTGGTTCAACTGACGAAGCCGCTACCCAATGGCTTCTCACTCACCGCTCAATATCAGGGCATTCGCAACCAATCAAAGACTGCCCTCTATGATTATTCTAAAGATGTGTGGACCATGCTTGTCACGTGGACCTATTAGTTTCCCCAGAGATGCCATCTGGTAAATTACTCACTGATTACCAATGGCCTCTCGGTGCTTCTCCCTTTTCGTCTTATCCGAGTAGGTATTTCTCATCAAGATTTTCTGGGGCAAGCTGCCCTCAATTGCCAACTCTGCCTTTCCTTCTCTACTCATTCCTATTGCATAAGTTTAAATTCTGCCAAGAAGGATCAAATCTGTCATGTTTTTTTACGTAAGTTGACATTCCTTCGACGAGGGGGAAAACCACTCCCCCTATCATTCCTACATACTGCTTCCAGAAGCATGAAACAAATTCCAGCATCCTGATCCAACTTCACTCAATATCACCACATTATTTCTATCGCCTTTCATTCTTAAAAACAGGCTTGTTTATTGCTTGAACGCCTTAAGAAAGTTGGAAAATTTTCACATTCATTTTTCTTAAGGGAGTCCTATCCATGTCAAACGAACACCAACCACTTCGAAAAGGCCTCCTATTAGGTCTCGCCATCATTCTTGCTTCTTTACCCTGGGGATCGGCCCAAGCCACCAGCGTCTTTATTAATGAAATACATTATGACAACACTGGAACGGACGCTGGAGAGGCCGTTGAAATTGCCGGCCACGCCGGGACAGATTTAACCGGCTGGTCTCTCGTGCGGTATAACGGAAGCAATGGGACAGTGTATGATTCGGATGTGTTAGGCGGAGTCATCCTAAATCAACAAAATGGCTTTGGAACGATCCTCCTCAACTACCCAATAAATGGCTTGCAAAATGGTGCACCGGATGGCCTGGCTCTCGTCGACGCAAGCAGCAACGTGGTTCAATTCCTGAGTTACGAGGGTTCCTTTACGGCTGTGGGAGGAGCAGCAAATGGGTTGACGAGTACGGACATTGGGGTCTCCGAATCTTCCAGTACCTCTATTGGAAATTCTTTACAGCTAACAGGCACAGGAACAATGTATGGGGATTTCACCTGGGCCGCAGCCATGCCCAACACTTTCGGTGCCGTGAATACGAGGCAAACATTCGAGAGCCAGCAACCCGTTCCAGAACCTTCGACCATATTTCTATTAGGCTCCGGCTTAACGGGCCTCAGCTTCTGGCGTTGGAAATCTCGAACCCACCGCTCTCTGACCTGAAGAAACACCTGAAGGGGCCTTCCTATCCAGGGAGGCCCCTGACCCTTCTCATGACCTTCAGCCCTATCAACCAAAAAGTTACCGGCATTCCAATCCACAGTAGCTCACTCCAGAGAACGCCCATTCCCCATGCAGAAAAAAATTCAAAAAGACCAATGGGCGACACGATAAGAGGCCGCCACGGGAAAAAATACCGGGTCGAATCGAACGGCGCAAAAAACGCAATGCCCAACCCCCCATCAGTCATCGCATCCAAAATCCCATGAGACATGGTCACACAAGAAAAATACAGCACAAGAACCCCAAACGACCGACTTCGAAATGGAAGATGAGGAACAGCCAGTCGTGGTACCAGGAGGCCCACCATCACAGCAAAAATCAGGGAATGGCTAAACCCGCGATGCCCCATCATATGCTCATAGGGAATACCTAACACCAGGCCGATGACATCCACATCCGGCAAAAGACAGCAAGCGACCGTCAGCCACCAAAATCTTGAGGTGTGGAATTCGGAGCTGGTAGTTTTTCCCATGGCATACGCCACGGCTATGTGTCCGAAGCCCGAGGCCACATCGTTCCTTTCAGTTGAATTCATGATATCCTAGGGACATGAACCATTCTAGGAACTTACATTCTCCCAAATGGATCAGCATATTAGCCTGTATCCTGCTGTGTCTCACTATCGGTTGTACCCCGGGTCCTTATCACTCCAACGGGGAGAGCCACGTTTCTCAGACCCTTGCTCCCTCCGATAGCCAACATGTCAAATTCCATCGTACATCGCAGTATCTCACGATGCGGGATGGGGTCAAGATTGCTGTGGATCTCTATCTCCCCGCCGAACTTGAGCCAGGCCACACAATTCCTACGATCCTTCATCAAACCCGTTATTGGCGGGCTATCGATTATCGATGGCTCGTCTCTGTCTTCAAAGAGGACGAACCACGGGGGATTATCGGGTCCTATGCGAAACGATTTCTTCAACAGGGCTATGCGTGGGTCGATGTGGACGTACGTGGCTCCGGCGCATCATTTGGCACACGCCCAATTGCCTGGTCCCCGGCCGAGATCAAAGACGGTGCAGAAATTGTGGATTGGATTATTGCCCAACCCTGGTCAAATGGAAATGTCGGTGCCATGGGCATTTCCTATAGTGGCGGGACTGCGGAAATGCTGTTGGTCAATCAGCATCCGGCCGTCAAGGCGGTCGCGCCGATGTTTTCGGGGTTTGACCTCTATTCGGAAATCGCCTTTCCGGGCGGCATCCATCTCACATGGTTTACGGAAACATGGAGTCAGATCAATAACCGGCTGGACCACAACCAATTACCTTTCCCCAGCTTGGTGGGCAATCTCCTCGTTCGTGGCGTACGGCCGGTCGATGGGGATTCTGACCAGCACCTCTTATCCCTTGCCTTACAGGAACACGAGGCCAATTGGAGTCCTTACCGTGAAGCCTCGGGGATTGTTTTTCGGGATGACCCTCCTCCATCACGACAAACTGTCAACATTGATGCCCTCAGCACACAAACCTATGCCGAGGATATTGCCAAGTCAGGCGCAGCCATTTATAGCTACAGCGGATGGTTCGACGGGGGATATCAGTTAGCCGCCATCAAACGGTACCTCCGGCACCAAAAGCCGACGCATCGACTCATTCTCGGGCCATGGGATCACGGAGGGAAACGGCAAATTAGTCCCTATGGCCTGGGACCGGCTCAGTTCGATCACGCGGCTGAACTGATCAGATTTTTTGATGTCTATCTGAAAGATGTTGCAACCGGAAGCCCAAACGATCCACCGATCCGCTACTACACCATGGGCGAAGAACAATGGAAAACATCGACAAACTGGCCGCCTGAGTCCTCTCCCATGTCGATGTATTTCCAACAAGAAGGCGGGCTATCGATGGAACCTTCTCCGGCAGCGGACCACCCCGATCGATATCAGGTCGATCCGACCACAGGAACCGGCAAACATTCCCGATGGAATACGCTGGTGGGTATTTCGTTGAAAGATCCCTACCCAGATCGGAAAGAACAAGATCAAGCCTTGTTAGTTTATACGTCGGATCCGCTTTCAGAAGCGCTCGAAGTTACCGGGCATCCTGTGGCCACCGTCTACCTCTCTGCCACAAGTCAGGAAACGAACCTCTTTGTCTACTTGGAAGATGTCACACCCGAAGGAGACGTGCATTACGTCACGGAAGGCGAGTTGCGGACCATCCATCGGCGGCTACAACCGGATGCTACTCTCCCCAATTCAACACATCCTCTTCCCGTTCACTCGTTTCGCCGTGCCGATGCCGCCCCGCTCATTCCAGGTGAGGCAGTGCCCCTGCTTGTGGAGTTGCTTCCCACATCCTATCAATTCAAACAAGGCCATCGCATCCGGATCGCCCTGGCAGGAGCCGACAAGGATCATTTCCAAGCATTGGATGGTCCAGCGCCAACATGGGAAGTCTGGCACACACAGAACCGCCCTTCTCATATCAACCTACCGATTGTTCATTAAGACATTAACGCCCCTCAACTGTCATCCCTGCAAGTTGTTAGCAGGGATCTCTTCAAAAACCCTCTTTGTTTTCCAAAAAGAAATTCCCGACAAAAACCTCGAGAATGATGGATATCGGATATAGTAATTCTATGGCATTAAGGGCTACACGAAGAACTTCCAAACAGCCCCGTCGACGACGAAGGGGAAAACGTCAAACGACGTTCACGATCCTCTGGGGCCTTATCGGCAAATGCTTGCGTGCGCTCCGTGCGCTAATGAGGGCGGTGCTGGCCTCACCACCGTTGGTTCGTGTTGTCGTGATCTCTACCCTTCTGCTTCTCCTGTGGCTCGGCGTTAACTGGAGCTTTCATGCGTTTCTTAAGCCAAGCGAAATTTTCTTTCCCTTAGACCAATCACTTAACAAGCGCCCTGTCCAGACGTGGAAGGAATACGAAGCCCTCTTCCGCGAGCATGCAACCGCGGTCATTACACCTGAGTTTCTTGCTGCGCTGGCGCAGGTCGAGGGTGGGGGGAATCCTGTAGCAAGAACGTATTGGCGATGGCAGCTGACATGGAATCCCCTGGCGCTGTACCAACCGGCGTCAAGCGCGGTTGGCATGTACCAGATTACCGATGGGACCTTCCGCGAGGCCACGCGCTATTGCATCCACGACCACGTCGTGGTCGAGGACGGCCCGTGGCACGACCTGCGATCATGCTGGTTCAACAGTCTCTACATGCGCGTCCTGCCCAGCCATGCCATCGAATTAACAGCGGCCCTGCTTGATCGCCAGGTCACACAAGCGATAGGGCCACGACAAATGGACACCGTCACGCTTCAGCAAAGGCAGGATCTGGCCGCCGTGATTCACCTCTGTGGAGCTGGGACCGGCCGCGCCTATGCTGCACGCGGGTTCAGATTGACTCCGAACCAACGATGCGGCGACCACGACCTGAACAACTACTTAGAACGAATCAATGGGTTGAAGCATAGATTTACCAAGCGGGCCGGAAGAAAAGAAACGATCCGACGAGCGCGCTAGGAGCCTGTCTGACCTTGGAAGAATCGGGTGCAAAAGTTTAACCTTCGCCATTGAGACATCGAACGAACACTTTGGGAGGACAGGACTTCTCAATCAGCCTGTTATCCTTGTATCTTAGGAAACGTATGTGATCGGAGAGTTTCCTTGGAAATTCTCGCTCCTTAGAACAGGACCGGGACAAATCTCACGACACTAAAGGCCAGGAATTGGCCGAGGGAAACATCGCGAGATCCCCAACATACCCACGTTGGCCGGAAAGGGGTTGGGGTTCCTGAAAAAACACAACAGGCCTGGTATCAACTAAGAGACCAAGCCCGTTTAAGGAAATTGAGAGAAGTGAACCCAATGGCCATCTTATCGACCTTGACAATTCCGCCACCGCCAAAGAGCGAGGCCAGCTAATCCCGTCCCAAGCAATAAAACGGTTCCTGGTTCAGGGACTGGATTTATTTCACGTTGAATCTTCTGTTCAAACACAGGGGCAAACGCATTGAAATCAGCTGCAAATGACTGAAAGGCGTCCTGCCCACCAATCACGTTTGCCCCCCCGTATTCGAACGCATTAATAAGGTCAGTGGCATCGAGTCCGAAGAAATCACGGTCGTTCAACCAAAGGGCGTTGATCGTGGTACCGCCGCCGGCAAGGAAATTATCACGTGCTACCTGTACGGTTGGGCAAATGCTATTTTCAAAGCTGCAGCCGTCGATGTCCTGTGCTCCTTCGGACACAATATCGACAACCTGCCGCCCATCAAAGTCATTACTGTTCATGTCAGCTAACGCGGTATTGAGCAGATTGCTCTGCCCGTCGCAGCAATCTGCATCCCCACGACGTGCGGAAATGACTGCCGCTGCAAAGGCATGGGCACTGGTGGTGTCGGTGATATGAAACCAGTCCACCGCTGTCACAGTGGTCGTGGCGAAATCGACGAGCTTGACAGCGATTCCAGTACCTGTCGCTTCAATCGCCTTGATCACAGCCGCGCTTCTAAAAGTTGCGGTAATGCCCTGGCGCTGTAGGTTAAAATCTATACGATCAATACTCCCCGATACGTCAGTTGCTAGATACAATTCCAAGTTGACGGAAACTGCATGCGCTGCCGGGTTCATCCCAAAGAAAATAACTGCACCAAGGATGGCACTGAAAATTGTGTATTTTTGACAATTTCTCTTTAAAAATCCCTTAAGATAGATTTTCATTTTCAGCAGTCCTTTCTTGTAATTACTACTCGGGCCGCAGTATCGGCTACACTCGTGGCACAGAAAAATGATCGAACGAGAACCGGAGTGCGTTGGATTCCCTTAAGGTCTTGTTGCACCCGAGCTTGCAGGGACTCTCTCTAGCGAAGGGGCTTCTTCCTCACGCCTTGTTGCTTCAGGTGATTCCAAGCGAATTCATCCGGGTTGACCTCCGGAGCGAAGCCCGGCAAGAAAATGATCTACCAACGGCCTTGAAGGGATTGGACATATTCTGCCACGATTTTCCCCAATGAGCGGGATGGCATCCACGACAAGGAGCGCTGAAAGCCAGCGGCCTTGCTGCTATGATTTGAGAAATTGGGTGAAGAGCTCTTTGTTAAACCGCCGAGTAAAGACCTTGAACCAGAACTCGCCGCGTGCGTTGACCAATTGTCGCTGACCACTCGTCTGCACTTCTATTGTGATTCCGAACTTCTCGTCGATCAAAGCTTGCAGGATCTGGCACGCCCAGAGGCCAAAATCAAAGCCGTACTGACGCGGATCCTTGCCATTTATGAGTCGTAGGATCTGGCGCGTTTGCCGATCCCTGAGTTTCGGCGTCGGGCCAGAAACCTTCCGGGATCTATCCAACATCCTTCGCCACACATAATTATCGATAGATCGTCGTGCAACACCTCGCTGGTTTGAACTCGCCGCAAGGTTATGATGGGGATATGCTCAGACATCTTGTGAGACAAAGTTCGTTCGTCGTTCTGCATGTAGAAATTCTATCAGAGTCCCCGCTTAAGTTAAGGGGCAGAAGGGATATCAGGCGAATACTGGGGTTACGCAGCACGAATCGTCGGAGGCGATTGACTCCGGAGCCAGAAACACGCAAAGCGCAGCGTCGTCAAAACCGCATGGGTGACTTTCAATAGGACCTTCCCCCAGTCCAAACCACCTTGGCCACGATATCGATGACACGGCGGCGCAGGGTGGCGGGGTAACTGGTCACGGGCAGGAATTGGCCTCACACATCATCCTCGAAGATTTCCGAGAGAAAGAAGGCAAGAAACATACTGTAGTAAAGGGCGGCATTGGCAAGGAGTGATTCCCAGGTTTCACTTATCTTTTGTGAGACTACCCACACTCATCAATATCCATGAAAAAATTTCCAGATTCCGCCACCCGTTTAACCTTTTGTGGGAGATGAACTCTTAGACTTCTTTTTGAAACCAATTTATTCTGTCATAGGTGTTATTGCTGGGCCTGATGTTGGGCCGTATGAACATTGGCTATTGAGGCTGATCGCGGCTTAATCAAAAACACGCCATCACGAATTGTCAGCAGGACGGCGGAAACCCGGGGTTCCGCATGGACTAGACGATTCAGTTCTTGAATGGCTTCCGTATTGGAATCGAGCGGAGGATTTTTTAACACTTCCCCACTCCACAGCACATTATCAATGAGAATCACACCTGTTGGGGCAATCAACTCCAACGCCTTTTGAAAATATTTCACATAATTGGCTTTATCGGCATCGATAAAAATGAGATCGAACGGACCGGTCAAAGCAGACAACGTTTCGAGAGCGGGTGCTAAGCGAAGGTGAATCTTGAAGCCATGAGGACTTTCCGCCCAATATTTCTTGGCCAGGGCCGTCGACTCAGGATCGATATCACAGGAGATGACTTCTCCTTCATCGGGAATGCTCTCCGCAAAACACAACGCGCTATAGCCAGTGAATGTTCCAATTTCCAAAATGCGTTTGGCGCCAACGCTCATGGCCATGACTTTTAGAAACGCCCCTTCCAACGGCCCCACAACCATTTGCGGACATTCCATTGTGCAATAGGTCTCCTCACGCAGCCGACGACAGACATCGGTCTCCCCAAGGGAATGGGCTTCCGCATAGGCTTCAACATCCGGCAACACCATGGGTTTCATAATAGCTCCCTCCAGAAAAAATGAATTTTACCCATCATCAAAGAAATCATTTTCTTCTCCCTTCCACTCTCTCGGCAAGCACGAAATGTCTGTTATTTTGTAGAGACGTCCCGGTGGGACGTCTTCTTAATCAATACAGATGGATACCCGATAACGAATGCCGGGGATGACAAAAAGAAGATTAACGCCGGTGATCCGACCAATGAAGCATGCGGGTGTTTATTGCCAATTCCGGAATGGCTGACGTAAAGTGCAATGCGTTCAATCTGGCAAACATCATCACAGGAAAAGGAAAGTATCCATGGCTACTCTGGTTTCCCTTGACGCCTTAACATCCAAACTTCGAGAGATTCATCATTTACGCGATGCGGCGGCAGTCCTCTCGTGGGACCAGGAAACTTACATGCCACCACGAAGCGGAGCCATTCGAGCGGAGCAGCTGGCCACGCTTCAAACGTTGGCGCACAACCAATTTGTCTCAACGGATATTGAATCGCTACTGACCTCATTTCTAGATATCGAAACCGGTATCATTCTTCCCGAACAGCAGACTTCCCTTGATGAGCCCACGCATGCCCTCCTTCGGGAAACTTGGCGTGATTTTTCCCGTGCGAAAAAATTACCCTCATCATTTGTCAACGAACTCGAACGGGAATGTTCTCTCGCGCAGCAGGTCTGGGCGGAAGCTCGAAAAACCAATGACTTCCAGCGCTTTCTACCAAATTTAGAACGCCTGGTTGGACTCAAACGGCAAGAAGCGGACTATTTGGGCTACACCGATTCGCCTTACAATGCCTTGCTCGATACCTATGAACCAGGATCAACGGTCGCACAGCTCCGGCCCCTCTTTGCCGAGTTGCGAACACATCTGATTCGATTACTCGATCAGATTCGGAATTCCCCTGTCCAACCCAATACCAGTTTGCTCACCCAATCCTTTGACACCACTAAACAGGTCGACTTTGGCCGCCTGGTGCTCAAACACATGGGCTACGATTTTCAGCGCGGGCGTCTCGATCTTTCGGCCCATCCCTTTACCACCTCGTTCCATCCAACGGATGTGCGGGTTACAACGCGGGTCTTTGACGCCGACCTGCCCTCCTGCCTGTTTAGTTGCATCCATGAAGGAGGCCATGGCTTGTACGAACAAGGATTACCCTCCAAGTATTATGGGACGCCATTGAGCGAAGCCATTTCCTTAGGCATTCATGAAAGCCAATCACGCCTGTGGGAAAATTCTGTGGGCCGCTCCAAAGCATTCTGGCAATATTTTTATCCTAAGTTACAGGAAATCTTCCCAGCCCAACTTGGCGGGGTGCAGGCAGACGAATTTTATTTTGCCATCAATCGGGTAGCACCCTCGTTCATTCGGGTCGAAGCCGACGAGCTCACGTATAATCTTCATATCATGGTGCGATTTGAAATTGAGCTGGATGTCATTGAAGGCCGAGTTCAGGTCGAGGAATTACCCGAAATATGGAACGCAAAAATACAGGAGTATTTAGGGATCACCCCACCCAACGATGCAGAAGGTGTGCTCCAAGATGTCCATTGGTCATTTGGCGCTTTTGGATATTTTCCCACCTATACATTGGGAAACCTCTATGCCGCTATGCTCTTTCATCAAGCTAAAAAAGATATCCCTACCCTTGAAAAGACTATTGGAGAGGGGAACTTTCTTCCCTTAAAAAATTGGCTGAATGATCAGGTACATCAATGGGGACGGCAGTATTCGGCCAGCGAACTCATTCAGCGAGTGACAGGCCAAGCGCTGACCCCCGAGCCCTTTATCCAAGACCTTGAAGAAAAATTTGGCAACCTGTATCAATTCTCGACCCAGCCACATTCTCAAAACCCTTCCTAATCAATCAACTTTAAAGGCGTTTTACATCTTACCGGGCAAATCCACCGACAGCTTGTCATTCGACTCTCCACATCCCTAGCCTACTCCCACGTTTCACGTGGTATTGCCAACAGCGGACACAATTCCCTCACGTCCTACACATGGCAATCCATATCTTTTAACTTAAATGAAGGAGCATCCGTCATGAAATTCACATTCAAACCGCTGTCCACCCTGATGCTGGCCCTATGCCTGTCATTGGGCTTATTTCTTCCCATTACTGGGGCTATGGCTGCCATCAAAACGGATTTGAATACAGCAACCCTTGAACAGTTGGAAGCCGTGAAAGGTATTGGGCACGATACGGCACAAAATATTTTAGATTACAAAAAAGAACATGGAAATTTTGGCACGATGAATGATTTAGAGGCGGTCAGTGGGGTAGGAAAAGTACGCTTAGAAGCGTTAAATGAAGCCTTTATGGTTGAATCCTCCAAGAAGGGTGAAAAATAAATTTCTATGAAATAAGAATAAATCGGTCAACCGTTGCCCTTTCCCCAAACGAAAGGGCAACGGTTGCATTCTCAATCAACATTCATTTTTCCTTCCTTCAAAGACCCGATCCAGCTTAATACCCCATAGCCGCATTTAGCTTTTTGGCCTGGGCCGATGTCAGGGTAAAGGCTTCCGTGGTCTCCACACGAGATGGCACCAGCATAATCGTATGGAAGGAAATATCGCGAATCGCGAGCTTTTGCTCAGGATTATCTGCCGGACTTAACTCCACCGCCTCCACCGAACTCATGATTTCGCTGGTATCTTGCTGCCCATAGGCTTCCACCACCGTGCGAATCATGTCCATAATCTGTTGATTCGTCTCATGCTCAGTGATTACCTGATCGACTAACTCAATGACAGGGTTCGCCTCTTCGGTCACATCAAAATTTTGAATCCGTTCTTTTCGACGCAGGAACAACAAATCATTATCCACATCCTTACTGAATGCGCCGTAAGGAAAACGCACAAATTCCCAATGCAAGCCCTTGAATCCTTTCCCTAACATTTGCAACTCCGCCAGAAATAACAACTGTTGCAATTTCACGTCACTCATCAAGCCCATGGATTCCGTCAAGTGCAAGGTATAAATCAACAAGGCCCGATCACTCGTTACTTCTATGGGTTTTCGCATAGATTCTCCACATTTTCAGTTAACACCAGAAACTTCTATAAATTCCTTGACCCCATCAACCACTTGCGGTTTAATAGTCCCTTCTTCATTCTTGGAAATCTCCTCCCATGCCAAAACCCGTCAAAGAACTCGAACTGCTCAAATCCCATCTCACTAAAAACAGCCTAAAGCTGACCCGTCAGCGCGAATTAATCTTGACGACGTTTTTAAAATTAGAGCATGTCACCGCGGAACAGTTATATCATAATCTGGCCAAGAAAGACCCTCACATTGGACTGGCCACCATCTATCGAACCTTAAAACTCTTTTGTGAGATTGGCCTTGCCCAGGAGCGCCATTTTGGGACACAGACCCAATTTGATAATGTGGCGCACAAAGGCCATCATGACCATCTCATTTGTACTGAATGTGGGAAAATTGTGGAATTTAGCAATTGTCAAATTGAAGAGCTTCAAGAAGCCGTCGCCAAAAAAAACGGGTTTACCATAGAAACCCACAAACTAGAACTTTACGGCCTCTGCGATACCTGCCAGACAACATCCTCAAATCCTCAATAAAGCATCCATTCTTTCTTTCCTCCCTCTTTCTCCCACAGGCTTTACACCTATCCAGGCCTTTAGGATACGACCATAAAGATCTTGCTCCGCACGGGCAAGACATTGTAAGGTATTAATTATGAAAATGATTATCCAAATCGATAGGAAATTCAACATGATTCCTTCCTTTTCATTGCCTTTGACTTTCATACTGTTGTGCTTTGGAATGCTAGGGGTTCCGGATCTGTATGCCGGAGAGTCGGTTGTGGTGTATTCGGGGCGGGCGGAGCGCCTCATTAAACCCGTGCTGGATCACTTTCAACAAACAACCGGCACTACGGTGCAACTTCTGACCGCAGGTAGCACAGAATTGGTAAACCGATTACGTGCGGAGGGAGCCCAGTCCCCTGCTGATGTGTTTATCACGAATGAGGCCGGTGCGTTGGAAATGGCGCGCCACCTCCACTTACTCCAACCAATTACCCTTCCGAGCGTGGCCACCACAATTCCCACCCAGTTTCGCGCACCTGACAATAGTTGGATCGGGCTTTCCGGACGCATTTGGATTGTCGTGTACAACACCAATATGGTCGACCCTTCAACCATTCACTCTCTATTGGATCTGGCCACACCCTCATGGAAAGGGAAACTGGCCATCCCTAATGCCAGCAGCGAATATCTTCAAGCCGGTGCGTCGATGGTGCTTGCTGCCAAAGGGGAAAAGACGGCCGATGCCTTCTTGCAAGGCATTCGTGATAACGCCGGCAATGAGGTCTATGGAAAAAATCGGCAAATCGTAGATGCTGTGGCCAAGGGGAAAGTCGCCGTGGGTCTTGTGAATCACTATTATATCTTTCGCCATTTGGACACAGATCCCCAAGCGCCGGTCGCCCCTTTGATTACTGACCAAGACAACGATGGCATCGGTGCCATAATGAATGTGGCGGGCATTGGCCTTACCGCTCATGCCAAACACAGGTCCGCTGCCAACGAATTGATCACCTTTTTAATGTCCTTGACCGGGCAAGAAATGTTTGCGAGCATCAATAAAGAATATCCGGTCAATCCTTCGATTCAGGCAGACCCTGTCTTACCCCCTTCTTCGTCGTTTCGCGCATCTACTATTCCCTTAACTCGACTTGCAGAACTTCGTGAACCCATCATCCAAACCATTGAACGCTTAGGCCTTCGCTAAACCTTCCAGGTTGTTGAACATCTGCCGCCATTTGTCTTTGACTCCTTTGTCGATCATGGCATTGGGGACCGCTGCGATTTTGACGTTTCCCCTGCTCTACGTCACCTACTCAGCCCTTACCGGCGATCTCTCACTCATCCCACGGCTCTGGGCCACACGCCTTCCGGAATTACTCACCAACACGATCTCGTTGGCACTTGGGGTCTCAATCACCACCTTGACGCTGGGCGTCTCCACGGCCTGGGTCATCACGCGTTATCAGTTTTGGGGCCGCGCATTTTGGGATTGGAGCTTTGTGCTACCCCTGGCTATTCCATCATTCGTCTTAGCCTATATCTATTCCTATTTGCTCGATACCGCCGGGCCGGTGGAGCAAGCCTGGCAATGGCTCACTCACTCCGATGCCCGAATCCCGTCTCCCTATGGTTTCATGGGCGCTCTTGTGGTCATGACACTCAACACCTTTCCCTATGTTTACTTGCTGGCTCGTGCGGCCTTCCAAAATTTCAATCTGTCCTTTGAAGAAGCGGCACAGGCCACAGGGGCCACGCGATGGGAAACGTTTTTTCGTGTCTCGCTTCCCCTCATCCGACCGGCACTGGTAGCCAGCATGTTCCTCGTGATTCTCTATGTGGTATCGGATTTTGGCGCCGTCTCCCTACTGCGATTTCAAACCTTCACGTATGCCATCTACCAACAAATTACCGGAAGATTTGACTACCAATCCGCCTCATTGCTGAGCCTTTTGTTGGTGGCCTTTGCCCTGATCTTTCTGTTTGCCGAACGCTGGTTCCGTACACAAAGTCGGTTTTATCAAACATCTGGTCGGGTCCGAACCGCAACACCTAAACCCTGTTCGTGGACGAAAGCCATCGGGATCAATCTGGCCTTTCTATTCATTTTTTCTGCCGCCTTTGGCCTTCCAGTCCTGTTGCTCATTCAATGGACGTTCGCCGCATGGACCAGCGGCGAATTGGAGTCCTCCTTGGGTCGTTATATCTGGAACAGCCTCTTCCTGTCGGCCATCGCCGCCACGGCCGCGCTGGCGTTAGGAACCCCTCTGGCCTATTTGGCTTCACGCATTCCGACGAGATTCCATTTAGCCTGCTTACAAGGTGCGTATATTGGATACGTATTACCGGGACCCGTCGCAGCCCTTGCCCTCCTCATGGTGTTCACCAACACCCTGCCTTTTCTCTATGGGACTATTCTGGTTCTCATCCTGGCCTACGTTGTTCACTATTTGCCGGCAGGGCTACAAGCGATGGAATCAGCTTTGCAACAGGTGAATCCAAATCTAGAAGACGCTGCCCGCAATCTCGGAGCCAAAAGGATTCGGACATTTACGCAGATCACTTTTCCCCTCGTCCGCAAAGGATTTTCGGCGGCTTGGTTGCTCATGTTTCTCCTCTGTATGAAAGAACTGCCTGCGACGTTGCTCTTACGTCCAATCGGGTTTGATACCTTGGCGGTGCGCATTTGGTTGGAAGCCAGCGAGGAGCTGTATCAGCTCGCCGCCCCTCCCGCGTTACTCATCGTGCTTTTCACAATCCCTGCCGTCTTTTTATTGTCCAAAAAGAATTGGCAGGCAGACTAGGCCTCAGTACAATAGTTACTGAAAATTTTCCATATCTCTTTCTATTGATACAGACCAAATTGATCCCGTGGCTTCATCTACCGATACATCCTCCTCATCTACTCCGACACCGATGTTGGAATTGGAAAACATTACCTGTGGGTACCAGCCCAATGCCCCCACGGTTCACAACCTATCTCTCAAGCTTCAACCGGGAAATATTTTGTGCCTGTTAGGACCTTCAGGATGTGGGAAAACCACCACGTTGCGCGCCATCGCTGGATTTGAAAAACTTGCCGCTGGAGAAATTCGCTTGCAAGGTCAGGTTCTGGCTTCGGTTTCGTTTCACCTGCCACCCGAACAACGTCGAGTGGGAATGGTCTTTCAAGAATATGCCTTATTTCCACATCTGTCTGTTGAGGATAACGTGGCGTTTGGGCTATACCATTGGCAAGCGGCGGACCGGGATGCCCGTGTTCAGTCTTTATTAGAGTTAGTCGGACTCAAAGGACTTGAACATCGCTTCCCCCATGAACTCTCTGGCGGCCAACAACAACGTGTGGCCCTGGCCCGTGCCTTAGCGCCCAAACCTCTCATGCTCTTGCTGGATGAACCGTTTAGTAATTTAGATCCGGATATGACCATCAAAATGCGGAAGGAGCTCTATCGAGTGCTACGGCAAACTAGGACCACGGCTATTCTTGTGACCCATGATCACGAAGAAGCCTTTGCCATGGCCGATCAGGTCGCGGTCATGCAAGAGGGGGTCTTAGTGCAATGCGATACTCCAGAGAGTATTTATCAACAACCCTCTTGCGCATTTGTGGCAGAATTTATCGGGCAAGCCAATACCGTTCCAGGTATCATTAACAATGGCGTCGTCGAAACGGAAATTGGGGCCTTCCCCCACCAGTCAAATTTTCACAGCGGCAGCCGAGTCCTGGTGATGATTCGTCCCAATGAGATCCAATTTACTCCAGCTGAGAGGGGTTCAGGGCACATTGAAAGCCGTCAATTTCAGGGCTCGCAGACCCTCTATGGCATCCGTTTGGCATCTGACCATCTGATTCACTGCTGCATGTCGCCAATTCCCGTGTATAATATTGATACTGTGGTAAAATTACAGGTCACCATCTCCCAAACCGTTCTTTTTCAACAACCCGCTCTTTCGTAGAGTGAAAGGAGGCTTTTCGCATGACATCCAAACACGGCACGCATTGTTTTCGATTGATTTCTCTTTGGGCCGGTGTGCTCGGCTTGGTTCTCGGATTTCCCCTATTCGCCTTAGCGAGCGGCTATGGTCATGGGGATGTCCACCATGCCACAGGAACCACCTCACCTCATCAAGGATCCGGCATGCCGGGACATAGCTCGGGACACCCTGGAGGCAGCATCCACAGTGAACATGGAGCAAAAGGAATGATGCAGGATGAGAGTCACGGTTCCCACCAAAGTGCCTCAACCTTCATTGATCATATTTTGAAATACAAAGACGGGATGGCCATTACCGAAGACCAGGCAGCCAAACTACAAACCATTAAATCTGACTTTGAAAAAACCAAGATTCGAATGAAGGCGGATATTAAGCTCACCAGCGTGGACCTCCATGACCTCTTGCGAGATGACAAGGGCTCACTCAATGACGTCGAAGCCAAACTGAAAAGCCTCTATGACATTCGCGCCGGACTGTATTTCGCATCAGTCAAAGCGAGTCGGGATGCTAAAGCCGTGTTAACGGAAGAACAACGCGCTCGGATGAAAACCGTTCATGACCGCATCAACGCGTACAAGAACACAGGCATGGGGAGCAAAGGCCATCCTGGTGGGTACCAACACCACGGAAAAGATCAGAAAAGTTAGACGATGCTATCAATCGAAGCAACTAAAAAAAAGGGGCCTTTATGGCCCCTTTTTTGTTTACCTCAGAAAAGAGGTTCGAAACGAGCACTTCAGCTCCATCCATTTTTCTTCAGTGGTGGGGATCCTGAGGGTCGTGAGCCTTGTCATCTTTGGCTTG
>Ga0224496_10000855_pt1 | contig 20025 bp, 18 predicted proteins | sample SF_Jul11_sed_USG_2_FD_168127 | JGI IMG/M metagenome (GOLD analysis project Ga0224496, IMG submission 168127) | Sediment microbial communities from San Francisco Bay, California, United States - SF_Jul11_sed_USGS_8_1 | ecosystem: Environmental > Aquatic > Marine > Sediment | place: USA...
CTGTCAGGGATTCGTAAATGGCTGAGAGTCCAATCGAGACCTTGATCTCGGCATTCCTGTGAGCACGTGAAAAACGTCGTTTCGCACACAGACTCCATGACGTTATCAGTGTACGTAGTGTTTCCTGGGAAATCTGGTCACCAATTGAAATGCTATTCCTGAAGGAGTCACTGTCATCGATCTTGCCGTGGATAAAGTCAACCAGCTTGGAGATCTCAATAGACCTCAATTGATTCATTTCTTTCAGGTCGTCTTCCGAAACGCAATTTGGTGGTAGGTCGCTATCTATTTTGCTACAGAAATAGCGATTCATTTTACTCGGTGCTGGCTGATTACTGAGTGTTGTATATTCAGCCCATTGGGGGAGCTCTTTATATACTCTTTCTGCATCATTTTGTCTTAAGGCATTGGGTCGGGCCAGTGAGAATAGTAAAATCTGTTTGTAATAACGTTCTATAGTTGTTGTCTGGCTGGCCAGTTCTGGATCTTTAAGTTTTTTCTGGTGTAGTCCTTTTTGCTCAGCAAAAACATATATCCTGTGGATGTCCCACCAGGTGCCTTTAGGGTAGTCACTATAAATCTGGCTGCAACGTAGCAATAATTCGGATAGATAATGCAATGCCCTTTCACAGGCAATCATCAAGATTTTACTATCGACTTTCCCAAGATTGTTGGCGGCTTCAAATACCATTATCTTGTAGCCGATAGCCATTTCATTGAGTATGGCCTGGTTGAGATTAATGATTTTGCGGCTTTTTTCAGGTAATGGCAGGGTGCGGTTTACATAATATTTATGCAACTGGTCAAAGATATGGCGTGCCGCTACACGCAGATTTTCCATGTTTTCGAGGCGATACTTGGCGGGCATGGCCTGGCGGTTTAAGTGCATGATGCCATTATAAATATGGCGGGTGTAGTCCCCCATATTGGCCTGTTGCAAGCTATGTAGCCATTTTTTTACTTTACCGGGATGATTGGGAAAATCATGGTCATCGGGTTGTATTTGTTCAGGAATATTTAATTTCATATCACCAATTGCCGGGCAGCTGCTGTTGCCCGTTGCTATTCATCCTTAATCTCATCGTGGCAAATAGACCACAAGTGTATCCTATTTTGTTGTAAAGCTTAAGATTTTTAATAAAAACAGCAAGATGCCCAAGGTTTCTAAGCCATTTTCATAATGACACCTGATTTTATAGTTCAAATACTGGAATTTTGCTCTTTTTACCCTGAATTTCCCTCACCAGCCTGGGCAGCAGATAGCCAGGCAGTTCCTGTCTTAATTGCTGCATAAGGGCAATGGCATCTGCTTCATTAACCTCAAAATGGGCTGCGCCTTCGACGCGATCTAGCAGGTGTAAATAATAGGGTAAAACACCGGCATGGTAGAGTCGTTTACTCAGTTGATTGAGTGCGCCAGTTGAATCATTAATGCCTTTTAGTAACACGCTTTGGTTAAGCAGGGTAATGCCTGCCGCCCGTAGTTTATGCAGCACATCTATTTCATCATCGGCTATTTCTGCTGCATGGTTGGCATGGATAACCATGCAGGTCTGGAGTCGCAGGGATTTGAGCAGGTTAAGCAGGCTATCGTCAATTCGTTGCGGAATCATTACCGGTAAGCGGGTATGCAGGCGTAACTGTTCGACATGGGGGATGTCGTTAATTGCGAGTAGCAGGGGGGTTAATTTGCCATTGCTCAGTACCAGTGGGTCGCCACCACTGAGTATGACTTCATGGATACTGCTATCGCGGCGGATATAGTCGAGCGCATCCTGCCAGTTATTCCTGGCTGCCGGTTGCTGGCTGTAGGGGAAGTGGCGCCTGAAACAGTAGCGGCAATGCACCGCGCAGGCGCCGGTTGTAACAAGTAAAACACGACCCTGGTACTTATGTAGTAGTCCTGGTGCAGCCATTGCCGCCAGGTCGCCTACGGGGTCTCGCTCGAATCCCGTCACCGCCCGTACTTCAGGGGCTGATGCCATGACCTGTTTCAGCAGGGGGTCATGGGGGTTGCCGGGTTCTATTTTGTTGATATAGTGTTGTGGCACCTTGAGCTGGAAATCTTCACTGGCCTGTTGGCACTGGGGAAAATGCAATGCATCTATAGCCAGCATCTCGAGTAGCTGTAGCGGATCTGTGATAGCCTGGGCCAGCTGTTGTTGCCAGCCAAAATGGCTTTCGGCATCCAGGGGTGAAATACTATTGCTGAGAGATTTTGGCATTATTTGGGCTAACCGCGTATTATATGCGCTGATTTTATAAGTGTATCAGTCAGATCATTTTTTTTGCAGGATTAATTCGATGGCATCATACAGTACAAATGAATTTCGTGGCGGACTTAAGTTACTGCTAGACGGTGACCCGGTATCTATTTTAGAAAACGAGCTGGTCAAGCCGGGTAAGGGCCAGGCCTTTAACCGGGTTAAATTGCGCAACCTGAAAACAGGCCGAATGATCGAGCGCACCTTCAAATCAAATGAGTCGGTTGAAGCCGCTGATGTGGTTGATGTGGATATGGAGTTTTCCTATAACGACGGTGAATTCTGGTATTTCATGGATCCCAATACCTTCGAGCAAATTGCTGCCGGTGAAGCGGCCATGGTCGATGCGGGTAAGTGGCTCAAGGGCCAGGAGCTATGTACCGTGACACTGTGGGATGGTGCACCCCTGACGGTAACAGCGCCTAATTTTGTTGAACTTAAGGTAACCGAAACTGATCCTGGGCTGAAAGGTGATACCGCCCAGGGCGGTACTAAACCGGCGACACTGGAATCCGGTGCGGTGGTGAAGGTGCCCCTGTTTGTTGAGATAGGTGAAGTGCTCAAGGTGGATACCCGCAGTGGTGAGTATGTCTCCCGCGTCAAAGAATGACTGGATGCCGTCTGCCTCGCTGCAGACACTGAAACAACGGGCCCGGATGCTTCAAAGTATCCGGGCTTTTTTTGCAGCGCGGCACCTGCTTGAGGTCGAAACCCCGGTCCTGTCCCGTGCCGCCATTACTGATCCTCACCTGCACAGTTTTAGAACCCGCTACCTGCAGCAGTCACTCTACCTGCAGACCTCCCCCGAGTTTTTTATGAAGCGGCTGCTGGCAGCGGGCAGCGGTGATATTTACCAGGTCTGTAAGGTATTCAGGGATGATGAGCAGGGTAGCAATCATCACCCCGAGTTCAGTATGCTGGAGTGGTATCGTCAGGGTTTTGATCACCATGCCCTGATGGATGAGATGGAGCAGTTGTTAAAGGGCCTCATGCTGGATGCAGGGCAGGGCTGGCAAGCACCCGTACGCCTGAGTTATCGACAGGCTTTTCTGGATGTGCTGGCTGTCGATCCGCTCACGGCAACTGCAGCAGACCTCGAGCAGCTGGCGATAGCGCAGCAGATAGAGATTCCCATAGGCATGGATGATGCGAGTAAGGATAGCTGGCTGGACTGGTTGATGACACAGGCCATAGCGCCATCATTCAGTAAGCAGGGCTTCACCTTTTTATATGATTACCCGGCATCACAGGCGGCACTGGCTCGTATCAGTCATAAAGACCCACGTGTGGCTCATCGATTTGAACTCTTTTTTGCGGAGCTTGAACTGGCGAATGGTTTTTATGAATTAACCGATGCAGAAGAACAGGCGCAGCGTTTTGCAGTGGAGAACCAGCAGCGTGTGGCGATGGCACTGCCGGCTATGCCGGTGGATGAGTGTCTGCTGGATGCACTGGTCGCGGGCCTGCCCGATTGCTCGGGCGTGGCGATTGGGCTTGATCGCTTACTCATGGTGCTGCTGGGGGTTGCCACGGTCCATGACACCCTGAGTTTCTCGCTCGAAAAAGATTAGCCGGGTTATACCCATGCCTGGGCTTCAACCAGGGTGTCAAAAATTTCACATTGAAATGATGAATCCATCATCAGCTGGCGGTAGTGTTCGGCCAGCACCCTTTGCTCCTGATGAATGACAACCAGGGCAATTTTTAAAGTTGGCTTACGGTGTGACAGGTTTTTATCGACCGATGAGAATGCCTTCGCGTGAGTCTCATTAATTGAAATATCGGTGACCAGGCTAAAGTCATTAATCACATAATCCGCATTATTGAATTTTGGGTTTGTATGTAATTCGAAATTGGATTCAAGTATTTCTTCACCATCCACTGTGCCTGTAAACGATCGGATCAGTCCATGGTCCTGCCAGGTGTTGCTATGTGGCATGGGCCTACCTGTATATTGGTTAAAAACAAGGGTTACTATAGATGCCCTTGCTATGAAAGTCGAATGCCAGATCGGGATTGTTTTATAGTTCAACCGGCATATAAAAGAACACGAACCGTCCCTGCTCGAAGTCAATTTTTAGTGTTGCACCATGGTAGATTGCATAATCCACGTAGCTGGGAATGGCGCTGTTTTCATGGCATTCGCTGGCGTGCTGGGGCGACTCAAAGTCCCTATCGCGGTCATACCAGGACAACAGCATGTATTCGCCAAGCCGTTGTTCGGCTTCACCATTGGCCAGTTGCATGGCCTGTTGATAATCACCGGGTGCAGGCTCGGCTGCATAGTTTACAATGGTTACATTGCTATAATCGACGGCACCAGGGATGCTGCATGAGGGGTCTTTTCCCATCAGCGATTAATTACAAAATATAAAAGTGATGGCCTAGAAGGGTTCATTTAACACCATTGTTTTTTCAGTCTCGGGGACAAAGTTTGCCAGTGCCTGTCCCATGCGTACACTGTTGCCATCCCTAATCAGTTCATCCAGTGTGATATTGTCACCCATGAGCAGGATCACGGTTGAGCCCAGGTTAAAGCGCCCCATCTCGGCCCCCTTTTCCAGTTTGATATCAACCGATTCGTAGCGCGTATGAATCACTTTATTTTTGCTTGGCGGTGTAACCGAACCGGCCCAGACTGTATCTATGGCTGACACATTGACCGCGCCGACCAGTACCATAATCATCGGCCCGGCCTCGGTATCAAAGGCGCAGACCAGGCGTTCATTACGTGCAAACAGGCGCGGGATCGTATTCACCGTATGCGGTGCGACGCTGAATAAACGACCGGGCACATACACCATATCGGTCAATTTACCGGCAATGGGCATATGGATGCGGTGGTAGTCCCTGGGGGATAGATACAGGGTAGCAAAGTGACCGTTTTCAAATGGCTTTGCCAGTGCCTCAATGCCGCCTACCAGTTCAAGTAAGCTGTAATCCCGTTTCTTCGCCTGGAAAATACGCCCCTGTCGAATAGCCTGAGCCTGGCTCACGGTGCCATCGACCGGGCTGAGCATGGTGGTGCTACCCTGTGCCAGTGGTCGTGCATGGCTTTGCAGGGCGCGGGTAAAAAAGGCATTCAGGTTTTTGTAGGCATAGGGATTGGTTTCTTCTGCCTCGCTCATGTTCACCGTATGCAGGCCCAGGTAAATCTTCAACAGGCGCGTTTTAACCGGTGACCATTCGATACGGGCAAGATGAAAAATAATCCATGACAGTGCATGGTGCGGCAGGATGTAAAAGGGCAGGGCTTTTAAATAATCAAATAGTGTATTCATGTGTTATTTCCCGCCGCCACATTTGCCGGCACCGCACTTCATGCCTCTACTTATAGAACCGGCTTTTTTAACCCGGGCAATGATACTGAAACTGCCTCTATCCAGGCTGATTTTAAGCTCTACCTTATCACCATCCCTGAGTTTCCTTTTTGGATTGAATAACATCAGGTGGTAGCTACCCGGTTTGAGTTCCAGCTGGCCCTGTGCCGGTATGGTGAGTGTCTTTTGTGGCAGCATTTTTGCGATGCCGTCCACTTCTTTGGACTGGTGCATCTCAATGCTGCCAAAATCAGGGCTTTCTATGGCGATAATTTTCGTGTCCTCATCATGGCGATTCTCTAACACCATATAGGCAGCCAGTACCTGGCTCACCGGTGGTGCCTCGGGGATCCAGGCATTTTTTACCTGCAGGTGATCGGCCTGTGCCAGTGGGGTGGATAGAGCGAGTAATAAAAAGGTCAGTCGTTTAAACGTGGTCAGCACAATAAGCTCCGCTATACAGTATGTGCTTGGGATTATATGCAGCCTCGTCTATCATTGAAAGGCTAATTAAATGGGGCATACCGATGGAATCACTGGAACAGATAGCGAAAGAACTGAAAACCCTGCGGGATTGTGTGCGCTGGGGGGTGAGCCGTTTTAATGAGGCCGGTATCTTTTATGGGCATGGCATGGGCTCGGCACTGGATGAGTCGGTGTATTTATGTCTTTTTGCTGTGTATTTGTCCCATGACTTTTCCGATGAGTATTTTGACTGCCATCTTAGCCACGAGGAAAAGATGCGGGTACTGGGCCTGTTACAGGCGCGAATTGTCGAGCGAAAACCGGCGGCCTATTTAACCCATGAGGCCTGGTTTGCCGGCCTGAAATTTTATGTGGATGAACGCGTGCTGGTGCCACGCTCACCGATTGCCGAGCTCATTGAAAACCGCTTCGAGCCCTGGGTCGAGGCTGAGCGAGTCGATAGTATCCTTGACCTGTGTACCGGCAGTGGCTGTATCGCAATCGCCTGTGCCTATGCCTTCGACTGGGCCGATGTCGATGCAGTGGATATTTCCCCCGGTGCCTTAGAGGTGGCTGAACAGAATGTACAGGCCCATGACCTGGCCGATCGCGTCAACCTGATCGAATCGGACCTGTTCGATGAGGTGCCGCCGAGACGCTATGACATTATCGTGAGTAATCCGCCTTATGTGGATGCGGAGGATATGGCGGCACTGCCCGATGAGTATCTGCACGAACCCGAGCTGGGCCTGACGGCGGGCCAGGATGGCCTGGACCTGGTTATCCCCATGCTGCAACAGGCGCGCCGATTCCTGTCTGACCAGGGTATACTGGTGGTGGAGGTCGGTAATTCACAACATGCCCTGCAGGCGCATTTTCCTGATGTGCCCTTTTTCTGGCTGGATTTCGAGCACGGCGGCGAGGGTATTTTCCTGCTTACCGCGGAACAGCTGGATGAGTACCAGGCCATGTTCGATACCGCGTGATTTGTGAAGATAACAATATAAAGTCAGAGTTGGAAAACACACACAAGCTTAACTAAGTGCTTGTCTTTATTGTGAAGTCGTTCGGGTGGCAGAGAAGAAAACGCAAATGAACGCAAATAGTAGATTAATGCCTGGTGCACACCCAGGATGGCACTAAGCTACCAATCTTTATTTGCGTTTTCTTTAGATTATTGAAAGGGTAGAAGAGTCCAGTCATGACGGGTTTGTGGCGCTATCAACTGCCAGAGTTCAATCAACCGACTTGAGTTTAAATATAGGTAGCCTGAGCCAGAAGGTGGCACCTTTTTCATCGTTGTTACGTGCGCCGATTGTCCCCTCGTGCAGGTCAACCAGCTGCTTGCAGATGGGCAGGCCGAGGCCATTGGATGATTCACCATCCGTGGGCTTGTTACTCAACTCGACATTTTTGGTAAACAGGCGATCAAAATCACTGTCTTCCAGGCCCGGACCCGTGTCCTGTACTTCAATGCTGATGCTGTCCTCTGCCTGGATTACCTCCAGGGTGATACTGTCACCAGCGGAACAGAACTTGATGGCATTGCCAATAAAGTTATCCAGTACCTGCAGGATACGTGAACGATCGGCCTCGATAATGGCCTTCGTCGGCATGGTTTTGGTGATCAGGCTAATCTGTTTTTCATTGGCGCGTTTACGGTGGCGCTCGATCACTTCATTAACCAGGTTTTCGGTATTGATCGGTACCTTGGTGAGGCGGATCTGGGCAAAGCCCGAGGCCTGCATGTTGAGTACGCACTCGGCGATGTTCTGCATATAGCTGGCAGACTGGTTGATCAGTGAAAGATCCTGCATCAGTAGATCATCCGCATAGTGCTGGCCTGCCGCCAGTTTGTGTCGGGCCTGGTTGGTAATGTCCTGGATCACCGCCAGTGGCTTACGCAAATCATGGCTGGCGGTAGTGAGAAATTCGGTGTTCAGCGTCGACAGCTGTTTCAGGCTCAACTGGGTCTGGATACGTGCCATTAAAATCGGGAAGTTGATGGGCTTGGTGACATAGTCATTGGCGCCCAGTTCCAGTGCGCGTACGATGCGCTGATCCTCATCGATGGCGGTCACCATAATGACGGGTAGATCGACCATGGAAAATTGCTGGCGCAGGGTGTGTAGTACCTGTAGTCCCATGATTTCCGGCAGCATGATATCCAGCAGGATCAGGTCCGGTTGCTTGAGGGCCACTTCATCCAGTGCCTGTTGACCATCCTTGGCAATACGCAGGTTGGTGAATTTTCTACTTTTCAGGTGCTTGGTAATGATATCGCGATTGAGCGCGTTATCTTCCACTATTAAGATGTCAGGGCAATTAAATAACATGGTTTTTAATTTTTATATCCATTGGTGTTTACTATATCGGTATATGGCCTGCTGTTGCAAGATGATGAATCAGTTAATTTTTGCTGCCAGTGATCGGATGAATTTATTAAACAGACAGGGTAATATGCCCGCATTAACAGAATCCGGGGAAAATCAGTGTCTGGAAATACCATAGGCAAATTATTTACAGTGACCAGCAGTGGTGAAAGCCACGGGCCTGCACTACTGGCCATAGTCGATGGCTGCCCGCCGGGGCTGGAGCTTACCGAGGCTGATCTGCAACACGACCTGGACCGTCGTCGACCGGGAACCTCTCGCCATACGACGCAGCGCCGTGAAGCGGACCAGGTGAGCATTTTGTCCGGTACCTTTGAAGGCAAAACCACGGGCACGCCGATTGGTTTAATGATTGAGAACACCGATCAGCGTTCCAGGGACTATGGCAATATCGCCGATACCTTCCGCCCTGGTCACGCCGATTATACCTATACCCAGAAATACGGCTTTCGTGATTATCGGGGCGGTGGGCGTTCCTCGGCCCGTGAAACCGCGATGCGCGTCGCCGCCGGTGCGATTGCCAAAAAGTACCTGAAGCAGCAATACGGTATAGAAATCCGTGGTTATCTTTCCCAGCTTGGTCCGATCGAAATTGAAGAGTTCGACTGGGATCAGGTCCATGAAAACCCCTTTTTCTGCCCGGACAAAAATAAGGTACAGGCAATGGAAGACTATATGGATGCACTACGTAAGGAAGGTAATTCCGTCGGTGCACGCATTTCTGTAGTGGCCCAGGGTGTTCCGCCGGGACTGGGTGAGCCCATATTCGATCGCCTGGATGCAGAAATCAGCTACGCCATGATGAGTATTAATGCTGCCAAGGGTGTGGAAATTGGTGGAGGTTTTGATTGTGTCACCGCAAAAGGCACTGAGTTTCGTGATGAAATCACCCCCGCGGGTTTCCTCACCAACCATGCCGGCGGCATCCTCGGTGGTATCAGCTCTGGCCAGGATATCGTGGTGCATACGGCATTCAAGGCGACATCGAGTATTCGCCTGCCGGGACGCAGTGTCGACATTAATGGTGAACCAATGGACGTTGTTACCCTTGGTCGCCATGACCCCTGTGTTGGTATCCGGGCTACACCCATCGTCGAGGCGATGCTGGCGATTGTATTGATGGACCACATGCTGCGCTTCAAGGCGCAGTGTGGTGATGTGAAATGTACAACACCGGTGATCCCTGCGCAGGCGGCTGATGATTAAATAATTTATTCTAATGAAAGGGCGCAAAAAAAAGATAAAAGCACCAGTCCGCAAATAAACGCGAATTAACGCAAATAATTTGTTTATGCGCCTGCGGCGCACAGTGCATCATTAATGCTTTTATTTTTATTTGCGTTAATTCGCGTTAATTTGCGGACTAATTCTTATGCTTTTATATTTATCCCTTTAGGCGAAACCCGATACTCACCCATTGATGAAGACTAACCCCGTACCCTACTGGCGATTATCCGCTTTTTACCTGTTTTATTTCGCCTCACTAGGTGCACTGGTTCCTTATTGGGGGCTGTATTTACAGTCGCTGGATTTTGATGCCCGGGCCATTGGTGAACTGATGGCAATCATCATGGCCACTAAAATAATTGCACCCTATATCTGGGGCTGGATTGCCGATCATACCGGCAAGGGCATGGTGATTATTCGCCTCGCCAGTATCTGTGCCCTGTTGACCTTTGTGGGTGTCTTTATTCATTCCAGCTTCTGGTGGCTGGCGGGGGTGATGGCGGTGTTCAGTTTCTTCTGGAATGCAACACTGCCCCAGTTTGAAGCCAATACCATGAACCACCTGGGTACAGATACTCACCGCTACAGCGTGATACGCCTGTGGGGATCACTGGGGTTTATTTTTTCCGTGGTGCTGCTGGGCCAGCTACTGGATAGCCTGGGTCTGGATATAGTGCCAAAACTGATACTCATGTTGTTTGCCGCTATCGTCGTATTTAGTTTCCTGGTGCCCGAGGCCACAAATCATCAGCCCGCACAGCAGGGGCATATCCTGGATGTGTTGAAACAGCCCGTGGTGATTGCTTTGTTACTGGTGTCATTCCTGGCGCAAATGAGTCACGGCCCGTATTACACCTTCTATTCTATTTTTCTTAAGCAGCAGGGCTATGAAAGCAGTACGCTTGGCTGGTTATGGGCGTTGGGTGTGATTGCAGAAATTATAGTGTTTCTTTATATGCACAAACTGATGCCCCTGTTCGGTGCACGTAAACTGTTAATGCTGGCCTTATTACTGACCGCGCTACGCTGGCTGTTGATAGGCTTTTTTGTTGACGTATTTGGCTTAATCTTATTGGCGCAATTGCTTCATGCGGCCAGTTTTGGGCTCTACCATGCGGTGTCGATTGAGCTGTTCCATCGCCTGTTCAAGGGCAAGTATCAGGGCCGGGGCCAGGCGCTTTATTCCAGTGTCAGTTTTGGTGCCGGTGGTGCGGTGGGCAGTTTTATCAGTGGCCTGCTCTGGGATCGTATGAGCCCGGAATTTATATTTACCCTGGCTGCGGCTTCGGCATTACTGGCATTTTTTATTAGCTGGCGATTCATACGTTTTGATCCGGTCTGATATAAACCTTATCTTGCGAAAGCATGATTGTGTCATGATTGTTAATTTTTTGTCTGTTGTTTTATCCTGGTCATTAATCCATTTTCAATGTTGCGCTTTATTAAATAGTCTATTATTGAGTTGCAGCCATACTTTTTAATCTGTTATTGAAAAGTGGTTTCCTGTTATAACAATATCGCTGATAAGTTTGGCGGTGTTAGGCTTAAAGAGACTAGACGTACTTATTGTATGGTTATCAAATCCTTAAATATTCGTAATAAATGCTCACTGGCTATAGTCGCGGGCTTTTCGACTATTTTAAGTTTGATCATTGTCGTTATGATTGTTGCCCTGGATCTTATTGGTTCTATCGATGACAAGTTAAAACAGGTTGTCCATGAACATATCCAGCAGGTGGTGCTGGCCAATAAAATGATTTACCTGGGGCGCGAGCGCTCTATGTTATTACATGAGATGGTGAGTACAGACGATCCCTTTAAAAGAGATGAGCAGTTTCTAAAGGTGCGTGAAATAGGCGCTGAATTTATTAAGGCCAGGCAGGCGATGCTAACGCTTAATTTATGGCCGGATGAACAGGATTTACTTGAACAGCAGGGGCAGTTGACCCGGATAGCAACAGAGTATCAGGACCGGATTATCGAGCTGGCCCAGCAGGGGCGCCTGCACGAGGCGCATGAGGTACTGACGAAACAGGCCATTATTGCGCAGAACGAGGTAATTAAGGTACTACTCCAGTTTGCCGATTTACAGTACCTGCATAACCAGCAGGCGCTTGAAGCATCTGAGATGGCTTATGATGACGCTGTAGAAATAATAGTGGGACTGATTATCCTGGTTGTTATGATGGGTATATTTATCGCGGTTTTTGTGGTGCGTCGAATCACGCTTATTAATAACGATATGCATCGTAGTGCCGAGCACCTGGCTATAACCAATAAAATACTCAGTGACAATATAGAAGATTTAAATCAGGTTACTGAAGAACTGGCTAAGAGTGAGTCACAGGAAAGGGCTATTCGTGAAAATATGCTGGATGCAGTGGTGACCATAAACAGTGATGGGGTCATAGCATCCTGTAACCCGGCGGCGGAAAAAATGTTTGGCTACCCGGTTGGCGACATGCTGGGCCAGAATGTCAGCCTGTTGATGCCTGAGCCTTATCGTAGCCACCACGATCATTATATCGATGCATTTAAAAACAACCGGGGCGATAGGGTGATTGGTATGGTGCGTGATCTTGAGGGGCAGCGTAAGGATGGTAGTACCTTTCCTATGGATATAAGTGTCACCAAGCTATTGCTGGATGATGAGTATGTCCTTGTCGGGATCATGCGCGATATTACTGAGCGTAAACAGGCAGAAGACACTTTAAAGCGATCCAATGATGAGCTGGAGCAGATGGTCACAGTGCGGACAGAAGAGCTCCAGCGTGTAAATAAACGCCTGGAGCAAATGGCCAGTCATGATAGTTTAACCGGATTGCCCAATCGTGTTTTGATGAAAGATCACCTTAAGCAGATGATAGCGCATGCACATAGAAGCCAACAACCACTGGCGGTATTGTTTCTTGACCTGGATGGGTTTAAACAGGTGAATGATACATTGGGGCATGAAGTGGGTGATCATTTATTAATAGAAGTTGCGACGCGTATGAAAAACTGTATGCGAGAAGAAGATGTGGTCGCACGTATTGGTGGCGATGAATTTGTCATCATTTCTGCGGAGCTTCATGACAAACACAATGCCGATGATCTTGCAGACAGGATTATAAGGGCTGTAGGTCTGCCGGTTGATTTGCAGGGACAGCAGGCAAATGTCGGTGTCAGCATCGGCATCAGTTGTTTTCCTGGTGATTCTGAGGATGCTGATGAGTTGATCAAGTTTGCCGACCAGGCCATGTACCAGGCCAAGAATACGGGTAAAAATAAATTCAGTTTTTATACGGATGACTAACAGTTTAAATACCCGTGTTTACTGGTGCAAAATATCCAGTAGCGCCCTGGCTGCATTCGACAGGGTGCGTTCAGCATGGTAGGCGACACCCAGTTGGCGTTCCATGTGGATGCCTTCGACTTTTATATCGCGTAATTCTTTCGATAACATTGATACCGGTAACACGCTCCAGCCCAGGCCAATCGAGACCATCATCTTTATGGTTTCCAGGTAATTGGTTTCCATGGCGATATTCAGCTTACGTGTATCCAGCCCAAAGGCCTGCTCCAGCAGTGCCCGGGTGAAGGTGCTGTGGGATGGCAGGATGGCCGGGTATTCAATCAGCTGGTCGAGTTGCGTTATCCTGTTGCGGGCCAGGGGATGCCCCCTGTTGACGATCACGCCCAGTGGGTCATGCCAGATAATATCTGTGCTCAGGTTGCTATTCGGCTGTTCGGGTAGTGTAGCTATGGCCAGTTCCAGTTCACCTTTAAGTATGGCCTCGCAGGCGGCTTCAGAATCCATGAACTTGATATCCAGATCAACATCAGGGTGTTCGGCAGTGAAGCTACGCAATACCGGGGGTAGTCGATGCAGGCCAATATGGTGACTGGTACCCAGGCGTAGCGGGCCTCCAATTTTACCACTCAGATTACGGATGACACGGCGGCTCTCTTCCAGCTCGGCAAGGATACGCTTCGCACCCGGCAACAGGGCGAGGCCGGCCTCGGTAAGCTGTACCGTTTTACCGATGCGATCGAAGAGCTTGATGCGTAATTCCTGTTCCAGTGCCGCGATACGTTTACTCACCGCAGGCTGGGTAAGGAAAAGTTTTTCAGCCGCCCTGGAAAAAGAGCCGGTCTCACTGATGCTGATAAAGGCGGTCAGGTTTTGTATATCCATGGTTGGTGTCCGGGAGTGAAGGTAGCAAGTTGCACGGGTAAATAGCCTTTAAAAGCTGAAGAATTAGTCCGCAAGTGAACGCGAATGTACGTAAATATAAAGCAAAAGCATCTAATCCACTGTAATGTACTGTGGTCACGCCAACAAAATATTCGCGTATATTCGCGTTCATTTGTGGACCAGTCTTTTTGAATTATGCATCAGTTTGCCGCTGTCTTTGGTATTCCAGTTGGTTATAGTTTACATGAAAAAGATGAATTTGTTTTATCTGAGATGAGAGAATAGAATCGGTGTCATAACTGGAGAGAGATGAATGGCCGGCAAAACCCTTTACGATAAATTATTTGATGCTCACGTGGTGCGTACCGAGAATGATGGTACGGCCCTGTTATATATCGACCGTCACCTGGTGCATGAAGTGACTTCACCCCAGGCCTTTGAAGGCCTGCGCCTCGCCGACCGTAAGCCATGGCGTGTCGATGCAGCACTCGCTGTGCCCGACCATAACGTGCCGACCGATGCGGTTGAGCGGGCCCGTGGCATTACCGATCCCGTGGCCCGTATCCAGGTAGAGACACTGGATAATAATTGTACGGAATTCGGTATTACTGAATTTAAAATGGATGATATCCGCCAGGGCATAGTGCATGTCATTAGCCCGGAGCAGGGTGCGACCTTGCCCGGCATGACACTGGTGTGTGGTGATTCGCATACCGCCACCCATGGTGCCTTTGGTGCCATGGCCTTTGGTATCGGTACCTCCGAGGTGGAACATGTACTGGCTACCCAGTGCCTGATCCAGAAAAGAATGAAAAATATGCGTATCAATGTGGAAGGTACCCTGGGTGCGGGTGTTACCGCCAAGGATATCGTACTCGCCGTGATTGGTGAAATGGGTACCGCCGGTGGCACCGGCTATGCCATGGAGTTTGCCGGTAGCGCCATTCGTGACTGTTCCATAGAAGGCCGTATGACGATCTGTAATATGGCGATAGAGGCGGGCGCTCGCGTTGGCCTGGTGGCGGTAGATGATGTCACCATCGATTATGTGAAGGGTCGCCCCTATGCACCATCGGGCGATCTCTGGGAGCAGGCCGTCAATGCATGGTCTGACCTGCACAGTGACAGCGATGCGGTATTCGATAAGGAGGTACACCTGGATGCGGCCAGCATCAAGCCCCAGGTGACCTGGGGTACATCACCCGAGATGGTGGCTGCGGTGGATGCCAATGTGCCCGATCCTGCCCGTGAGACGGATACCGTCAAGGCCAGCAGTATGGAAAAGGCATTAAAATATATGGGGCTCGAGGCGAATACGCCACTGAGTTCAGTGGCCATTGATAAAGTATTTATTGGCTCCTGTACCAATTCTCGGCTCGAGGATATCCGTGCCGCTGCCGCTGTAATCAAAGGCCGTAAAGTGGCGGCTAATGTGAAGCTGGCGATGGTAGTGCCCGGTAGTGGCCTGATCAAACAGCAGGCCGAGCGTGAAGGTCTGGATAAGGTATTTATCGATGCCGGTTTTGAATGGCGCGAACCCGGCTGTTCCATGTGCCTGGCGATGAATGCCGATCGCCTTGAACCGGGTGAGCGTTGTGCCTCAACCTCGAATCGTAATTTTGAAGGGCGCCAGGGCCAGGGTGGTCGTACTCACCTGGTGAGCCCGGCGATGGCCTCAGCGGCGGCTATAGCCGGCCATTTTGTTGATGTAAGAGACTTTTAAGGAATCATCCTGATGAAAAAAATAATTGTAATATTCATGTTTTTGGGTTTTCTCTCTGTCAGTGCCTGCAGTAATACATTTGAAGGCCTGGGCAAGGATATCCAGGACCTGGGCAAGTCGATTGAAAAAAGCACAAAAGATTAACCGGGATTTAATATGGAAAAATTTGAAAAGTTAAAGGGCATAGTGGCGCCACTGGATCGCTCCAACGTGGATACCGATGCCATTATTCCCAAGCAGTATTTAAAATCCATCAAACGCAGCGGCTTTGGCCCTAATGCCTTTGATGACTGGCGTTATCTCGATCCCGGTGAGCCGGGTATGGATAACACGGTGCGCCGAAAAAATGATGACTTCGTGCTCAATCAATCGCCCTATGATACGGCGACGATTTTACTGGCGCGTGAAAACTTTGGTTGTGGCTCATCACGCGAACATGCGGTCTGGGCACTGACCGATTTTGGTTTCCGTGCGGTGATTGCGCCCAGTTTTGCAGATATCTTTTTTAATAACAGTTTCAAAAATGGCCTGTTGCCGATTGCGCTGGATGCGGCTGTGGTTGATGACCTGTTTAAAAAAGTGCATGCGAAATCTGGATATAAACTGGAAATCGACCTTACATCACAGCGTATCACCACGGAAGAGGGTGATGAGATTGCATTCGATGTGGATGAGTTCAGGAAATACTGTTTATTAAATGGCCTGGATGATATCGGCTTAACGCTAAAGCATGCCGATGATATCCGTGCCTATGAACAACAACGTAAACAATCGGCACCCTGGTTATTTTAGTTTTAATACAACACAGTGACGATCAAAGAAGGTTTTAAAGATGACACATAAAATTGCAATTTTACCCGGTGATGGTATCGGGCCAGAGATTGTCGCCGAGGCGGTAAAGGTTATTGAGTTTTTCAGGGCAGAAGGTTTGCTGGTAGTTGAATTAAATGAAGCGCCCGTGGGGGGTGCCGGTTATGATGCTGCGGGCGACCCTTTGCCTGAGGCCACATTAAACCTGTGCAAGGCATCGGATGCGATTTTACTCGGCGCCGTGGGTGGGCCACAGTACGAGGCCCTGCCCCGTGAAAAACGTCCTGAAAAGGGCCTGCTTGGCCTGCGTTCCGAGATGACCCTGTTTTCTAACCTGCGTCCCGCGATCCTGTATCCGCAACTGGCGGGTGCCTCATCATTGAAGGCGGAAATTGTTGCCGGCCTGGATATCATGATCGTACGTGAGTTAACCGGTGGTATATATTTCGGCCAGCCGCGCGGTATCGAGGAGCGTAACGGTGAGCGTTATGGCTATAACACCGCGGGTTATGCGGAAAGTGAAATTGAACGTATTGGTCGTTCTGCTTTTGAAATAGCGATGAAGCGTGGCAAGTCAGTCTGTTCTGTCGATAAGGCCAATGTACTGGAAGTCTCCGAGTTGTGGCGTGAAGTGATGATCAGGATTTCGAAAGATTATCCCGAGGTTAGCCTCAGTCACATGTATGTGGATAACGCTGCGATGCAGCTGGTGAAATGGCCAAAACAGTTCGATGTAATGGTGACCAGTAATATGTTCGGCGATATCCTTTCCGATGCCGCCGCTATGCTCACGGGATCGATTGGTATGTTGCCATCGGCCTCGCTGGATGCCAATGGCAAGGGCATGTATGAGCCGATCCATGGCTCAGCACCGGATATTGCGGGTAAGGGTGTGGCCAATCCCCTGGCAACGATTTTATCCGTCGCCATGATGTTACGTTACAGCCTCGATAATGCAGGCCTGGCGCAGCGTATTGAAGATGCCGTGGGTAAGGTACTGGATAAAGGTCTGCGTACCCCCGATATTATGTCCGAGGGTTGTACCGAAGTGGGTACAGTGGCTATGGGTGATGCCGTGATTGAGGCATTAAAAGGCTAGGTAAAAAAGATTCAACGCAAAGCCGCAAAGAGTTAAGGATTCAAAGTTAATATATAAATCTTTGTATTCTCTGCGACCTTGCTTTAGACATTATTAATTTATTTCAGGATTTAAAATTATGAGCAAGACATACGATGTAGCAGTAGTAGGTGCCACAGGTGCGGTGGGTGAAACCATGTTGTCGATACTGGCGCAGCGCAAGTTTCCCGTGGGCAAGGTCTACGCCCTGGCATCCGAGCGTTCAGCAGGTAAAAAAGTGGAATTTGGTGACACCATGTTGACCGTTGAAAATCTCGCTGACTTTGATTTTTCGAAAGTACAGATTGGCCTGTTTTCTGCGGGGGGCTCTATTTCAAAAGAATTTGCACCGAAAGCTGCAGCGGCTGGCTGTGTCGTTATCGATAATACATCCGAGTTCCGTTATGTTGATGACATTCCGCTGGTGGTGCCGGAAGTGAATCCCCATGCCATTGCCGGTTATACTAACCAGGGCATTATTGCGAATCCGAATTGTTCAACTATACAGATGTTGGTGGCCCTGAAACCTATTCATGACGTGGTGGGTATTAGTCGTATTAATGTCTGCACCTACCAGGCGGTTTCAGGTACCGGTAAGGAGGCGATTGAAGAACTGGCCTCACAGACAGCCAAATTACTTAATGGCAAGCCGATTGATGAATGCGAAGTCTATCCCAAGCAGATTGCCTTCAACGTACTGCCGCAGATTGATGTGTTTATGGATAATGGCTACACCAAAGAAGAAATGAAAATGGTCTGGGAAACTAAAAAAATCCTCGAAGATGACTCGATCCTGGTGAACCCAACGGCTGTTCGTGTACCCGTGTTCTATGGTCATTCAGAGGCAGTGCATATTGAGACACGCAAGAAAATGACAGCCGACGCATGTCGGGACCTGCTCTCAAAATCACCTGGAATCGAGGTCATGGACAAGCGTGAACCGGGGGGGTACCCGACTGCCGTTACCGAAGGTGCCAACAATGACGCAACCTATGTAGGCCGTATTCGTGAGGATATTTCCTATGAAAATGGGCTAAATCTGTGGGTTGTGGCCGACAATGTACGCAAAGGTGCTGCATTAAATAGTATCCAAATCGCTGAGATTTTGATAAAAGACTATTTATAATCTATAGTTACACAGGGTTGCTAAAGTTTGTTCTTAGCAATGTGGCCGAAATGGGTGTATCCTTTATCACCATTTCAAAGAATATGACACCTTGAGGAATTGAAGTGAGGGGAAAATCGGTGCGCAAACTGACTTTAAGCCTGGCGGTGCTGGCAGCATTGATGCCAGGTCGTGGATACCCATTGGGCCTGGGCGAAATAGAGCTTAATTCGGCACTCAACCAGGAGTTGAATGCCGAGATTGAGGTATTATCCGCTGTTGCTGAAGATGCTGAGCAGCTTATCGTAAAGCTGGCCTCTCGAGAGGCCTTTGCCCGTGCGGGTATCGATAGACCCTATATGCTGCAGGACCTGAAGTTCTCGGTCATAGTTAAGAACAATAAACCCTATGTCCGGGTCTTTACCAAGACCGCTGTACGTGAGCCCTTTCTCAGTTTCCTGGTGGAGATCGACTGGCCCGAAGGACATTTATTAAGAGAATACACACTGTTGCTGGATCCACCGGTATTTTCCGGTGGTTCTGCCGCTGCAACGGCTACGGATACCGGCCGACCTTTTATTGATCCGGCTGATCTTGCAAAGACTCAGCCGGCACAAACCGACAATATGATGCAGGGGCGCCCAGCCCAGGCAGCCTACCCGCAATCCCAGCCCATGCAGGCGACACAGCAGGCAACGACACCTGTCGTAATTACCTCGCCTGACACTGGTCGCCAGGTCACCTACCAGGTCATGCCGCAACGCACCGAGGTGAGTGGAAATTACCGGGTTCAGCAAAACGATACCCTGTGGGGCATTGCCAACCGTACAAAACCCGATAATTCTATTTCTGTAGAACAGATGATGCTGGCGTTGGTGCGCAAAAACCCCGAAGCCTTTATTAAAGAAAATATCAATGGTGTCAAACGTGGCTATATCCTGCGTATGCCCGATCGTGCTGAAATAACCGCTGTCGATCGACAGACCGCATTGGCACAGGCGAGAGAGCATTCGGCACTATGGCGTGAATATCGCCAGACCATGAGCGGTGCAATACCTGCGTCATCTATGGAAGCGGAGCAAACGGGCCAGGCTGATAGCCTTGTCGAAGACAGCACCGAGGGCAAACTATCGATCGTTAGTGCCAGTGACATCGAGGGTAGTGAAACTGCAGCCTCTGGGCAGGATCCGCAGGCACAATTGAATAGCTTACGTCAGCAGTTATCACTGGCGCAGGAGTCGCTTGAATCTGAACGTCTCGAAAAAACCGAATTGAAGGCCCGACTGGCGGAACTTGAGCAACGTGTCCAGGGCGTGTTGTCGATGGATGATGGCGAGCTGGCTAAATTACAGTCTGATCTGGAGGGTGTAAAACAGGTCACAACTGAAGCGGCTGTCGTTGAAGAAGAGAAAGCAGAGGAGCCA
>Ga0224496_10000856_pt1 | contig 20011 bp, 7 predicted proteins | sample SF_Jul11_sed_USG_2_FD_168127 | JGI IMG/M metagenome (GOLD analysis project Ga0224496, IMG submission 168127) | Sediment microbial communities from San Francisco Bay, California, United States - SF_Jul11_sed_USGS_8_1 | ecosystem: Environmental > Aquatic > Marine > Sediment | place: USA...
AATGGCATCCTTCACCCGAAGCGTCGCAAACTCAAGACTGTTGAGCGGGGAATGCTGCGCCACCAGGCGAACTTTAATCCGACAATGCACTGAAAACCATGTGGGCCATGGCAATTGCGCCGCTAAGCGATACAAATCTTCTTCATGGCGATAGGAGCCTTCTCCGACCCGCCACAAAATTCGACTGGCAATTCGACTCTCGAGATTCAACCGATAACACAACGGGAAAGGCCCCTGGCATTCCACGCCACCAGGGGTGACACGAATCGCCTCGCCTCCTAACCCACGAAATTCTTTCTCCAACTCTTCTTCCAATCCTCTGGGGCATGTGGCAAAAAATGTTTCCATTGTGACACCTCTATCGAACCATACCGATCCATGGCTCTTTGATTATTGACAATAATTACGATCGTTCAAAATGCCGAGTCAGGCATTCATGTATCAACGGAACACACCCTCGTGGTCTAAGACGAGTACACTTCGGGATTTACGCAATGGGGAAGACGATCGCCACGCAACCCGGCGATTATATTCTCAACCGCCATATCCGCCATACGAGATCTCGTGGCCGTTGAGGCACTCCCTAAATGTGGGATCACCAGACAATTCTGCAGCGTGAGCAGCGGATGAGAAGCGGGAAGCGGTTCGGGTTCCGTCACATCTAACGCCGCACCACCAATCGTCCCTTGCTGTAACGCGTGATACAACGCGGCAGGGTCCACAACCGCTCCCCGAGCCGTATTGATCAAGATGCTTGAGCGCTTCATCATGCGAAGTTCCGGCTCACCAATCAAATGCTGTGTACGAGGCGTCAGCGGAACATGCAGACTGACAAAATCTGATTGCCGCAACGCAGTTTGCAGATCCACAAACGTCACAGGAGGCCGATTCGATCCATTGGCATGGTTTTCTGTGACCACAGAACCTTCTCTTGCTTCTCGATCATGTCTCGGTGATCGCACCGCCAATACGTTCATCTGAAACCCCTGGGCCCGCCTGGCCACAGCTTGCCCGATTCGGCCAAAACCTATAATGCCCAAGGTGGCTCCATAGAGATCCTGTCCGAGAAGAAGATCCGGTTTCCATTCCACCCATTGGCCTTGCCGCACATAGTCGGCCCCTTCCACAATTCTCCGGGCTGCGGCCAGCAACAACGCAAACGCCAGATCAGCCGTCGTTTCGGTCAAAATGCCAGGCGTATGTCCAACGGGAATACTCCGTGCAGTACACATGGGAATATCAATATGGTCATACCCCGCCGACATCGTGCTAACCACACGCAAGCGTGCTCCACATCGAAGCACATCCTGATCAATCTGATCCGTCAACAAACAATACAGGCCATCTGCTTCAGGAATATGTTCCAACAACCATTCATGCGTCACCGGACAATCAGACTCCCAACACACCACATGAGCATGCGCCCGTAAGGCATTCCACGCTTTTGGGGGAAGTTGTCGAGTGACCACGACCAGGGGGAGGGACATGCTGCTCCTTGCTTACCTTCTCAACACAAAACGATGAAATCCTTCTTAAGGTGCTACCAGAAGAGAATGGATAGGACAAATACGAAATAACACAGCCCATTGACGACCAAATGAATGGGCTTCACTTTTCCCTTGCGCACAATCCACGTGAGGTAGGTGGCGGCCACCAACGTCATGGCCATCCCCATTAAAATTTCCTGTTGAGGCACCCAGGCCGTCAGCATAATCCCCACCGCAGGCAACAAACTGCCTTGAAACATCATCGCTCCGGTAAGATTGCCTACCGCCAGCGTATCCCGGCCTCGCCGAATCCATAGGATGCTGTTCACTTTTTCCGGAAGCTCTGTGGCGATAGGAACAATCAAGAGAGACAACGTCAACGCCGAAATCCCCCAGATCGGCGCGAGATGCTGAATGCCATACACAAAACCCTTGGCTCCCAACATGATCAGCCCTAGCCCACAACCCAACTGGAACAAAATGATCACTAAATTATCAGGTAGCCCAATCTTGGTGCCATAGAGTGGATGATCGGCTTCGGTCGCATGTCCATCATCGACCAAATCAGTCGAGGCCCGAATCGTCAACGTCAGATACGTCACATACATCCCGACTAAGACAAGAGCCATCAGCCCCCGCACTCCTGGCCAATCATGCGGCACAAACGTGGCCATCACGCCAATAAAAAAGGCCCAGTTAAACCAGACGAGATCACGCGCAAACCCCGTGGGTTCAGGATTCAACTCTCCATACCACCCCCGTGACCGAGCCGAAAAAATACCCACAAGAAAAAACGCCACGGTCGCCAACAGGAGGGGAGCCCCTAAAATTGATCCAACAGCGACCTCATGCCGTATCGTTTCCGTTCCCGACCCAAGCAAAATAGCAAACAATGGCACCATCGTTTCCGGCAACGCCGTGCCAACTGCGGCAAAAACCGAACCGGTCACCCCTTCGGAAATCCCCAGGCGTTCGCCAAAATGCTCAAGGCTATTGGTAAAGGCCTCAGCCCCTAAAAGAATAACGACTAAGGCCCCAACTAAAATGAGAATATCCATGATGAACGCCTAGGAGTCTCCTCGTGAAATCCTACTGGAACATATCAAAAAAGTATTACAATTCAACCACTTACAGACTTAATGCCATAAAATAATTTCTTGAGCGTTCGACCCAGGGGACACAAATGCCAGAGGCCTTGCCATCTGGAAAATTATTCTTCTAAACTGCCCCTATGGACAGCGTCACCACCGGTCTCATCCTGGCCCTCAGCACCATCCTCGTCTCTACTCTTTGCCACAAATGGTGGCGCCATCGACGGGCAGCCAAACTGGCCGACAAGCTCTTGGCCGAGGTGCTGAAAGGGAAAGATGCCTTTCGTCGGTAACTCCGCTCTTCTCTCTCGCTGCCAACTCAAAAATTAAACCGTAGTTGCGTGGGCAACAAGACTTCGTTGGAGAGCTCCGTCTGAATAGGCTCGGGTAATATTGTCGGCTTCGCCATCAGAGGTCGCTCCACCGGCACTTCTACGAGTGCACCTCGACATCGACTGCAGAGATGGCGAGCAGGCACAATTGTCCGACGTTGACGATGATACGCCATGCCACAACGAACACATTCCCAGGCATACCGATTCCACATCGCCACATGCGCATTCAATTCATGCCGAATGGCAATACCAAGGCCTTCCTCATTCATCCGATTCATCATCTCGCGAAACGTCGGACCATGAGAGGGACGCCGCTTCCGAATATCAAACTCCCATTGATGAATCATCTCATGCGCTAAGGTCCGCTGAAGTTCAGCCTCCGGTTGCTCTCGAAGTAATGGAGCCGAAAGCCGTATGACACGGGCGTCACCCTGGCGATACACTGAAGGGACCCACCGGCTTCTGGGGCCCACCTGACTCACAAACAACCCTGTTGACGCAGTTAACCGTGAACTCCATTCAATAGAAATCGAAGGCAGCCGACTGTCAAAAAAGCGGGAATTTAATCGTTGCCACATCCCCTGCAGATCAGACAACGACACAGGGTCCGGACCGGACCGGGGGTTGGGAACTCTCACCAATATTTCCAGGAAGATTGCCTATACATGACGCCATCGCTATGCTACCATTTTTTGGGTCATGGGTAACACCTACAGATCATCATTCTAAAACGCTCCCCTCTTAAAGCAATCCCAACATGATGAGAGCTGACGAGCCAAGCCTAAACGGTGATCACACCTATATGCAGATGGCCTTAGATTTGGCGCAAGAGGCCTATCGGGCAGAAGAGGTGCCGGTTGGCGCCGTACTCGTGAAAGGCGGAGAAATCCTGGCAACGGGATTCAATCAACGAGAGGGCTTACAAGATCCAACCGCGCATGCGGAGTTATTGGCTATTCGCGCCGCAGCAGAGGCATTGGGCTCCTGGCGTCTCACAGGCACAACCTTGTATGTCACCTTAGAGCCTTGCGCCATGTGCGCGGGAGCCATTCTTCAAGCGCGAATCGCCCGCCTAGTATTTGGGACAGGGGACCCTAAGGCCGGCGCCTGTGGCTCAATTTGCGATTTAACAAACGAAACCCGATTCAACCATCAGGTCATCGTCCAATCGGGGATTTTGGCCAACGACTGCCGAATTCTGTTACAACAATTCTTTCAGCAACTACGCGAGGCTCAACCGGTCCAATTTTAAAAATATGTCTGTCGGAGAGGTGCGAGAGTGGCCGATTCGGACGGTCTCGAAAACCGTTGTCCTGAAAGGGACCGTGGGTTCGAATCCCACCCTCTCCGCCAACCAGTCTACAGCAAAATCACATTCTCTCCCTCTCCATGAAATTCCTTTAACCTTTCCGCACGTTATCTCACTAATCCTGGCCCCCTTACCCCTCTCTACTTCCCCCGTTTTAAGCATTTCCCTTCCTCAAATATATGAATTTCTCTGGCCCACATTTGGCGGTCCCATCTCACCAGGAAATATGGGACCAGAGAACCCTCATCCCATCATGACGTCTTCGGCTAAATCCAGGGTTTATTTCTCTGCGGTCCCGGTATTGTCAATTTAACTCGGGTTTGGCAGACTGGGCCGCATGAACAAGCCAACACCCAGCTATCATCGTCACCGGTTTCCCTCTGAAATCATCAGTCACGCTGGGTGGCTCTACCACTGATTTTGCTTAAGCTTCCGTGAAGTGGAAGAACTGGTAGCGGAACGCGGCATCACGGTCACCTATGAAACGGTTCGGCAGTGGTGTCAAAAGTTTGCGCCTGATTATGCGGGCAAACTCAAAAAACGGAAAGGGCGCTTAGGGGATATGTGGCATCTCGACGAAGTGTTTGTCACGATCCAAGGGCAGCGCCAGTATCTGTGGCGTGCCGTGGATCAAGATGGCGATGTCCTGGATATTTTGGTGCAGCCTCGTCGCAATCAGCGCGCAGCTGAACGCTTCTTCTGCCGCTTACTCAAAGGCCAAGGCCGTGAACCCCGGTGGCTGATGACCGACAAACTCAAAAGTTATGGTGCCACACATCGAACCATGATGCCTTGCGTCAAACACATCAAGACCCCCTACGCCAATAACCGCGCCGAAGTCTCACACGAACCGACGCGCCAGCGCGAACGGGCGATGCGACGGTTCAAATCCCCAAGGCAGGCCCAAGCATTTCTGACGCTCCATGGACTCACGCAAAATCTGTTTCGTCTCGGGCGTCACCTCTTGCAGGCGGTTACCTATCGCCTGTTACGCACGCAAGCGGTTGAGATTTGGCAGGATGCGGTGTGTGCCTGAGGGATGGGGACGAGCGGCGTCATTTCGCCCTTCGATAGTTAAATTGACAATGCCTCTCTTAATTCTTGTGAAGAAGCTCTTTTTTTCGGTTGCGAAATGAAATGAAACCTATTGTTCAACTCTGTTAAAGAGAATCGCATGACCGTTTCTTCCTGCACTTGACGACGTTTGACCAAAAGCAGGCTTGATTAATAAGGCTTGCGGCATTTGAGTTATGAGAGAGAGACGACCAGTAGGTGGGATCTAAAATGGCCAATGCTGAGACGAACACGCACTCCCAGGCACCGATGCCTTTAGTCCTCGGCGGTCTAGGTTCTGTGGGGGTGGTCCTTGTTTTTGCAGCTCTTGTCTTCCTGCCTGCTGGCCGGCTGGATTGGACGTTCGGCTGGATCTACGTGGGTATCGTTGCCCTCAACGTAATCATCACGTGGGTGTGTCTGCTGCGTTGGAACCCCGTGCTGATCGAGCGGCGAATGCGTTTTGCCAAGGGGACAAAGACCTGGGACAAGGTGTGGGCGCTCTTGTATGCGCCTGTGATGATCACGGTCTATGTTGTGGCAGGAATCGAGGCACGCGACGATGTCTCAAGCCTGCCGTGGATTGCGTGGTTGCTGGGCTTGGCAATCTTCGTTCCCGGGTCTGGTCTACTCACATGGTCAATGGTTGTAAACCCGTTCTTTGAGAAAACGGTTCGCATCCAAACAGAACAGGGGCATCGCGTGATCGACACCGGACCTTACGCCTACGTACGTCACCCCGGTTATGCGGGTTTCGTGGGATGGATTCTCTCGACTCCGCTTCTTCTTGGGTCAGCTTGGTCCACTATCCCTGCCCTCCTGGCGGTGGTGGGGCTTATCATCCGAACCGCTCTCGAAGACCGAACGCTCCAAGCTGAGCTTCCCGGCTACGCCGAGTATGTCGCACGCGTTCGTTTTCGCTTGCTTCCAGGCGTGTGGTAACTGGATTTAGATAGGGAAGGGCAGCAGCGGAGCCTCGCAATCGTCCAATATGGTCAAACAACCCATCTGACCTTCATCTCATGCCAACCAGTACATGGCAAATTACTATTTGATGCTCCTAGAGGGTAAATGAGCGAGATTTGACCAAGCAGTCTCTATGGTCAAAAATTTTAGCAGTCTTTCCAACAAGATAATTCCATGAAACAGAATTCACTGTTAATTCCCTGTTATTGGAATTTCAACTGAAAGTGTGCCATCCTAAACACCTTGCCTTCATTGATTTTCCTCCTATTTCGGCCGAAAATTCTCCTTTTCAAAGCCAATAAATTCCCTGTATTTTCCCTGTTAAAGACCAAATTGGAAATTTAAAAGGAATGACTACCCGGCAACCGGAAAGTCAGGAATAAAGGCTGGATGTAATAGGAAGTTTAAGATAGAAGGAGAGAGAATTTCACTGTTGACTGCACAACACCGCCAGCCTTCGCGCTCGCCGCTGTAGCCAGCTTTGGCGCGCAAGCGGCTAAAGCTTGGGCTTGCAAGCCAGCACAGAAAATCATGCGAAGGCCGTCCGCCGAAGTCTTGTAACCACCGATCAATAGCTCAGCGTACTTTCTCTCGGGGATAGAGTTCTTTGGAAGCAACCAGAATCTCATTACGAAGGGGGGCTCCCGCTATTGCTCTCTTATGAAATATGTGTATCTCATCCGAAGCGAATCACATCCCCAACAAAGTTACATCGGAATCACTTCCGACTTACAAAAACGCCTGGCCGTCCACAATAGTGGCGGTTCCACCCATACCTCGAAGTTCAACCCGTGGCAGCTCATAACCTCTATGGCTTTTTCTGAAGACTCAAAGGCCCTGGCATTCGAACGCTACCTCAAAACCGGCTCGGGACGAGCCTTTGCCAAGAAAAGATTTTGGCAATTTTGATATTTCCCCTTCATGGGGTGACCGAAGCCATGCAAAGGCACGAGGGGGCTGGCCCCCTAGTGGGAATGTGAGACTAGCAAGACCCGCACGACTTCGAATTACCACCCTCTCCGCCAGCCTATCATCAGCCCAAAGGAGAAGAGTGGAGCACAAAATTTCTCAAAGAGGTGCAAAACAGAAAGTAGAATTCAAACGGAGCCCATAAAATGATCCACTCCACTCATTGGGTGACCGGAGCGACGCAAGCACTTCAAATTCGCCACATTTCAGTCACTCATCTAAGGTAAGATTCTCAAAAGTCTTGAGCCGAATGAAACCTTACCCAACAAAATACACACCTGATAACCACAACTAAAAACAGCGGTTAAACAGAACCACACCCGTTCCTACTTTGACCATTCGGCAATCCTGGTGTCAGCCAGAAGAAGGGAGCGTCGCGTCCAGAGGAACGGCCAAGAAGGAAGGCTGTATTTTTTCCATTAAAAACGCCCGTAACCCCTAACAAGAGACCATCACATTTGGACCGCTTGGTCAGTCAATGACGGATACGGTTAAAGTGAGGAGACGGTGCACTCAGGAAAGCACCACCTGAATCTCCGCCAGAGGATCGTTCTTTACCTCACCCCCATTAATGAGGAACGAGGTAACCCAATCAGGGCCTTCGCTTAACCCAACGCCATCTACGGCTTCAGATTGAAGTGGTTTGCGTTTGCCTTCCAAAAAGGCCGGCAACGCTTCGCGATCCCACGCATTCTCTATTGGGGAGAGCTCCTCTTTGGCAGAATCAGAGCTGACGACCTGATCCCCCTCCGGTAGTCCAAGCAAGAACTCCATTTGCTGGACGGAGGCTTGGGGTAGATTCTGAGAAGTTTCGTCTTGATCCGATTTCTGGGACACCGGTCCTGCTTGTTCGGTCTCTGTAATATCCGTTGCACCCAATTCAACGGGTCCCGTTGCCTCGAGAGAAGCCATCAGGGGGGATGAGGAAATAATGGTATAACGGACTCCCGTCTCAAGTGTGGAACCCATGAGGGCAGGGCCATCCTCCTGATGGTCAAAACCAAGAATATGCCCAAATTCATGCAGAACCGTCGTCAGCAAATCGATCCTGCCAAACGCGTCACTACTCGGTGTCGCCTGCAAGGCGTCCGCGCCAACGGGCTGCAGGAATTCCTGATCATCACTGGGAGTCAGATCAATAAACCACCCGTGGCCTGCGGCTGTCGCATCAAGCTGTACAGTGGTCTCAGTCGTCTCCCCAAGTGTCAACCCTGGCAAATCAAGAATCTCGAAATGAGCCGCCTGCAACTGGGCCAGAAGAGCCTCATCGCCATTTAATTCCACTGACCAGCGATTCTGAGCTTCCTCAACAATCGGCGCTAAGACGTCAAAAGTCAGTGCCCCCAGCTCCGACACGATTTCCTGAGGTTCCACTGCCGCCAGAAGCGTGGCCCCACCTGCAGGGAGATAGGCCGGATCATCTGTGCTCACCGTCACATTGGCAAAGGAACTGGTCCCGTTCCGACTCATGAGCCCAAAGTCTCCATCCACCGTCACGGCGTTGAACGCATGCCCCAGCACCACCTGCCCGTTGAGCGCCACGCTCACAGTCGTCCCTTTTAAGGTCGCCTCAAGGGTGTATTCCTCGCCCGCAAGAATGGACCGGTCCACTGACGCATCGATCACATACCCATTCTTAGCGGTATGGTGGCCGATGACCACTTCACCGGTGTCTGCAGAAATCCCAACGAACTTGAAGCGGCTCTCATCGTATTGATCGAAGATAAATCCACCAACCGACTCGGTGCTCAGCGTCGCCTCGAGTTTGGTGAGGAACGCCGAGCCAATGGAGAGGCTCGTGTTGACGTAGGCCATGCTCTCGCCAGCATCCGGGGCACCCACATAGTTCTTGTCGCTGCCGTTGTCGATAATCTGCCAGCTACCCGAAGAGTTGCCGGTATAGAGGCCAGCCACGTTGTCGGAGAAGTCTTCGACGTCTTCAAGGGTAATCTCCGCCGGCAGGACCTGGACCTTGAAGTCATCCACTCGCGCTTTTGAGTTCGTCGCTCCAAGCCCAACCATACCGGTGTTCAAGCCGCTGGTATTCCCGAACGCATCAACACGCGGATCAAAAACGTAGGTGAAGTAGTCCTGACCGTCGACAACCAGGGTTACTGCCGTCCCGTTGACAGACAAAAGTACCTGATAGTCGGTGTCCGGCTTTAACTGAGCATTAGACTGATCCAGTTCATGCCAACCGGTCGCATCACGATACCCGATCTCCATTTTATCCTCGGAAATATTGACCCCGGCGTATTTGAAGTCAGTCTCACTCTGATAGTCGAAGATAATGAATGCATTCGACTTAAACCCACCAGTTGGTTTGCCACCATTAATAGTCGCCTTCACCTCAAAGTAGCTTGATAAGGCATCTTCGGTATGAAAGACGCTGGCCGCATCACCACCGAGGGCTTCAGGAGCAACCTCAAGCCGGCCACCACTCACGCTGAACGTACCACTGTCGACAAAGAAGCTCTGACTCTTCCCATTGTTGAAGTCAGCCCCACGCAACACATCGCGTGCGCCGCCCGGTATGTTGCCAGGCTGCGGGTCATCCGGTGCACCCGTTTGTTCTTGCCAATCATCATCTTGCTGTTTAACCAGGCCAAGCTCGCCGTGCGGCTCACCGTTGCGAGCCGCCGCTTCAGCGCTTCCCCCAGAGACATCGTTGGCGCGAGTCGGATCTGCCCCATCATTGGCCGACACCTGATATAGCCACTCCATCAACGCCGGTTGTGGCGCCCGATTCACCGTGCCGAGGCCAAAAGGCGCGAATGGCACAAGGTAGCTGTCGAACTCACCAGCCCAGTCAGACAATCGATCACCGCCGGTATTGGCAATCAACACGTCTCGACCGGCCCCGCCGAAGGCAAGATCCTCGTAGGAAGCCTCAGGCCCATCTGGCGCATCGTTCTGACCGAGATTCGTTGAAAGATCGTCATCGACGTTAAGGAGATCATTCCCGTATCCACCGTAGGCACGATCCTGTCCGGTCCCGCCGACAATCCAATCATTCCCAAGATCACCAAATAGACGATCGTTCCCGTCATTGAATATCCCGCGAACAGCATCAACAACTTCGCCTTCAGATTGATCGAAATTAAGGAAAAATTCTTCGCCAGATACCATAATCCTTACTAAGGGCTCAAACTCGTCGTAAGCGGCGAACTCTTCAGCTTGCAGCGCTTCAAAGCTCAGCATGTGGCCGACATTGACCGGGCGGTCATACCCGGTAAGGGTGAGCTCACCATCTGTGCGAGTGCTTTCTGACGTCCCATTGTCCTCATAAACCATAGCCGCCGCGATCGGCAGCGCCTCGGCGCCTGATATCGCGTCGTCGCCAGAGCCACCGTGAAGGAAGTCGTCGCCGAGACCACCGAAGATGATGTCATCGGCATACTGCGCATTGTAGAGGAACGATTGTAAATCGCCGGGATCAACATTGAACGGCGTAAGGTTGACCGTTTTCTTAAGTTCACCGGTGACGTTGATATCGGCTTGGTAGACGCTGCCCGGGGTCTCAATAAAATCTTGGGCAACCGGCGCAATCCCGTAGAGCGATTCGCCCTGCGTGGGGCTATTGCGGCTGGTGTAAATGCGTCCATCATCGCCAAGCACGCCATCTTGACCGGTCCCTCCCGAGATCCAATCATGCCCATAGCCACCGATCAGATCATCGTCTTGCCCTTCGCCAAAGAGCACATCATTCCCGACTTGGCCGTAGATGGCATCATCGCCGGACTCGCCGTGGATCTCGTCGGCAGCGCCGTTGTCTTCGGCCGCCAAGGTTGCTTCGAAGTCTGGACCGCCCTCCGTGTAGTCAACCAATTCCACGGCTCGAGGGATAATTTTTACCGCTCCGTAATTATCATAATTAAAGGTAAGGAACGTGTTGTTGGCTTGGCCATTGATACCAACAATCCGATAAATATTGGCGTTGTCGCCAGCAATGGTATCAGCATCGCGTGCATGCCCTTCGGCCGTGACATCACCAGGATTATTGCGCGAAATATCGGTGCCAGCCCCACCAAAAATGAGATTGGAGCCATCAGGACGGAAGCTTTCATCGCCGCCCAAGCCAAACAGAGTGGAGCTGCCACCGACAATGTCATCCTGCCCCAGGTTCCCAAAAATAACGTCGTCGCCACCGTTGCCTTCGATGTAGTCGTCGCCGTCAGTCTGGAGTTCGGTGGAAGCAGATACGTGGAGTAGGCCTTGGGCATCCCGGAAAGCCCCGACAGGATCAAACAGATTGTAACGATCGACAGCCTGAACAATGACCACTTCCCCCGTTCCCAAAGTATCTCCAGTGGAGAATCCATGGTTATCTTGAGTGATGGTTGCGCCAATTGCCACCGCGCCGTCACCTTGAATCGTATCGTCACCGAGCTGTCCGAACAGAAGGTCGTCGTGGGCTCCACCGGCGATATAGTCGTCGCCAAACGCATCCGTGACGGGGTTATCGGAGTGGTTGAGCAGCTGGACAACTCGTGCAACCGCAGTGGCCGGATTCAATTGTGAATCAGCGGTCACCTGGACTAGCCCGTCCGTATTACCAATGGTCTCTCCATAAATCACACCACCTTGAAGCACCCTGATTCGTTCGCTCAGGCTATCGGGTCGGCGCTCGAAGCGGGCATTGTCGCCGACAACCAAATCATTGTCACTGCCGCCGTCGAGGAAATCACCTGCATCAAACCCGGTAGCGACCGAATCGAGAAGAACTGCATCAACCGCAATCAACGTCCCATCGGCAGCAATGCCATAGCCACCCAACGCATGCCCACCAGCAATGTCATCATCGCCGCCGCCACCAAATACCGCATCAGCGCCTTGCCCACCGATAAGGATATCGTCGCCGTCATTGCCTTCAATATAGTCGTCGCCTCCCCCGTCCGTACCCAAAGTGTCAATAGTCGTGAAGACGAAGGTCGGAATAAGTGTCTTCAGGGGCAATAGACTGGCATCCACATCGCCCTCAATATGGCCGTGGTCGCCAAAAACCAGGTCATGTCCTCCACCCGACCGGATCTCATCGCCTGCGGTGCCGCCGAGAATGAAATCATTTCCAGCTCCGGAGGTAATGCTGTCGGCTCCACCATCAGTGGGGTCGGTGGTCTTGATCTCATCGATATCCGCCGCATCGGTGTCCGCGAAAAATTCAATAAACCCGTTGTCGCCCAGGACAATATTGTTACCATCACCGACGTCAAGGCCATCCCCACCGTTGCCCCCGAGGACCATATCGTCGCCCACGCCGGCGGTAATCGTATCGTCCCCGCCGTCGTCCGGTTGCACCGTCTCGATCAAGCCCAGCGTGATTGGCTGCCCCGCTATCTGTGGGGTGCCGCTCGCGGCCGCCGTGATTAACCCGCTGTCGCCAATGACAAGGTTGGCCCCATCACCCGCGTTGATGATGTCGCCAAAACGCCCGCCGAGGATGATGTCGTTGCCGCCCAACGTCGTAATAGCATCCACTCCACCCGCCGCACTCCGGGACAGGCTCTCGATCAGGTCGATGTCAGCCGCATCCCCATCGGCGCCCACGTAGTCAATCTGCCCGTCGTCGCCCAACACGATATTGTGCCCGGCACCGGCACTGATCAGTTCGACCGTGCTGCCGTCGGGGCCATCATTGTGCCCGCCCAGCACAATGTCGCTCCCGCTACCCACCGTGATGTCGTCACTGCCCCCATCCCCGAACTCGATGGTCTCAATCAACCCGAAGGTCAGTGGCACCCCACTGAACTGCGGCACGCCGGCACTCGCTGCGGTGATGCGCCCGCTGTCGCCAATCACGAGATTCGACCCGTCACCTGCGTCGATGATGTCGCCAAAACGCCCGCCGAGGATGATGTCGTTCCCCGTGCCCGTCGTAATGTCGTCGACCCCGCCGCCGGCGGTGGTGGAGGTGCTGGTAATGAGGTCGATATCCGACCCGTCGCCGTCCACGCTGACGAAATCGAGGATTCCGTCATCGCCCAAGACGATGTTTTGGCCGTTGCCGGCGGTAATGGTATCCCTATCATGTCCGCCGAGGATCATGTCGTTGCCATCCCCGGTATCAATCTGATCGGACCCGCCGACACCCGCTGAAACGGTCTCGATGCGGCTGAAGGAGCTGGTCGTGGCAATCTGCCCGTTGTCGCCAATGACGACGTTGGCGCCAGCGCCCGCATTGATGATGTCGCCTCCGGTTCCCCCAATGATTAAGTCATTGCCGCTGCTACTGGTAATGGTATCCACGCCACCGTCGAAAGGATCCGTCGAGAAGATATAATCCGTGTCGGAGAGATCGCCATCAACGATGACAAAGTCCACGAAACCATGATCACCAAAGACGATATTGTTGCCAGTCCCGCTGGTGATAGTATCACCGCCGCCGCCGCCGAAAATGATATTTTCACCTGCCTCACCACTGAGGACAGTATCCCCTGCGCCATTTGTCGGTTGGGTGGTTTCCGCACGTTCCACATGTCCCGTGGTGAGAATCCGATTGGTGCCGGTAGTTTGCGTAATAACACCATGATCGCCAAAGATGAAATCGTTTGCTGTCCCGCCAAATATGGAATCGGAACCAGCAGAATCCGTAGTTGGGACCGTCAACACCCGTGTGTGCAAATCGACATTAAAGCCTGAGTCACCGTAAATGTGGTCAACGCCGCCTAACCCACGAATCGTATCATTACCGGCGCCCCCGGCCAGATGATCACCGGCCTGGCTTCCGTCAATAGTGTCATTCCCAGCACCTCCATAGACCACGACAATCTCAGTGAGTGCGGAGGCATCGATCACATCATCTCCGGGATTATTGAAACTGTAGCCCAGCGCTGGATTCAGGGCGTTGGCATTATCCGTATATCGACCCCCATCCTCAGAGGTATCACCAAAAATGACCAGAGAGGCTTCCAACCCACGACTGTCGATTCCCCCGCGATTGAGAGCCGTAATCGTATCGGCACCACCACCACCATGAACGGTCGTTAACGCCCCATCTGCAGAATTCGATATGGTGATTTCATCGTCTCCTTGACCAAGAAGAATTTCCACGACTTCAAAGTTTCCATAGGTCAGACCACTCGCACCAAAGCCAAGTCCGTTAAGGGTGCTATCAGTGAGGGTTCCGGCTGTCAAACCAGTCTCGCCCACCGTGCCACCATCATCGAAAACAGTGAATTGATCTAAGGTTTCTGCTTCATTTTCAAAGAAGTTGGCTGACAAGTTGCCAATGGCATACTCACTTTGGTTGTCAGGGAATCCAAACAAATTCCATTCAGCAGGCGGAACGGTAGGATTAAGAAGCGTCAGTTCCGTGTTGCCATTCCCAAGATCCGACACAGCATCAATTAACCAGAAGCGACCAAGACCGCCACCTTTGCCAATTTGCAGAGATTTGCCGACCAAGTCATTGAGCACGTTGAGGTCATCAGCATTATCCTCATCAATAACCGTCACCAGATCAGCGGTGGTTACCGTCATCCGATCAAGGGCGAGTCCAACGCCTGTCCCGGCAAATGCGATAACTTGCCCATCGGTCGACAACTCGTTGGTTTCGTTCGGCAACATAATCGGATTGCCTAACCCTCCAATCGAACCATCCCCACCGAATCCATCAATAATTAATGCTCCTTGGATTCCCTCAACCTCGTGAGGACCTTCGAGGGCCGTGAACGGTGTCGTGCCCGCATCGACCGTCACCGTATCGCTCCCAATGTGGAAGAAGTCATCACCAACCCCACCAAAGAGGGTGGTGGTCACGCCAGCATTTGTCGAAATGACATAGAAGGTGTCATCGCCTTCTGCGGCATCAATCTCAACGATTTCAACCCCCTCATACGTCGTGCTTCGCCCACCGCCAAAAATTGCATCTGAGGTGACGACAAACTGATCGCTAAATTCCGTACCAATGACCCGTAACGTGTCATTGCCCGCACCGCCCACAACGTTAAGAGGAGCATTGGCGACATACTCAACGGTGTCAGCCCCTTGGCCGGAATCAACGTCGCTGGTCACAGAATTTTCTGAAGCAAAGGAGCGAATGATAAACAAATCATCCCCACCTTCCCCCTTCATGTCTAAGGCAGCGAGGTTTCTAAAGACCACGAACGTGTCACCATCCTCGCCCCCTTCCAGGGTTGTCGCCGACGTGATGCCGTTACTCAGGTAGCCGCGAGTGGTGAGAGTCGTGTCAAAAACATCTTGCGGATCAGCCACTCCAGCATTGGCATCCCGTAAAGAATTAAAGATTTGACCCACCTGGAAACGATCTTTTCCATCGCCACCTCGAACAGTCGTCTCCGCCCAATTATCATCGAGCGAAATGAGGTCATCCCCTCCTTTGGCTTCCACAATCAGCTGTTCAATGTTTCTGTTGTAGTTGACGCGCTCAATATCACCGCCGTTGAGGGCGGCAACGAACGCAACACCTCCATCAACAAACTCGTTCTGACTGGCACGGAGGAGCAAGTTGTCGGCAAGCTCTGTACCGAATATCGTCAACTCATCGGTATCATTCACGCCGTCATCATACACATTGACGAGATAGGCCAGATCGGCACCCGCAATATCGACGAGGTAATGATCACTGCCTTCCTTGGCATTGACGTTCACGGTGACAGCTTCTTGGAGGTTAAGGTCGATGGTATCATCATCCGCTCCAGCTTCGATGAACGTTTCGGGTGCGACTAAACGACCGTCGATATCAATGGTGCTGCCGACTCCTGCGTCAGCATTTCCATAGTCCCCGATAATCGTGATGGTAGACTGCGCCTCGACTAAGCCGTTGAAAGCAATGGTGACATTGTCTCCAGCTCTTAAGGTAATAGAACCATTAGCCGTAGCACTGGCACTGCCGTTCATCAACAGATCCTCTCCTGTCGCCAGGCTATCCTTCACGGTCAGGCGAATATCACCGTTCGTGGTGTCCACCGTGCCGACATTCAGGGCGCCTTCAACCTCGCTGATATAGATGCCAATTGGAGCAGAGGCATTGAGCATGCCTGCCGTGGGCGCCGAAGAGTTAATGTCTAAATCATTACTGACTTCGCCGATACTGCCAGTGGCGGTCAGGTTGAGATGAACCCCTGTCACATCAGCCGTCATGTCAGCCGTGGCATCAACGATCGAGCCAGCTTCTGCCTCTAGCGTCACATCTGTGGTGTTGGAGGTGATGCTGCCGACCCGTAAGTCGCCGACAGTTTCAATCAAGTCAATGGTGCCATGCGCGAGAGCAGAGACTGCTCCAGGAGAGGTCGTTGAGGAATTGATTTCAAACGGATTCGCGCTCGTTCCAATGTCGCCAGCCGTGGCCGTGAGATTCACACTCGTCGCATCGATATTGCTCACGCTATCGTTGCGATTGTCAATGATGGATTGTGCCGCAGTAACCGTCGCGGCTCCCTGAAGGACATTGACTTGATCAATGAATGCATTGCCCGTGACCGCAAGGGTCACATCTCCAGCACTCGATTCCACAAGGCCAAACGTATGATCAGCTAACCCTCTGAGGTTAATGTCATTGGTCGCGGTGGCATTAACCAGGCCATCAACCAGGATATCCAGCGGGTTGGTGGTAGAGCCAATGCTGTCATCTGCGATTAAGTCGAGCGTCGCACTGCGAATGTTGCGAAGATCGGTATCAAAACGGTCAAGAATCGAACCACTCTCAGCTTCTAAACGGATATGCCCTTCCGCGAAAATGTTATCCAACTGAATATCGTTATTCACCTGGGTCAGGTAAATATTGTTGCCAGCCCGCGCCGTGAAAACGTTGCTACTCCCCACTTGGATTCTGACGGACAGCGAGTCGGTCCCAATATCACCAGCGCCGGCCTCAAGAATCACTTCATCGCCCGCAATCACGTTAATGGTGGTGTTATCGCCACCGTTAAATATACCTTCCGCGGATTTAATGCGAACATCATTGTTGTTGGAGTTAACGGTGCCGAGAATCATGTTTTCTTCTGAACCCAAGAACAACACGCCATCCGACGTCGCGTTAATCAATCCTGTGGCTTCGATGTCAACATCTTCACGTTCTCGAATATCGACCCGGAAAATCGTGCCATTAAAATCTAGAATATTGCCATCGATTTTGGTGACACCATCATCAGAATAGAAGATCACATCATTCCGTTCTGCCGTGGCGAGGGCTAACAGGAATGCCTCTTCTTCAGCAGAACCTGAAGTGATTTGGGTGGTATAAAAGATGGAGGTGCCATCGTCCGCACCAATAGCACCACCATTGGCCGTCAACGTAATATTGATGCCTTTGGCGTTATTATCTTCAACGACCAGCTCGGTATCCGATACATCCAAAAATAACGAGGTGCCTAATCCATACTTGAGTTGCTCTCTGGTCCAAATCCCGTTTTGGGCGAGGTCTGATTCTTCAGTCGTGGTCAAAGAATAGGTGTAGGTGGGATCATACGTGGTTGCTAAGCCCAAACCGCTCAATTCAGAGTGAAGCGTCTGATAGTCAAGTGTTTTTTCATCTTCAAATGCCTGAATTTGGTTGCTACTAAAACCACTGGCAAGCAAAGCCTGTTTTTGATTGGCACTAAATTGAAACTGGAAATTCGGATTATAATCATCAGACGTGAAAGCATCCTTAATATCTACGTTCACCGTACCCGTCGCCGTTGCCCCAAACTCATCCTCAGCCGTCACATTAAAGGATGCCGCTCCGATAAAACCATTACTTGGAATAAACTCAAGATTTGAGAACTGAACAATCCGCTGATTCGCTGTTACATCCTGCCCATTAATCCTCAAAATACCATTCGTTGGTAAAGAGTTGATCGTTATGGCAGCCAGGCGATTAACTGGTACTCCCGTCAGTCGCTCACCATCACCATCACTAAACCCTGACAAGAAATGAAGCGCCTCAAATTCAACTTTCCGATTAACGACCCCATCTATAGAAATATCATTAAATATCGGAGCCGTGTTACTTTCCCCAACCCGAAGTGTAATCGACGCCTGATCCGTATTGCCCGATCCATCATTTGCCAAGACTTCAAATTCTACATCCCCCGTAAAATCTTCTTGAGGAATGTACACCAAATTCGCTAACTCCGACGCATCAATAATATCCCCTTCCTCAACGTCAGCTCCATTTAACTGCAACAAGCCGGAACTGGGAAGACGCGTAATCGTGATCTCCGCTAAAGCATCACCATCAACACCCCCAAAAGAATTTGTAAAATCAGCCAAACTAAAGCCAATGCCACCGGAATTGACAGGGACTAATTTTCCAAAATCATTGAGAACCGTTTCCGTATTGTCATCAACATAGGAAATATTGCGATTGTCGGTAATATTGCGATATTCCCAATAACGCTGATAATCTTGCTCTTTCGACTGTTGGAACGCCGCTTTCGTCTCATCAATACTTGCCTGAGCGCCACCGGCAAGGGTTAACCGCAAGACACTATCAATCGCATCAAGCACGGCCTCGGTGGCGATGAGGTCTTCTTCACCGCCGGGGTTGTTATCGATAATGCTGCCATTAGCGGTCGTAATGACCACATCCCCGTTTCGGCTGTCCGCTTCAATCAGATAGAGATCACCACTGATTTCCTGAAGATAGATTCCGGTATTGCCTGTTGCGCGGAGACCGTAGGCGCTGTCTGCCGCCGTATTCAGGCGAAGATTCGCAGATGAGGTCCCAAGTGTCCCATTGGCGGACTCAAGGGTAATCGCACGCCCCGTGATGAGACTGCTGGCGTTGAATCGCGTGATATCGTTTTTCGCAAGAAGGCTGACATTGCCCGCAGAAGCCGTAATGGTTCTGACCTGTAAGTCAGTCCCTTCATCAGTAATATAGATATCACCATTCGTAGTCGTGGCCGAAAGATAGCCTCCCCCAATGGCCGTACCGATAGTGTCCGTGCTGGTCCCAATGCCGTTCGCGGCACTCAAGCTCACATTGGTTGCAGACACCACGCTATCAGACGGCATCAAGATCTGACCGCTGTTACTCATGATGGATGTCGTGCCCGCCTTATTGGTCAAAGAGCCGTTGAGGTAGACATTTTTATTGGAGGTGACATTAATCGTGCCGACATCGTTCCCAATAAACTTCACTTCAATTGCATGGTCTGCCTTAAAGTAGTGCTCAAAATACTCTTTAATCTTTAAGAAATGATCTTCACCATCCCGAGGACTAATCTGTACCCTATTAATGGAGCCATTAGAGTTGATATCAATCCAGACTGTCGACAACCCAGCATTTCTGGCTTTTGCATCAAACAGATAATCAAAAGGAAGACTCGTCCCTTTTAATATTCTGAAATAATCTGTCTCCTCATAGTCTTGACCCACAATACTGAATTGATCACCAGAGAAAAAGGAATCGTCCGCGACAGCACGTTCCGAGAGGTTATACTTAAATTCATTGCCGTCATTGACGTAGAGGTATTGAACAGGGTTTGGTGAATAGGTGGTTGATCGACTATTGGATTGATGAAGCACATCATTGATCAGAATATGACCCGATGTATTGCGTGTGTATTCACTCGTTGTCCCTTTCAAACGATCGACAATCACGATTTTGCCCTCGATCCCATCTCCACCCGTATCGAGATTTTTAAGATCTAACGCATAATTGGTATTGTTCGTGATGTTGATACTGCCAAACCCATCCATCGCGTGAATCCGACCGTTGTCGGTACTAAAGATCTGACCACGTAGTTCAACATATCCGCCCCTCGTGGCTATATCCTCGATCTCAATACGATTCGTGAATGGGTTAAACTCGGCTTTAATAGCGCCACTCGCCAATCCATTACTCAACACAAG
>Ga0224496_10000857_pt1 | contig 19991 bp, 15 predicted proteins | sample SF_Jul11_sed_USG_2_FD_168127 | JGI IMG/M metagenome (GOLD analysis project Ga0224496, IMG submission 168127) | Sediment microbial communities from San Francisco Bay, California, United States - SF_Jul11_sed_USGS_8_1 | ecosystem: Environmental > Aquatic > Marine > Sediment | place: USA...
TTCCGATCTCATCAGGTGATCGAGTATGTGGGCGAATTGTGCCCGAAGCTGACCAATCCGGTGGTGGTGACCGCCGACCTGGGGTTTGCCAAGCGCGGGCGCAACTTTGCGCAAAAGCTGAGCGTCCCGCTGGCGTTGATCGAAAAGCGCCGCGCCGCCAACGATTCGCAGGCAGAGGCGCTTTCTCTGGTGGGCGATGTGGATGGGCGCGATGTCATCTTGGTGGATGATGAAGTGGACACAGCCGGTTCGGTGATGCAAGCGGTAGAATTGTTGAAAAGAAAAGGCGCAGGCAATATATACCTGGCATTTGTCCACGCGGTGCTGTCTGACCCGGCTGTGGACCGGTTGGCGTCGCTGCCGCTGACCGAGATCATCACCACCGATACGGTGCCGATCCCTGAAGAAAAACGGAAACAGCTGGGAAGTAAATTGACCGTGATCTCGGTGGCGCCGTTATTGGGCGAGGTGATCCGCAGGGCACATGAAGGGCGCAGCGTCGGGGAAATGTTCAACGAGTAAGCGATGCCTGAATTACCCGAAGTTGAAACGATAGCCCGGTCTTTGCGAGTGGGGAACGGTGACAGCCCATCATTAATCGGGGCGCAAATCTTGGATGCCAAACTGCTGTGGCATAAAACCCTGGCGACACCGTCCGAAAGCGAGTTCAGGCACCGCATTCAGGGGCAAACGATCGAGTCGATCGAGCGGCGCGCCAAATACCTGCAGATCAACTTGTCCGAGGATGTGCTCTTGATCCATCTGCGGATGAGCGGCGACCTGGTGGCAGGGGAAGGCACCGAACCATTGGGCAAGTACCCGCGGCTGGTTTTTACTTTGAGCAAAGGCTTGCAGCTGTGCTTTACCGATGCACGCAAGTTTGGCCGGGTGTGGCTGGTGGAGGACCCGCTGACGGTGCTGGATAAACTCGGCCCAGAGCCGCTGGACCCCGAATTCACCCCGGCGGTGTTTGCTGCGCGTTTGCAAGCACGCAAACGGCAAATCAAGCCGCTGCTGTTGGACCAAGGTTTTTTGGCCGGTATGGGCAATATCTATACCGATGAAGCTCTGCACCTTGCCAAGATACACCCGGCAACGCGGGCGGATCAATTGGAACCGAAGCAAGGCGCTGCATTGCTGGCGACGATCCGCACAGTGTTGAACGAAGGCATTCGACGCAATGGGGCCAGCATTGATTGGGTCTACCGCGGCGGAGAATTCCAAAACCAATTCCAGGTATACCAACGGACCGGGGAACCCTGCCTGCAGTGCGGCACACCGATTGCCCGAATGGTGATCGGGCAGCGCGGCACCCATTACTGCCCCAGGTGCCAGGTTCCGGTTGGTGTTTGACCTCCCAAAAAGGAGTTAGAAATGGCTATCAATCCGATTGCATTAATTTTTTTTGTTGTGTTCTTTTTCATCTTTGGCTTCCTTACCGGGCGCACTCAGCTGAATTCCCAGAAAAGCAAGAGGAATCAATATTTCTCGCCTGATGAGCGGTCAAGGTTTGAAAAACCAGAACCCTCATTGGGAACCCCGGAAGCTAGGCCAGCACCGATCTCAATGCCGCAGCCCAAACCGGGAACCCCTTTCGGCGCACCCAGCGAATCACTGATGACCAAAGAGAGAAGGGAAGTCCCAGCTGGATTGGTCGAGATTGCCCAAATGTGGCGCCGCCAAGGGAATAAAGAGCTGGTGACCGAAATTGGAGGACGCATCCTCAATTTTCGGGACAAACTCACGCCGGAGCAGCACGCCACGATCTCCCTGCTGCTGGTTGATCTGCAAGATTGGGTTGGTATAGAAACCCAGCTGGAAAATCCGGTTGCCACCAAGATCGACAAGAATCAATACGATGGGCCTATCGAGGCATTGGGGAATGTGCTGTTGGGAGATATTGAGATCCCGAATTCAGCGCCAAGTATCATTGCCCAGATCGATGAACACCTGCAAAGATTGTTGGCCAATTCGCCTCAAGCCAGCCGGGCGATCCGGTTGATGGATATTGCCGGGAGGGGTATGGTGATAGCCGTTGGGTTGAATATGTATAATGAGGTTGACGATATCCCCGATGAGGGGATTAAGGCGCTCATCCGCCAGGCGGTTTCAGAGTGGGAGAAGTTTTCTTCGGCAGAATAGCCTGAGGGTGCTTTGAATTGGCAATCGGTCAACCGTGTCGTTGGGATCACGGAGAAGGAACTGCCGATCGGTTTAACAAGATAGACGATGCGGGGGGATTGTAATTTACCAACAGTGGTCGGCAAGAAAGCGCAGCAGCTGATTATCCCGCGGCAGCCGGGACCACCGAAAGACGCCCATCCTCATCCTTTATCAACTGGCCAAGGGGGATTTGTGTATCGTGCTCGAAAACCAGTTTGGCTTGGTGCTTTAGCGCCCAAGTTTGCCAACTTTTCTTGGTGGCAATTGTTTCCAGCGGTTCAACATCGTAGGCGGTGACCCAGGCGGTGCGGGCCATATGGACGGCATAGGAGGCCAGGTCGGCGACAAACATGACCGGGGGGCCTTCCCCGTGCAGGATGACAGATTGGTGGCCGCGGGTATGGCCAGGGGTGACCACACAACTTACTTCGGAGGTAACGGGGGTATCGCCATGCAGTGTGCGCAAACGCCCGCGTGCCCACAGCGGTTCGAAATTGACCGGCAGGTAGGTGGCGCGTGTGCGTGCATTGGGGTGCATGGCCCCAGCCCATTCAATATACTGCACCCAATATTCAGCCTGTGGAAAAGTGGGCACAACCTCTCCGTCTTGCATGCGGGTGTTGCCCCCGCAGTGGTCTGCGTGCAGGTGGGTGTCGATCACCAGATCAATGTCTTCGGGGGCAACGCCATGGACGGCGAGATTTTCCAATAAGGTGCCGTGCGGATGTTCCAACCCCCACTGCTGGGCAGCCTTGGGAGATAATTTATCCCCCAGTCCGGTATCTACCAGGATGGTCTTGCCTGCGGAGCGGACCAGCAGGCAGTTGAGGTCCATGGCGACGCGGTTGTGTTCGTCGGGGGTTTGGTGTTTGGCCCACAGGGAGCGGGGGACCAATCCAAACGGACCGCCGGCGTCTACCCAAACCCGGCCAGTTTTAATGATATGCCATTCCATGGGCGTATTATATCGCTTTCGCTGCTGGTATCAAAATGGGCTGGCGATGGATGACCCCAAAAATAAGCGCCGGTAGTTTTATGCGCTGCTTTGATTCCTGGCGGCCTGTTCTGTGCTTTCTTTGATCTCTTCTTTTAAAGAGATGAGCAGGGGGCGAATCTCATCATCGGGCAGGAAGGCGGCGCGGGCAGCCGTGAGGATAGCCTGGCGCAGTTCGGTCATGGTCAGTTCCAGACCTTCGCAAGCGAGTTCGTATTCATCGCTGAGATCAATTTGGGATAAGCTGGGATCGTCGGTGTTGATGGTGACTTGCAGTCCCGCATGGATCATTTTCCGAAGGGGATGGTCGTGCAAGGTCCCGAACACGCCGCTTTGATAATTGCTGGTTACGCAGACCTCGAAGGGGATTTGAACATCGCGCGCCAGGTCCACCAATGCAGGCTGCTCTAAGACGCGGACACCGTGGCCGATGCGGTCGGTGCCGAGTACTTCAATGGCTTCTTTGATGTTGTCTGGGCTGCCCCACTCACCGGCGTGGATGGTGGTTTTAAGCCCTGATTGTTTGGCTTCCTTGAATATGCCGGCAAATGGCTTCCCGGGGAAGTTGGCCTCGTCCCCGGCCAAGTCAACCCCGACGATACCGCGGTCCATACGGTCGATGGCCAGCTTGATCACTTTTTCGGCCAATTCGGGGCTTTCATGGCGGTTGACGCTGGCAATCAAGCGGGTTTTTACGCCATATTCATCCGAGGCGGTGTAGATGCTCTCGATGACCCAATCCATGGCTTCGGCCAGGGGGAAATCTTGGATGCGGGTGAGGGCGACCGGGGTAAAGCGCACTTCCATATAGCGCACATTGTCCGCGGCGGCATCGGCGACAACTTCCCGGCTGATGCGTTTGATCACCTCAGGTGATTGGTAGAAGAGGCGCAGCGTCGAGAATTTCGAAAGGAAATTGGCTGCGGTGAATGGATCGCTGTCCTGGATCTGGACAAGCCCGCGTAGTCTATCAACATCATCGAAAGGAATGTCCAATGAGTACGCCTTGGCGGTTTCGATCATGGTGCTCAGACGTAAAGAACCCTCCAAGTGGCGGTGTAATTCCACTTTGGGGAGCGATTTATAAAAGATCTTGTGGCGCTGCTGTATTCTTTGAGTCATTCGCATCATCTTAACCGCCGCAACCCCCAGCCAGCGGTTTTATTAAATATTTTCTAGCATAAGCAAATAATGGTTTAAGGCTACCACAATTTTCCCCCATTTTGTACGGGTAGTAGATACTATTTCATTACAGTTGCATAAGCAAACATCCCGCAGATGGTGGCGTGCGGGATGTTTGAAAATTTGCGGTCTATTTCTTACGGCGCCGGCGTTTGCGCTTGCCGGAGGATTCAGCTGCGCCGGGTGTGGCATTGGGGGCGGGGGAGGCGGCTTGCTCTTCGGGGGCGGGGGCATCTGGTTCGGCGGCGTTGGGTTGGGAGACGCTCAGGCCCCGCGGTTGGAAGGTGAACATGCGGCTGACCACGCCCATGCGCATGTCCACGAAAAGGTTCTGGAACATCTGGAAAGCTTGTGATTTATACTGCACCAACGGATCTCGCTGGGCATAGGCCTCCAAGCCAATCGAAATGCGCAGCGCTTCGATGCGCGTGAGGTAATCCACCCACAGTTCGGAAATCACCCGCAGCAGCAGTTCACGATAGATCTCGGTGAGCGTCATGCTGCCCAGCGCCGAGATCAATTCGCGTCTTTGCTGCTCGCCAACAGTTTCTAGGGGGCGGCTGCCGATTGTGTTTATGGTTTGCTCGCCCAATATTTCGGCGAACTTGCTGCGGGTGCGCTCGTTGAGATCGCTTATGCTCGCATCTTTGACACGGGTCCATTCATTCACTCCCCAAGCTTTTTGCATGGCGTCCAAGGCGCGGTCGAAGTGGTCCAATACCTGGTCGGTGATCTCTTCGGGGGTGAGGTCGGCAATGAGCGTAGCGGCAAAATAGGCATAGCTCAGCCGAGTCGTTTTGTGGAGGACGCGCTTGTGGGTCTTTTTGTCGAACGCGGCGCGTGTGCCTTGCGGCATCATCAGCAGCAGGCCGAGCACATGGCCATCGTTAATTTCGCCGTTCACTTTTGCCAGTTGGGATTGAATGTCTTTGGCGATCTGGCCATCTTGTTGGTCGCCGATCAAACGCGAGCGGCTTTTTGCAAAATCATCTTCCACGGCACGCAAAACTTTTTCCGCAACGGTTTCCCAGTTTTCTTTGGCCAGTTCCGCGGCGTTCAAATCCAGAGATTCTTCGAGGCGGCGCTCAACCGAACCCAACAAGCGGGTGATGGTTTGGGAAGTCATGAATTGTTCGATTTGGTCTTCAACCAGGTCGGCTACTTCGTTGGGGGCATCCCGCAGCAGGCGGACTTCGGCGTTGGATAATTTGACCGGGAAGCGAAGTAAGCCGGACAATTCATCCAGTAGTTCTGCGGGACTGCGGGTGTCGGTCTCATCGGAATAAGACAACCCCTGGAAAAATGTATCGGCACTGTCAATACGCTCTTTGAGCTGCTGCTTGAGATAATCTTCCATGGAATTGAGCAGATTGTTCACGCTGTTAAGGAAGTGATCTTCTTGGGCTTCCAAAGATTTTTCGGCTATCGCCAGCATCATGTCAAAAGCCGCCTGAGGTGTTTTTACCTGCTGGGCGATTGCATGGTCGATCAGTAATTTATAGGTGAAGGAAGGGAAGAGGATGCTGCCGCGGGCAAAGGTCGGCTGGACTTGCTCCAGCCAGGCCAATAATTTCCACGGGCCTTCTTCGTCCATCAATGCAGCGGGGACACGTTCGGATATTTCCGCCTGGAGCATTTCGAGGATATCGTCCGTGAGGTCTTCTTTTACGAAGATGCGGTCGCGCTGGTCGTAGATCGTTGTGCGCTGTGCATTGAGCACGTCGTCGTATTCGAGCACGTGTTTGCGCGTGTCAAAATTAGCCCCTTCAACGCGAGTTTGCGACTGCTCGATCATTTTGCTGACCAAGTTGGCCTCCAGCGGCATGGCATCGTCAATTCGCATGCGCTGCATTAAGGCGTCAACCTGCTGGCCGCCAAACAGGCGCATCAGCTCGTCTTCCATGGAGAGGTAAAAACGAGATGAGCCCGGATCTCCCTGGCGGGCAGCCCGGCCGCGCAGCTGGTTATCAATCCGCCGGGCGTTGTGGCGTTCTGAACCCACCACATGCAAGCCGCCCAACTTCTTGACCTTGACCATGTCATCCATCGATTGCAGGAAGAACTTGATCTCGGCATCGTAGATGCCGAAATCTGCCGGGTCAAGTTTTTGCAGGGCTTCTTTTTGCTCTTCCAGGGAAAGCTCGTAGGCATCTTCCAGCCCGGCCCGGGCAAGCACTCGGTTGACCACGGTGAGGATCTCTTCGGCGATTTCACCACCCAGCTTGATATCTACACCGCGTCCGGCCATATTGGTGGCAATGGTGACCGCGCCAAATGCGCCGGCCCCGGCGATGATCTGGCTTTCTTCGGTATGCTTGCGGGCGTTTAAGACCTTGTGCGCAATGCCACCTTTGGCGACCATGCTCAGGCGCGCGGCGTGCTCTGAAGAAAGGTCCAAGATTTCCAGCAATATGGGTAGAATTTTGTCATCCTCGAGATTAAGGGAGATTTCAAGCTTATTGGCCATTTTACGCATATCGCTGACCACCAACTTTTCCAGCGGTTCATTTAAATAGGAAAGCGCCATGATCATCCGGCCATCTTCGACGCGGTTATTGGCTTTCATCCATACATGCCGCAGCAGCAGGGTTTGCAGCAAGCGGCGCACCGGTTCGGCCCTCATTCGGGCGGATAATCTTTCGGAATTCTCGACAGAAGTGGTGCCGACCAAAATAGGACGCCCAATGACATGGTATTGGATAATTTCTTGGATGAGGGCGCGGGTTTTGGCTTCTTCTGTGCGGTAGACTACATCGGGGTAGTCTTTGCGCCTCCAAAATGCAGGGGCTCCGGTTGGATCATCGGATAGCGCATAATAAGTGTATTTGTAGCCGTACTCATCTTGGTCTTGCTTCTCGACCAAAGTGGCATCCTGACGGGAGGCGTGATAGTCTACGTTGGGGGGAATGGCCAAAACCTCCAGGTCGTAAATCTTGGAGAATTCTTCAGCCTCGGTCAGCGCGGTACCGGTCATGCCGGCTAGTTTCTGGTACATGCGGAAGTAGTTCTGGATGGTGATGGTGGCGTAGGTAACGTTTTCCGGTTCAATGCGCACGCCTTCCTTGGCTTCGACCGCCTGATGCAGGCCATCCGACCAGCGTCTTCCGGGCATCAAGCGCCCGGTATATTCATCGATGATGACGACTTTTCCGGCTTGGATCAAATACTGCTTGTTGCGCTTGAACAAGAACTGGGCGCGCATCGCCTGCTCCAAGAAACCCAACATCCGCGCCTGCTCCGGGGTGATGTCCTCGGGGCGCTCGGGATCGCGCAGCGGCACGCCCAAGATCCTCTCGACGGTGGATTCGCCTAATTCGGTGAGGGTTGCTGTACGGTCGCGTTCGATGATCTCATAATCTGCAGGTTTTAACTGCTTTACAACATTTGCAAATTGCTGGTAGTTCTCGGTATCGTCATGCGACGGGCCTGAGATGATCAACGGCGTGCGCGCTTCATCGATCAACACATTGTCCACCTCATCGATGATGGCAAAATGGTGACCGCGCTGGGAGCGGCTTTCCAAGCTCATCGCCATGTTGTCGCGCAAGTAATCAAAGCCAAACTCGTTGTTGGTGCCGTAAGTGATATCGGCGGCGTAGGCAGCTTTGCGCAGCACCATTTCTAGCTGGTGTTGGTCTTCTGACCCAGATTCCTTTTCCAAATTGACCATGAATGCTTTTTTGCCATGCTCGGTCCGTGCCGCCATTTGCAGTACGCCAACGGACAAGCCAAGCATGTTAAATACCGGCGCCATCCAACGGGCATCGCGCCGGGCCAAATAATCATTCACGGTGATCAAATGCGCGCCGTGGCCTTCCAAGGCATTCAAATACAACGGCAGGGTGGCCATTAGAGTTTTGCCTTCACCGGTGCGCATCTCGGCGATCTGGCCTTTGTGCAGCACAATTCCACCGATCAGTTGGACATCATAATGACGCATCCCCAGGGCGCGTTTGCTAACCTCGCGTACGGTGGCGAAAGCCTCGATCAGCAAATCATCCAATGTCTCTCCAGCTGCGAGGCGGGAGCGGAATTCGTCTGTTTTGGCAGCCAATTGCTCGTCGGTCAAGCTTTCGAATGAATCTTCAAGTGCATTGATCTGGTCAACCAGCTCGATATTCTCTTGTATGGCACGTTTATTGGGGTCTCCCCCAAACAAATTCACAAAGTTTTTCAGCATAGTATTATCCTCATCGCAGGGATTATAGCATAGCGGTTGGAGATTAGGATATTAGCGCTTTGTTAATTCTTGTTTTTGGATTCGAATCAGCCAGACGGCAGCTTGGCCAGATGTGCCGATAATTTCCTTGTCCGCAATTTATCAAAGACCGGGGACATTCCGCATGCATAAATTCGCGCAGCCATCAACCAAAATCGCCTTGCAAAACTGTAAGGTCTGGCAGGGGCCGCTTTGACTTAATTCCTATTGTTTGAATACTGGCAAAACCATACAATAAAAGAACCCATAATTACAATGTGATATATAATCTTTGATCGTTTCATTGTTTATTTATAAAGGTCGTGAATTATGAAGAATTTTTCCAAACGCATCAATCACCAACCGTTTGTTTTAGTGATCGCAGTGTTAGCCTCGGCATCCATGATGTGTACTGGTTTGGGCGGCACGCAGGACCTCGAACCGTTAACCGCAACATTGAATGAGATCCAAGGGCAGGTGCAAACGCTAAAACCTGAAGATGGTTTGTTTGTCGATGCTTTTATCGGCCAGCAAATCGAGGTAAACCACCAGGTGCTCACCCATGCGGATGGACGCGCACGTATCGATCTTTCCAACGGGACGATCATGCGCGTGGGGCCGCTTTCAGTTTTTACACTGGATTATATGCAAAATCGCCCAGAGGGTCCCCTTGCCCGGCTGCGACTTGAGGTGGGCGAAATGTGGATCATCTTAAATGGCGGATCTATTGAGGTAGATACCGCCTCGGGTTTTGCTTCGGTGCGCGGTTCCTATATGAGTGTAAAAGCGGAGCAGCACAGCAAGAAAACCTCGGTCACCTGCCTGGAGGGGCACTGCCAAGTGGGCAATGGGGTAGGGGCCGTCAGCCTTATCGCCGGACAAAAGGCGGACTTGGAAGGCTTGGACATGCCTCCCGCTCCGGGATTAATGAATCATGCCGATGTGGAATATTGGATTATCAACAATCCTGAGGCGACATTGGTTATTCCGCCGCTCACAGCCACAGTCGGCGCAATGGCCGGGGAACTCCCTGTCCTGATGTCTGTTACACCGACGGTGGTGTGCAATTCACCGCCAGACTGGACGCCGGTCACGATTGGCCCCGGGGAGAACCTGAACAGTGTCGCGAAAAAACATGATTCCTCGGCAGAAGAAATTGCCAAGGGCAATTGTTTGGATATCACCGTGGTTTTGCACAACGGTGATGTACTGCATGTTCCACCGTTCAACAAGGCCCCCTCGCCAACCGCAGTGGACTGCGGCCCGCCGGCAGATTGGGTCCTCTACACGGTGCTGGATGGCGAAACGATCGATTCGGTTGCCTACGCGTTCAGCACCACTGTGCCTGATTTGCAGCACGCCAACTGTTTGATGGATTCGACTGTGATCATCGCAGGCCAGACCTTATACGTCCCCAATGTCCCCAAGGTGACGGCTACCTATACGGTCACGCCCAAACCAACCTCGGTCCCTGCGGCAACCAAGACACAAGCCCCCTCCACGGCGACCTTGGTCGCAACCACGGTTGTGCCCAGCGCAACGGCGACCCTAAAACCCAAGCCCAGCGCAACACCGACGGCTACATCAACGGCGACACCCAAGCCCACCCTGACACCGACGCCAACCAATACGGCGACAATGACGCCAACGGCAACACCCGACCACAGCACGACCTTTTCCAATGTGGCTGGTCCGGTCTCTGGTTTGATCACAACCTGCGAAAACTTGTTCAGCGCCGATGTCAAAGATATTGACGGGATTAGTTTCGTCAAGGTGGAATTCCGGGTTGGCGATTCCAACTTTGCCTTGGGGTCCAATTACTATCATCTTGTCCAGAACGGAAACACCTGGAGCAGTTTCCTGATCCTAGATACTTCAACAGCGGGTGTGAATGTGGTCTATTGGCGTTTCTGGGCAATTGACGGCTTTGGCAACTATACCTACTTCCCCGCTATCGGAGCATTCTCTTATACCGATACTCAGGACTGTGTGAGTTTAGTTCCTCCGTTCCCGTAAATCTGCTTACCATCAAAATACAGCCCGGCGAATCCTTTGCGCTCTGCAAATTCGCCGGGCTGTTTTGTTTTTGGATTCCTACCAGTTTTATTAATTTCAACCAAAGGTCTCGACTCTAAAAAAATCAATGCTAGAATTAGGGGAATGATTTATGGCAGGATGAAATCCAGTATCTGCAATGATCCCTCAGGGAATGGAGATACTTCACTTCAAGCAGGTTTATGGTTTTAGGTCGCAATGCAGCAACAAATCAAATACAAAAGAATAATCTTCTTGTTTGCCCTCCTGGCTTCAACAACTCTATTTTGTCTTTCGACCCCAGCAGAAACTACAGACAGCCCGAATGACCTCACCATCACACTGGGCGAGATCGCTGGCACGGTGCAGATGCTAAAACCTGCTGTCGGCCTCTTCGAGGATGTGAACGCGGCGCAGCTGGTAGCGGAGGGGGAACAGGTTTTGACCCATGCAGATGGGTTTGCCAGCCTAGCGTATTCAACCGGAGCGGTGATCCGTATGGGACCGCTCTCTCTGCTCACAGTGAACACTGCGATCAACGGCGATACCGGTTTGCTCACCAGCCTCAATCTCGAGACTGGAGAAATCTGGGCCGTTGCAGAGCACGGCACGGTGGAGGTCACCACCGCCAACGGGGTGATTTCGGCGACCAGGGCGTTCCTCAATATTTGGGTCGTCCAAGAGACCAAGGCCGTGATTGTGACCTGTCTGGCGGGCATTTGCCAGGTGGCCAACCAGTCCGGCGCAGTTCAGCTGACCTCAGGGCAAAGCGCTGCAATTGCTGATGCGGTCTCGCCTCCCACTACCGGAAAGATGAGCGCGCAAGATATTTCTCGCTGGCTGCAGTTCAATCCGGAAGCTACCCAACAAATCCCGATATTGACCATGACGGTCAGCGTTCCCCAAAGCAGCCCAACTCCAGCAGCAACAAACACCAGCACGCCGTGTCCCTACCCTGGAGGGTGGACGGTTATTGTGGTGCTGCCTGGAGAAACGATTGCCAGCTTGGCGGAAAAATACGGTGTTTCTGCCAGCCAAATGGCTCGCGGGAACTGCCTGGATATCTTCAGTACGCCGCAGGCGGGCATATCTTTTTATATTCCCCCACCGCTGGTCGAGCCAACGGCAACGGCAGAAAACTGCGGCCCACCGCAAGATTGGATCATTCATACCGTGAAAAGTGGTGAGACGCTGGAGACTTTATCGGTTGCTTACCGGGTGAAGATCGCTGATCTGCAATATGCCAACTGTATGGGAGAATCCACCGTGCTGGTTTCCGGGCAGGCGATCTACCTGCCGGCAGTTGTATCCCCGGTGCCCACGCCTAGCGGGACCCCGCAAACATAACTGTGCCGTAAGCACGGGGGATCTGCAAACTCAGTCCCGGCCTCTGCGGGCGGATTATGCGTTAAGCTTTTTCTGCCAGGCGCCCAATTTCCTCACGCAAACTCTGGATGATTGCCATATCGCCGCCTTCCTCGCCAAGACGGGCAAGCTGGTGTTTCTTGTAGGCCAGCTCGGTGCATAATTGGAAGAAGCGGCGTGTTTCACCATAGCGTCCCTCCGGTAAAGCCCTCAGCCGTTTGAAGGCGCGTGCCCAAGCCGAGACGGCCGTTTGATACTGCTGCTGCGTGATCAAGCCGGTGAGCACTTCCTCCTTGAGTTGGTCGCGGATCCAACTGCGCTCGTGCCACAAGGCCCACAAGATCAAGCCGCCCATGAACAGCCAGCCGAACCAGTCCACAAAGAACAGCCCAATCAAACCGCCAAAGCTTTTGATAAGACTGGCGATCGTATTGTGCAGAAAGTGCGCGAACATTGCCAAGCTGAACCCGGCCAACGGCGCACCGATCTGTATCATTTTGCTGCGGCTCAAACGCGCCAGCCCCAGGCCAATTCCGGTGAAAGCGGTAAAAGCCGCATGGTTCCAGGCGCCAAAGATCACCCGCAGGAAAAATAACACCCACAACCCTGACCAACCATCCTCGGCAAATCCGTCAATTAGGTAGAGCGCGTTCTCGCTGGCGGCAAATCCTAATGCCGCCGTGGCCGCATACACAATCCCGTCCATCACCGAATCGAATTCTTTGCGGAACAATAAAAAGACCAATAAAACCACCATGGCTTTAAGGCCTTCCTCGATCAGCGGGGCGACCACAATGCTGGTAACAACCTCCGTGGTTGTTTCCGATGCGGTCATATATAGAAGACCCACCCCGAACACCGTGTTGACGATAAAGGCGATCCCGGCAGCTACCACCGCGCCCCACACGAATACGCCGCCCACCAATAATTTGGGTTCTTTTTCATAGCGGTCAAGCCAATAGACAATTGACACATAGAATATGGCGGGGATAAAACTCAACAGCAAGGCGGCAAGGATTTCCATCGGATTCTCCACTCGGTCGATTAATGATGTGTGATTAGATTAACATAGGAATATTGAATAAGCAAGACTCCGCAATGGCAAACCTCCCCAATGATTAGGACGGAATCCCCACGGCAGCCAAAACTCCCGGCGTCACCAACTGCTGGAAGACCTCGTCCATAAATTCAGGTGTGTGCGGCATGCCGTTGTCCAGCCACCACATCAATAACGACAGCAGCGCTCCAGTCAGCGTGATGGCGATCAGTTCCGCCGGGATTCGCGGCTGAGCGCTCTTTGGGGAAATTAGAGCAATGCGTTCCATAGCATAGTTTATCAACATATCCCGCAGTCCCTTCACCACCAAGTCGATCCCGCCTCCCCCGATCATCGCCTTATACAAGGTATGCCCTCCTTGGGTATGCCGAAACAAAGCCAAGCTGGGCAGCACACTTGCATAGCCCTCTGCCTCGGCGCCATCAGCAACCTGCTCAATCAGGATCGTCTGGAGTCCTTCCACGCTTTTTGCCAACAAATCGTCTTTATCCATGAAATGGGTGTAGAAAGTGGAACGCCCCACATCCGCCCGGTCAAGGATATCCTGCACGGTGATCTTATCGAATCCCTTTTGCATGATCAGTTCAATCAGCGCATTCGATAACAATTGGCGCGTGCGCCGTACCCGCCGGTCTGTTTTTTGATCGCTCACTTCCTTACTCCATTTCAATACATTTGGGCTGTTTTGTCCATTTGTGTACTTTTTTGCCGTTTTGGTTGTTGACTGTTGGGGGAGCCATCCCGTAGACTAATCCCGCACACATTGTTCAATAACATATTGATTGTACATGAATAACAGGAGATTGTAAATATAAGTCGAAACCATTGTCATACCATGTCCCAAATAAAAAAGAACCACCCAAAATTTGATGAAGTGAATAGGAGAAAACCATGATCCAACTGAACCAAGTCGTAAAAACATATCAAACTGCCGCGGGCCAATTTACCGCCCTCAATGGGATTGACCTAAAGGTTGAACAAGGTGAGTTTGCAGCCGTGATCGGCAAATCCGGCAGCGGCAAGTCCACACTGCTCAACATGCTCACCGGTATTGACCGCCCCACCTCGGGCAGGGTAACCGTTGGCGGCGCGGCGGTGCATACCTTGTCAGAAGGGAAAATTGCCGAGTGGCGCGGCCGCACGGTGGGGTTGGTCTTCCAATTCTTCCAGCTGCTGCCCACCCTCACGGTGATCGAGAACGTTATGCTGCCGATGGACTTTTGCAGCACCGTGCCGCCCGGCAAACGCCGCCAGCGCGCCTTGCAGCTGCTCGAACGCGTCGATATCGCCGACCAGGCAGACAAACTGCCCTCGGCGCTTTCCGGTGGGCAGCAGCAGCGCGCCGCCATTGCCCGCGCCTTGGCCAATGATCCCCCGATCGTTGTTGCCGACGAACCGACCGGCAACCTTGATTCACAAACCGCCGAAACCATCTACCAACTCTTTGAAAACCTCACCAACGATGGCAAGACCGTGCTGGTGGTCACCCATGAACATGACTTAACCCAGCGGGTTAACCGCACCATCACGTTGGCCGATGGGCTTATTGTGGAAGACCGCGTATTACTCTCCGCTCCGGAGTTGGCCCATGTTTAGCCACTGGATAAGCCCGCGCTGGCGCAAGGCGGCGCGCGACCTATGGGTTAACCGGTCGCGTACTTCTCTCGTCGTGGTTGCCATTGCCATTGGTATTTTTGGGGTCAGCATGGTGCTCAACGCATACACCATCTTGAATCGTGAATTGAATGATAACTACCTGGCAACCAACCCGGCTTCAGCGACACTGTCAATGGACACGCTTGACCAGGACAGGGTCCAGGCGGCCAAATCCCTGCCATTGATCGCCGAGGCAGAAGCCAGGCGCAAGATCCAAGCGCGTATTCAGGTAGGGCCAGACAAATGGGTGCCGCTGTGGCTGTTTGTGATCGATGATTTTGACAACCTCCGGGTGAGCACCTTTAACCCCGAGGCGGGCGACTGGCCGCCTGCCCCAGGCGAAATGCTGCTTGAGCGGGCTGCATTCCAGATTGCCCAGGCGCAAATTGGCGATACCGTCACGCTGAGGCTGCCGGATGGCAGTGAACCGCAGGTGCGCATCGGCGGCAGCCTGCATGACCTCGGCCAGGCTCCGGCCTGGATGGAGCTAATGGTATATGGCTACATCACCACGCAAACCTCCAATCTCCTTGGACAACCGGCTGATTTAAATGAGCTGCAAGTCGTGGTTGCCGACGACCCGTACGATGAAGGCCAGATCCGCAGCACAGTCTACCAACTCAAAGATTGGATTGAGCAGACCGGCGGCCAAGTCTATCGCGTGGACATCCCCAAACCCGGCGCTCATGTCCATTACGAACAGCTCAATTCGTTCTTGCTTTTGCTGCAAGCTTTTGGGCTGCTGGCCTTGGTATTGAGTGGGGTGCTGGTGATCAATATGATCAACTCGCTTTTATCAGGGCAAATTCGGCAAATCGGCATGATGAAAGCAGTTGGCGCTCGCACCGGTCAGGTTATGGGGATCTACTTTGGCGTGGTCATGATCTTGGGATTGGCCGCGCTGCTCCTGGCGATTCCTGCTGGGATTTGGGGAGGCCGCGCCTATGCGGCTTTTGGCGCTGCGATCCTCAATTTCAATATTGTCGATGACAGCATTCCGCTTTGGTCTTTTGCCATCCAAATATTCGTTGGGTTGTTGGTGCCCTTGTTGGCTGCTGGCTATCCCATCTACCGCAGCAGCCACATCTCGGTGCGGCAGGCGCTCAGTGATTACGGGCTCGGTGAGGGCAGGTTTGGCAGCGGCTGGCTGGACAAGCTGTTGGGGCGCATCAGTGGGCTGGCGCGTCCCTTGTTGATCTCGCTCCGCAATACTTTCCGCCGCCGCGGCCGCTTGGTGTTGACCTTGTTTACCCTGGCGATGGGTGGGGCCATTTTTATGGCGGCGCTGAACATCCGTGCCTCAACCTCCAAAACGATCGAAGCATCCTTTGGGGCGTTGAACTACGACATCGCCGTGCGTTTTAGGAAACCTTACCCGCGAGAGCGCCTTGTACAAACCCTGCTGGCCGTCCCCGGTGTTGAACAGGTCGAAGGGTGGAGCGGCGCCGGGGGCTCGCTGGTCTACAGCAATGGCACCATGGGGAACCAATTCGGCTTTGTTGCCCTACCGCCGCAGTCCAAGCTGGTGGATTTTCCGCTCATCGCAGGCCGTTGGCTGCAGCCCGGCGATGAAAACGTTATGGTAGCCAACCACGAACTGATCGAGCATGAGCCCAGCATAGCGGTCGGCGATGAGGTCACCATCCAGGTGGGTGGGAAAACCACCCGGTGGACTGTCGTGGGCATTGTGCAAGAGGCGGCCAGTATACCGACGGCCTATGTCAACCAAGCCTACTTTGAGAAGCTCACCGCTCAGCAGGGCTTTGCGATCAATGCAATGATCGTGACCGAAAAGCACGATGCCGCGTCCCAAGCAGCCGTGAGCGGTTTGGTGGAAAACAGCCTCTCAAATGCCGGCCTGGGTGACGTGCTCAGGCTCTCCAATATCGCCAACCGCCAATTGATGATCGACGAACACCTGGTGGTCATTTCCAGCTTCTTGCTCTTCATGGCTGCCTTGATCGCCGTTGTCGGCGGGCTGGGATTGCTTTCTACCATGAGCGTCAACGTCCTCGAGCGCATGCGTGAGATCGGCGTGATGCGCGCCATTGGTGCGTCCAACCGCGCAGTGCAGCGCATCATTGTCGTTGAAGGCCTCATTATTGGCTTACTCAGCTGGCTGATTGCTGTGGCGATCACCACGCCGATCGGGATTGTTATCGGCAACGCCTTCAGCATGACCCTCATCCAAGTCGCCATTCAATATGTGGTTGACCCCGCTGGGCTGCTCTTGTGGCTCGCCGTCGTCTTGGTCTTCTCGGCAGCGGCCAGCTACTACCCGGCGCAAAGCGCAGCAGAACTGAGCGTTAACCAAATATTAGCATACGAGTAAAGGAGTAAACCCATGCACAAGAAAATCCCCATGATCGCAATCGTGATCCTAACCCTGGCTGCCTGTGGTTTAGGTTACTACTACTTGCTGCCGGCCTTGTCCAACCATCTTCAGGGCGCATTCTAAGGGCAGCGCGGCTCACCAGCATCATTTGATAAAGGAGTTAACCAATGAACGCAAAAATGAAAAAGTGGATCGCCGCGGCCGGGGTGATATTCGTCCACCTGGCCATCATCGCCATCTTCTTTGGCGGTATGCAAGCGGTCATCAATCATCTGCAAGCGGCATTTTGATCCGGCAGCATGATTGACCCCTCGGCCCCGTGTGCGCGTTATGCTTACTCGCTCACGGGGCCGACATATTTAATGGGGGGCGTAATCCCCGTCTGGCAAATCCAATGATAAGGACAAGTTTCTTCCAAGCGTAATCCACAATCTGTATACCTCACTATCAAGAATTATTCAAACCTATCTCCGGTGTCATTCTGCCGGGGCTGGGGCACAATCAAGAGCTTTTGTCGTGGAAGCATCAAAATATTGAGCGGTGTAAATTATCATAATTGTAAACGCACATTAGGGTTGATGGAGGTTAAATAAACTATAATAAGCATTATTTATTTGATAATATTTAATTATCGATAAAATTGAATGGTTTAGGAGTTTGTGAAATAAAGTTTATACGCTTCAATTTTTCCATTATTCACCCAATGAGATTTTGTGGATAGAACAATTCAACTGCTTTGAACTGGACCCTACCAAAAATTCATTATTGCTTGCATCCAAATGCACACCAAAATACATTAGAAAAGCAGCTTAAGCGGCGGTTATAACCTCGCCACTGAAAGAATCTGGGGAAATATCCCGATTAAGTTTTTTCCACATCTCACTATCCAGCTGAAATTAGCATCTGTATCTGAGGCAACAATCCTGGAGAGTATTACAGATTTATTTTGGATGGGGTCTACCAAGGAGAGCAATAGTGAAACCAACCGATCTTACCTTATTAGAGCAAGTACAACTCCATGAGATCGAAATCGGTCGCCGTATGGAGATGCTGGAAATAACTGATGAAGACAAATCTTTGTTAAAAAGGTGCCAAGGTATCTTTGAACACAATGTTGATAGTGTTGTTAAAGAATTTTACGAAAAATTGCTGGCTATCAATGAAATCTCTTTAATTATCGGTGATGCTGACACCCTGGGGCGTTTGAAATCCTATCAGCGCAAATATATCCTGGATTTGTTTTCGGGTTACTATGATTCGCAGTACGCCAACAACCGCTTGCGCATTGGGCTGGTGCACAAACGCATTGGTGTAGAACCAAAATACTATCTCACCGCCGTAAAGATGTTGAAGGATTTTATCCTCGATACCATAGATCGGGAGATTGCAGAGCCTCAGCGTAAAGAGAAAACCAAGTCGGCATTGGAAAAGTTGTTTTATTTTGATATTGTGCTTGTTTTTGATGCCTTTATCCGCAGCATGTTGATGGAAATCGAGCTGTCCAAAAACGAGGCCATCGAATACGCCCATGTGCTGGAAGAGAAAGTAGCTCGAAGAACCAAGGAACTTAATGAGATCTCCCGCACCGATGAGTTAACCCAGCTTTACAACCGCCGGGCATTCCTGGAGTTTTTTCGAGGGTATTTGGCAACGGCTAACCGTCAAAAAACCCCTTTATCGCTGGTGTATTTTGATGTAGATAATTTCAAAGAGATTAATGACACTCGAGGGCATCACCAAGGAGATGAATTGTTGATTACTGTTGGTGAAACGCTTAAAGAAATTTCCAGGGAAGGGGATGTGGCTGGCCGCTATGGGGGCGATGAGTTTTGCATTCTTTTATACAACACTACCTCGACCCAGGCCAAGCAATATTGTAAGCGCTTTATCAAATTGTTTGCCGGAAAAACTGATGCCACACTGAGCATTGGCATTGCCCAAACTGATGAGAAAGGAATTATGGATAGCGATTCCTTGATTTCCCGCGCCGATGAAGCCATGTATCAGGCCAAAGAAATTGAGGGCAACAGCGTTGTTTGTTACACTGAGCCCTCCGAGGACTGAGGATTGCTGAGATCGACGAATTATTTACATCCCTCCGTTTATTTAGATGGGGAATGGCAATTGATATATCGATACCCTGGGTTACTGCTTTTAACGAACCACCTAAGCGCGTGTATCCCAGCATAAAAAATTATTCAGAGACAGCAGGCGGATATTAACCACTCTCTTGTGTTTCAGCAAAGTTGAGCTCAACGCGGTGATACCGCGCCACCAGCGGGTCTATCTCCAAGGCCTTGAGGATTTCATCCGGCCTGCCTGTCTCTCCCTCCCGCGCCGCCAGGCGCATATGCAGGCGTTGCTTTCCGGCATCGTCTGCCTCCATCACTTCCACCGTCTCGATCAAGGCCCGCAAATCGTAGGTGCGCACCTTACGCTTGCGCACCTTCTGGCGCGGCAGGCTTTCGGCGGCCAGCAAGTCGGCCACCCGCTGGGCCAGGTCCGCTGCCGCTTCCAGCAAAGTGACTTCGTAATCGGCGCTGTGCACCTGCACTTGCAGTTTGGGCGCCAGCGGGTCCACTACCTCAATCTGGTGCAGCTCCACGCCCGGCGCCAGGGCCGCACGCAGCGCGCTTTCCACCTCCGCCAGCGGCATGTCCTCTTTCAGCCAGAAGTCGGCCATTTCTCCCCGGCTGGTGAAGCCCAGCGGCAGCGCCGCCGCCAGCGTCAGCTTGGGATGCGGGTTATAGCCCTGGCTGTAGGCCAGCGGCAGCCCCGCCCGCCGCATGGTGCGCTCCAGCGTGCTGTACAGGTCCAGGTGGCCGGTAAAGCGCATCGCCTCAGTTTTCGAGAAAGTGATTCGTATTCTCATAAATGGTTTCTCAATTTGTCAAAGCGTTGGGCAAGCTGACCGTATTCCATTACCGCAAGGCAACGAAAATATACACCGCCACGATCAAGTCATAGGTCAGGCACAGGGGCGGCACCCAGTCAACGATCTGGTGCG
>Ga0224496_10000858_pt1 | contig 19977 bp, 16 predicted proteins | sample SF_Jul11_sed_USG_2_FD_168127 | JGI IMG/M metagenome (GOLD analysis project Ga0224496, IMG submission 168127) | Sediment microbial communities from San Francisco Bay, California, United States - SF_Jul11_sed_USGS_8_1 | ecosystem: Environmental > Aquatic > Marine > Sediment | place: USA...
AGATGACCCAGCGCGCATGGCGGCCCATCGCCGCGAAGACCTTGGCGCTCAATTGGTTGGCAACCGCATCGAGAAAGACTCGTGGTTTCTCCTCCTTCAATGTGGCTGCCAGATGCCGCTCGAAGTCAGGGGATTGACTGTTTAACACGTGGGCCGCGCCTAGGGCTTTGAGCGGCTCGATCTGGCTGTCCCGCCGGACGATGGCAATCGGCCGATAACCCTCATCGGCTGCCACACCGATCAATAGCTTGTTGAGCTGGCTGGCGCCGGCCGAGACGATGAAAGCTTTCGCTTCGTCCTTTTTGACGATGTCGAACATGGCCAGGGCAGTCAGCGGGTTGACAATCATTGCCGCTCCGTCCTCGTCCCGAACCGCTTCGACGAGCGGGATGCAGGTGGCTGCGTCGGCAATCGAGTACTCGCCCCACGTGCCGGGTGCTCCGGGGCTCGCTACGAACGCAACCCGCTGTCCGACGTAGCCATCGGCGAGAGGCCCCCCGCCCGAAGCAACCACTTCGCCGACGCCTTCGAACCCGGCGGCGTTGCCCTTGATGCGCGGTTGGCCGTAGAGGCCCTGGATGAACATCTCATCGGACGGATTCACCGACGCCAAGGCCACTTTGATACGGACCTGACCTTCGCCAGGTTCGGGAACGGGCAGTTCCCCCAACAGAACGAACGGCTCCATGGCTTTCAGGTGAGCATCGTCGGGTAGTTCCGTGGCATAACCGTCGCCTTGAAGAATGAGTGAGCGCATGATTCTTGGTTCCTGGGAGTCGGCCGCCGAGTCTAACGAAGGGTCCGATCCCCCCCTGCCAACGTTGCCCCGGAGGGTTGTGTCGGTTCCCCAGCCCGTCGGCAGATCGGGCAATCTTGAATCGTTGCTTGGCGACCGAACCGAACTCGACGAACAACTGCGAGCCGGAATCATCTCAGCGGCGGGGGGACTCGGCCTCGAGATCAACTCGGTAGCCGTGCGTGACCTTATGTTGCCAGGCGATTACAAACGGATGCTTTCCCAGGTAGTCGAAGCCCGTTTGCAGGGCCAGGCAGCGTTGGAGCGGACCAGGGCCGAAACGGCTGCGCTGCGGAACCTGGCGAATGCGGCGGCGCTGGTCAAGGACAACCCGGCATTGTTTCAGCTTCGGCTGTTGGAGCAGATGGCCAGTTCGACTGGCAACACGTACGTGATCAACACCGATCCTCCGGTGAGCTGAGAGTTCTGACGCGAATGAGGGGCCGGTGAGGCCCCTCATTGCTTTAGGCGATTGCTAAGCGGTCTTCGGTCTGACGGAAGACCGGCGGCGCTGCCGATCGGACAAGCGTCTGAACAGCAGTGCCCTCTGTTGCCGACGTTCTTGCTTAGCGGGCCGAGGCTTTGGCAGCCGTTCGTGCTGAAAGGCCACGAGATCTTGTGCTCTTACGTACATGGTCATTACCCCTTCGTCTCCTCGCCGACTCCGATTCCCCAAAGCCGATGTCCATAGGAGCGCAACGACCCGTCTCTGATACATGCAATTCCGAGATATGTTCAGCAGGCGGTAAACGCCTTTGGCTATGGTTGAAAATGGGAAAAGAAGTCCGTATTTAGTTGTCGGCTGTTGTGTCCCTTAGTAGGAGTGGGCGCGGTCGGCGCCCGCCGGACGAGGAGGAAACATGCCGACGGAATCCCAGCTATTTGCCGAGACCGGACCAGGGCTACCGGACTTTTACGAGACCCTTGATCGTCCACCGGGCGACATTGACGTTCATGGTCACGACGAACCGCTCAACTACCGATATGTCGGCGGAGAGGTCTTCATTCGAGCGCAGGATCAAGATGCCGTCTTGGAGTTGCTTTCCGGCGACGGTATTGACGTGAGTTCGATCTCGGAACCAGAATCAATGGCAGCATTGCCGCCACCACCTGGACCGGATGAGAGCCCTGACCATGGCATCCCCGCGGGCGAGGCTTCAGCAACCGATAGGGACTTCGGGAGAGTACGGCTCTCGTTGGAGGAACCTAGGGCAGTACCCGATGCGGTCGACAGCCTGATCGCAGCGAACTTTAAGGCGTCACCCCACCACGTTTACGCAACGGGAAACCACACTCAGTTCGGGCCAGCTGACGCCCCGGAATCGATAAGTAAGCCCATGTGGGCCTCCAACTTTGTGGAACAAACGGCACCGACTGGTTCGCTAGCTGTCATCATCGACACTGGACTTCTGGAGAAGGACAACACCGATTCCTTCCCGTTCAAGCACGTCCTCCGCAACCCACACGACAGGGAGGAGACGAGGCCTACCCCGGTCGCGGGTAATGTCCCCCCGTACGTCGGCCACGGTACGTTCGTGGCAGGTCGACTCCTTCAGGAGAGTCCGAAGTCACGGATCGTCATGGTTAGGCCAGAAAATATGTGGGAGACGGCCGACGGCGAGAGTCTGGCAGTCAAGGACGATGACCTAGCGATGGCTTTGCTAAGAGCACTAGGGAGAATCGGGGACTCGAAGGCCGTCGTGATGAACATGTCGTTCTCAGGTTCAGCGCACTCCGGGGACTCACTGACAGAGTTCAGCAATATGCGGATGATGCTCGATGTCTGGCTCGCTCAAGGAACGGTGCTTGTTGCTGCGGCTGGCAACAAGCACAGCAAGAATGAACACTTTCCAGGAGCGTGGAAGGACGTGATTTGCGTGGGCGCGACGGACTCTCAAGGGGCCACGACCGACTACTCCAACTATGGGAGTTGGGTTGACGTCGAAGTGCTCGGAGACGATACGCAAAGCTGGCATATAAAGGACCGAGGTGGGTGGCGCATCGAGGTTCCCAGCGCAGCAGTAACTACCCCCAGGAGGCGGCACTACGCAGCTGGTCCTTGGCACGGTTATGCAAAGTGGAGCGGAACGTCATTTGCAGCTCCTTACGTTGCGGGCAAGATAGCTAGCTACGGATGAGGTAGTGTCCGAGACTCCATGCGATAGGTGCCTTATCAGGCTAAGCGAGGCCTTGGAGATGGTTACCCGCAACACCGGGGACCCGGGCACGTTGCTGGCGTCTGTCGAAGAAGTATGTCTCGCCGACCCCTCCGTCAGGGCGCTCGTCGGGCGGATTGTCGGCACCCATCAGCGCAACCTGGGAGAGCTAGCCGCCAGCATCGATACGCTGACCCACGCACGCCGAGCAGCGACCGAAACCAGTCAGATCGATCTTGCCGACGAGATCGCTATCACCCTGGCGGGGGCACATGCCATGGCGGGGGATACGGCTTTCGCCGAAGAGATCGTTACTGAAATTGCCGATCGGCCCGATGACATGATCGGGTTGAAGGCTAGAGCGCAACTGGGAGCCTTCGCGTCGTACGTCGGCGACGTGCCACGGCAGGTTGCCATTCTCGAAGGACTGGCTGAAGCCTTCGTGGAGCACGAGGAGTTCGAGTGGGCAGCTCGTTCATTTGCCAACTACGGCTGGGGGCTTTTCCAGCTCGGCCGAGCCCGGGAGAGTCTTGAACCGCTGGAGGAAAGTCGACGGATCTGGTTGGAGCTCGGTTCGCCGGAGATGGCCTCCCAACCGCTCAACCATGTGGCAGTGGCCTACGCGGTACTCGGCAGGCCCAGTGAGGCGCTGGCTGCGATTCGTCTCGCGAACGCTGGTCGGGAGCTGACGCCGGATGATCGGCACGGTCTCATCGAGCTCTACGAACAGGCCGGACTCGTCGACGACGCTCTCCTGCAGGCCACGGCTGATCGGGCCGAGTCGACAACATCCCGAGATCGAGGACTTGCCGAATCGTATTTGGCCCGCTTGTCGTACACAGTCGGACGCTACGAACAAGCAGCGGAGTCTGCCGAGCGAGCGGTCGTTCTTCTAACGGATGCCGACGCTCATGATCTGGCGGCCGATGCTGCCGTGGTGGCGGTGGCCGCGCGGCAACGGCTCGATCGCACCCGTCTAGGCGATCTCGAACGGCTTGACGCGGTTCCGGCGGAGACGAGAACCGGACGATTCGCCCGGATCGTGAAAGGTGACATTCTCGTTTCGGCTGGTGACCTTGACGGAGCTCAGCGGCACGTGGATGCGATGGGATCGGCCGAGGTGGGGCTCGTCGGGCGACTTGAAGCCGATCGCCTTCAGGCACGGATCCTTGATGAGCGGGGGGACCACGCCTCTTCAGTTGCGAAGGTCAGAGAATCGTTGCGCAGCCTGGGCGACCTGGCGGCCACCCTGACATCGACCGACCTAACCGTGGCCGCTCGTAGTTTGGGTGCCACCCTTGCCGAGTTCGGAATCGGCGTAGCCCTGCGTCAGCGTGACGTCAGTGCGTTAGTGGGGATCATTGATGACCTGCGCGTCATCGACGCACCTCCTGAGGTCCGACCATCGCCCGAGGTGTCCGAGCTGCTGGCGACATACCGTCGATCGAGACGGGCGACCGCCACCGACCTCGCCGACGTCGAGCGAGAGTTGCGGGAAGCCATCCGGCGGTCCGCCACCGGCGCTCGAACGCGGGCGTCGACTCTGCCGTTCGACGCAACGGTCGCCGAACTCGGATCCCGCCAGCTCATCATGTTCTTCGAGCACGCCGACGACATCTACCGGGTTGACGCCAACGTCGATGATGCAGTGATAGAACCCATTGGGAAAACCCAAGAGCTCGAGACACTGGCGGCCAAGATCCGAATGCGATTGGTTTCTCTCCTTGCCGGCCCGACCCTTGGAAGCGATCACCTGGCAGGACTGATGGCCACGGTTGGGCGTCTCGGTGATCTACTTCTCGGTTCGGTGTCGTCAGATGAGGTCGTTCTCCTTCCACCACCGTCGGTCTTCGGCGTTCCGTGGGCCACACTGCCAGCATTCAGTGAGACGTCGATAGTCGTCAATTCGAGTTGGTCCGGGTGGGTCCACGCCAACCAGCAATCGCAGGTTGACGACCTGGCCTGCCTGTTCGTCGCCGGCCCGGATCTCAGGGCCGCGGTGGCCGAAGTTGATGAACTCGCCGACTCGAATCTCGGAGACCTAGGACTCGCTGGTTCCGATGCCACCGGGGAGGCGGTGAAGCGAGCGCTACCGACCCGGCGGCGGGCACACCTGGCCGCCCATGGCCTGGTCCGGCCCGACGCGCCGGTGCTCTCACAACTGGTGTTCGCCGACGGACCGCTAACGCTGTACGAGATGCAGGGTTCGATGCCGGCTGAGCTGATCCTGTCAGCGTGTTCGGTCGGGCGTGAACGAACCTACCGTGGTGGGTTGGCGGTCGGTTTCCCGGCGGTGGCATTGGCGAGTGGCAGTCGGTCGGTCGTCGCCCCCGAAGTCGATGTTCCCGATGGTGCAACCCGACGGGTGATGGTTCGTTATCACGAGTTGCGGCGGGGTGGATTGCAGTCGGCGGCAGCGTTACAGCAAGCTCGTCAGGATCTGTCGAGAACCGACCCGGCGGCCTGGCTCACCGCGCTGGCATTCAACGCTTACGGGGCTTGATTGCCGACGTCTCGCATCGTGATGGTCACGCCATTGTCAAACTCGAGCACAACATCGATGGGTTCGTCGGTGGAAGGAAGCACCGCCGAGAACATGCCGTCCTCGTCGATCCGCACCAATTGACGGTGCGGCCCCGCCTTGACGAGGGTCCAACCTTCGCCGGCCGGATCTGCGAACCCGGTCACCCGAAGGTCCACACCTCGCTCGACGGTTATCTCGACACTGTGGCCCGAGGCGAGATAGCGAGTCCGCATGCCCGGATCGTCGCTTCGCATGGCCGCCGACTCGACAGCCACCTGCTCGGCGAGCCAACGGTCGGCGAAGTGCAACGAGAACATGGCTTTGGCCATAATGTCGGCTTCGGCTGGCACCGGAGAAGCCGCATCTGAAGTGTCTCGGAGTTGCTGTCGGAACCCGTTCGGATCGGTTTCGTTGGTCATGGTTGTTCTTTCATTGTTGCAGCGAGCTTGGCGCGTAGCCGCGCCACCGTAGGACCCACGCTCCCTGCTGGAATGCCGATGACTAGGTCCATTTCGCGGTAGCTGGCCCCGTGTGCCCACAGGGTGACGATTTGTCGTTCGCGTTCGGTCAGGTCTTGAAGGGCAGCGTCGAGTGTTGCGATGTCCAAGTGCAGGAGGGCTTCCTCGTCTGGCGGAACATCGTCGGTCTCGCATTCGAGGAGCACGTCGAGCGGGACCGTCCGCCCGGAAACCCGGCCCAGATTTATGCACTGGTTGCGCGCCACAGTCGCCAGCCACGATTTGACGGCGTGCGGATTACGGTGGCGTCCGAGATAGTCGAAGAAGGTTGCCCAGGTGGTTTGAAAGATGTCTTCGGCGTCGGCGCCAGTGACACCGGCGTTGCGGATGACCCACCACACGAGACCTTTGTACTCTGCGTACAAATGGTCGAAAGCGGCCTGATCGCCGTCGACGATCGCCTCGTAGCGAGCGGTGAGATCTCCCCACATAGCTCTGACCCTAACGATTCTGTTTTGGTTGTGGTCGTGATCATTCATTTCTCGTCCGCATCTGGGGATCGCGTAGGCGGATCACCCCAAACATAAGATGGAGAATCGGGTCACCTGATACAGATTCGGTGGATGGGCATGGATCGGCACGCCGTTCTAGGGACCACCGCACCCGATATCGGGCACTGGAACCCGGGGTTCAACCCTGGGTTCCGGCGTTCATGACTTGATGCGTTCGAGTGGTTTCTTCGAAGCGGGGTGGTAGACGCCCGGCTCGCGACTCATCCGAATGACCTTCTGCCATGGCCGGGTCAAATATCCGAACGGGACCGTGATGATGTGCACGAGCCTGGTGAACGGGAACACCACCAGAAACGCGAATGCGGTCAGCACGTGCGTCTTGATCACCCATGGCAACGCTTCGACCAATTCGGGCCGGGGCTGGAATATCAGCAACGACCGCACATAAGGAACGAACACCGCGGTGCCCCAGAACGAACCCCATCGGTAGCCAATGGCGGTCCACAGGCCGGTGATGATCGCAACGGCAATGATGCCGAGCACCACCATGTCGGCACGGGTCGTGACCGCCCGGACTCGAAGGTTCGTCATCCGCCGGTACAGCAAGATCCCGAGCCCCACTCCGGCCCAGACGGCCAGCGCGATGCCGGTCGCCTCAAGTAGGTACAGGCGGACCGGCGCACCGTTCCAATAGTCGATCCCATCCGGGATGATCAGCACGACCAGGTGCATAACCAGGATGACCGTGATGCCCCAGTGGAACGACACGGAACCCCAATACAGCTTGCGCTTTTCGAGGAGTTGTGACGACAACGCCGAGACCGAAAATGGGTGGCGTCGCCACCGAATAATCGTCACCACGATCGCCAACGTCGCGGCGACGTAGGGAAACACAACAAACAGCAGATTGTTCATCGGGGAGCTCCAGCTTCATCGTGGTTGTCGGCTGCTTCGGACTGTCCAACCACCTCGGCGGTGGCGGCCAGAAGATGTCGGTATGGGTTGGCCGACTCTGCCTTCTTCAGGGTGGACCGCATAACCCCGATCGCCTTGGGAAGGTCGGCCATCAGGTCGGGGAGGGGAGATGGGGTCGCGTCCAGGTAGCGAAGCACCGGATCGAGGTGATCAGGCAACTCGCCATACAATTCGACTCCGAGGCGTTCCATGTCCCGTTTCAGGTCGGCCATGAATTCACCTCGCCGGTAGTTCTCGCCCCACAGCACATACCCCACGTACGGGATGAAGAGGGGGGAGAGGTCGAGCGTGCGGGTGTGCAGCTCTTCCCACTCGCCCAGCTCAAGTTGTCCGATCGCCGCCACGAATCGGCGCATGTGTTTTCCGACCGGGCCGTCGAGCTCGTCTACCGCCCCGATGAGGGCCTCGCGGCTCGTCGGGTTGGGGTATCGATAGCCGGCGGCCACCACGGATCCTGGCCGCAGAGTGGTTGGGGACGAACCCATCAGGCGCCCCTCCTTGGAGATTCGATCGGCCCGAACCCGGTGGCCCCCTTGTAGGCGAGAGGATCATTGAGCGTCTCGATCGACATCTCCCGGTGATAGGGCGGTAGCACGAACCGTTCCTCAATCGTGGGGATCGTGGTCAGTTTGTAGATGGCTTCGACCTCTTCGGGCGTGGTGCCGGCCGCCTCCAGCAGCGCGAGGGTTGACTCGTTTATTTCACCGTCGACGCTTTGGCGGCGTTTGTAGGTGCGGACCGCCAGCATCTTCTTCAACACCTTGCGGATGACCTCTTCATCGCCAACCGAGAACAGATTGGCCAGGTACTGAACCGGAAGCCGGGCCTTGTCGAGATCCTCGAGGAGTTCAAAATCCTCGCGTTCGTCCGGAAGGTCGAGGCGGGTGAGATTTCCCTCGATGGAACTGATCACCGGTGACAGCGGAGGGATGTAGAACATCATCGCTGCCGTGCGATATTCGGGGTGCAGCGGCAACGCCATTCCCCACACCTTGACGAACTGGTAGACCGGCGAACGACGGGCCGCGTCGATCCAATCCGACTCGATTCCTGCGGCCGCCGCGGCAGCCACCACCTGTCCATCCCAAGGGTCGAGGATCATGTCGAGTTGGGCGTCGAGCAGTTGATCCTCGGGCATGGAGGCGACGTCGGCGATCTTGTCGGCGTCGTACAACAGCACCCCCATGTAGCGGATGCGACCAACGCACGAATGGGCGCAGGCGGGCGCCTGGCCCGTTTCGAGGCGCGGGAAGCACAGGATGCACTTCTCAGATTTGCCGGTCGACCAGTTGTAATAGACCTTCTTATAGGGACAGGCAGCCACACACATCCGCCACGCCCGGCACTTGTCCTCGTTCACGAGCACTACGCCGTCTTCGCTGCGCTTGTAGATGGCGCCGCTCGGGCAGGCGGCGACACAGGCAGGGTTGAGGCAGTGATTACAGATCCTCGGTAGATAGTTGAACACCACCCGCTCGATTTCGCTCATCTGATCGCGGATTGCTTCGTCGATGCCGTTCATACTCGGGTCATTGGCGGCGTATACGTCGGAGCCACCGAGATCGTCATCCCAGTTCGGACCCGACGTGATCTCGATCGGCTGCCAGGTGATCTTCGAAACCGGCTCGGCCGTCGGCTGGTGCTCACCCTGGGGTGAGTCGAACAAGTCGCCGTACTTGAAGGTGAACGGTTCGTAGTAGTCGTCCAGCTCGGGAAGAGAAGGGTTGAAGAACAGTTTGGCAATCGCAGCTGGCTTCGACTGGAGCCGCAGTTTCAGGCGACCTTTCTCATCACGTTTCCAGCCACCCTTGTAGTGATCCTGGTCCTCCCAACCGGTGGGATAGCCGGTCCCGGGGCGGGTTTCTACGTTGTTCCACCACATGTATTCGGCACCCTTGCGGTCGGTCCACAAGTTCTTGCAGGCCACCGAACACGTATGACAGCCAATGCATTTGTCGAGGTGGAACAACATGCTCATCTGGGCACGCACTCTCATGGTGTCACCTCCCCGGTGTAGCTGGGTTTGTCGATCCTGCGCAGATAAACGAATGTGTCGCGGTTGACGCCCGTCGGTCCCCAATAGTTGAAGGCGTACGTGAACTGGGCGTAACCGCCACTCATGAGGACTGGCTTGAGACGGGCCCTGGTGAGCGAGTTGTTCATGCCGGCCCGTTTGTTACGTCGAGGCGAGATCGGGATGCCCACGGTCCGTTCGGTGGCGTGATAGACGAAGATGGTTCCCCGGGGAATCCGGGCGGAAGTCGTACACCGCTGAACGAACACGCCGTTGTCGTTGTAGAGCTCCACCCAATCGTTGTCGACGATGCCCAGGTTGGCGGCATCCTTGTTATTGATCCAGACCGGATAACCACCCCGAGATAGCGTCATCATGCGATCGGTCTCCGAATACGTCGAGTGGATCGACCATTTGCCGTGCGGCGTGATGTAGTTGAACAACTGACCATCCTGGCCTTCGGCGAGCGATTCCTCGGTCTCGGACAGCATGGCGTGATCCGGTCGTGGCTTGTACACGGGCAGGCTCTCGCCCCACGCCAGGTACTGCTCATGATCTAGGTAGAAGTGCTGGCGGCCGGTAAGGGTTCGCCACGGAACGAGGTCCTCGACGTTGAGCGTGAACGGGCTATAAGCCCGACCCTTCCCGATCTTGCCACTCCACGTAGGCGTGGTGAGGATCCGCCGGGGCTGGGCGACAATGGTGGCAAAGTTGGTCCGGATGTCGCGTTCGCCGGCTGCCAGATGGGTAAGACTCAGTCCGGTCTTGGCCTCCTCGGCCTCGAAAGCCCGGTGGGCGAGCTCGCCGTTGGCGGCCGGGTCGAGCGCCAGGATCGCTTCGGCAACTTGGCGTCCTCGCTCAAGGGATGGCATGACCGGGCTGTCTGCCGTTTCCCGGGCTCCGGGCTGTTGACGAGCGAGTTCGTCGTAGAAGTCGGTCACCGGAATGGTCAGTCCGTGGGCCGAAACGCCGTTCGTTCGAACCCCGTCGCCCAGGTTGGTCATCTTGTCGTAGATCCGCTGGTATTCGCGTTTGACGACTTTGAACTTCGGCATGGTCTTGCCAGGGATCGCCTCGACCTCGCCGGTCCGCCAGTCGGCCACCCGGGTCTGGGCAAGCTCGTCTGGGGTGTCGTGCACGAGCGGCTGCATGACAACGTCTTCGACGACGGTGGGCAGATTGCCAGCCGACAGCTCGGACACCTTCTTGGCGATGGCCTTGAAAATGTCCCAGTCGTCCTTCGACTCCCAGGCGGGTGGTACCGCCGCTTGCATCGGGTTGATGAACGAATGCATGTCGGTGGTGTTCAGGTCGTCTTTTTCGTACCAGGTCGCCGCGGGAAGGACGATGTCCGAATACAGGGCAGACGTGTCCATGCGGAAGTTGAGATCAACGACCAGATCCATCTTGCCGATGGGAGCGTCGGGCCGGACCGTTACCTCGGCCACCCCGTGGTCGTCCGGTTCGGCGGCAATGGCCGTCGAATGGGTTCCCAGGTAGTGCTTGAGGAAGAACTCGTGGCCCTTGGCGGACGTGCCGATGGCATTGCCACGCCAGATGAACCATGTGCGGGGCCACGACTCGGGGGCGTCCGGGTCGTCGATGGCGAACTCGACATCGCCTGACTTGAGTCCGTGCACGACGTGTTTGACGACGGCCTCGTCGGTCTCGGCACCCAGACGGCGGGCTTCTCGAGCCAGATTGATCGGGTTCTGCTTGAACTGCGGGAAGAACGGTAACCACCCCTGGCGGACTGCACGGGCCTGATGGTCGATCGTGTGATCGAATCGTTCGGGGTGGTTGTCCGGCAGGGAGTCGTATTCGCGGTAGCCCCGTTCGTAGCGCCACTGATCCGAGTGCACGTAGTGGAAGGAAGGGGTGTTTTGATGGCGGGGCGGCATGCCCCAGTCGGCGCCCATGGCAATGGCGCCCCAGGAAGCGTGGGCGACCACCTTCTCCTGGCCGACATAATGGGCGAGGCCCCCGCCGTTGACTCCCACCGAGCCGGTCAACATCAGGGCGGTGATGGCCGAGCGATACAGCAGGTTGTTGTGGTACCAGTGGTTGGCGCCGGCGCCGATGATCACCATGTTCTTGCCCTTGGTGAGCTCGCCATTGCGACCCCATTCTCTGGCGAACTTGATGAGCGTGTCACGGTGGATACCCGTGTACTGCTCCTGCCAGGCTGGCGTGTAGGGCACGTCCTCGTCGTCATAGCTCTTGGCATCGAACCCGGGCAGGCCGCGCTCGACTCCGAAGCGAGCCATGAGCAGGTCGAAAGTCGTCGTTACCTTGATGGGGCCGTCGGAGGTTTCGATGATTCGGACCGGGACCGAGCGGACGATCGTGCCGTCGGCTCCGAAGAAGTCGAGTTTGACTTCGATCACCTCGTCGTACTGGTCGATGAAACTGAGTTGCGGCTTGATGGCTTCGCCGGTGACGGCATCCTCGAGCTTCAGGTTCCAGTTGCCCTTCGTCTCTTTGGCCCACCGGTCACCAATGGCGCCGTTCGGCATGCGAGGCGCGTCGGTGGCCTCGTCCCACATGAGTAGCTTCCAGTCGCCGTTTTCGATGTCTTCATAGGTTTCCAAAACGTTGGCGCGCACGTATTGGCCGGGGACCCCGTCGTCGACCCTGACCAGGAAAGGGAGATCGGTGTACTGCTTGGCGTAATCCTGGAAATAGGGGACCTGTCGCTGGACGTACATCTCTGTGAGCAGTACATGGTCGACAGCCAGCCAGAAGGCGGTGTCCTGGCCCGGATTCGAGGGAACCCACCAGTCGGCGTACTTGGCAACTTGCGAGAAGTCGGGGCTGAACACGACCAGCTTGGCGCCGGCGTGGCGCACTTCGGCGATGAAATGGGTGTCAGGAGTCCTCGTCATGTTCAGGTTCGATCCGACCACCGCAATGAACCGCGAGTTGTACCAGTCGGCCGATTCCGGGACGTCGGTCTGCTCGCCCCAAACCTCCGGTGAGGCGGGCGGAAGGTCGCAGTACCAGTCATAGAAGCTCATGATGGCGCCACCGATCAGCGACATGAACCGACTGCCGGCGGCGTAGCTCACCTGCGACATGGCGGGAATCGGCGAGAAGCCGGCCACCCGATCAGGTCCGTGCCTTTTGATTGTGTGAACCGTCGAGGCGGCGGCCATTTCGACGGCTTCGTCCCAGCTGATCCGGCGGAATCCGCCCTTGCCGCGAGCCGTTTGATAGCGACTCCGCAGTTGCGGATCGTCCTGGATGCGCGCCCAGGCCGCCACCGGGTCGTCAAGCGATTCCTTCTTGGCTTTCCGGTACATGTCGATGAGCACGCCCCGGGCGTAGGGATACTTCACTCGGATGGGCGAATACAGGTACCACGAATACGAGATGCCCCGTTGACAGCCGCGCGGCTCATAGGGAGGAAGGCCTTCTTCGAGCTGGGGGTAGTCGGTGGCCTGCAGCTCCCATGTGACGATGCCATCTTTGACATAGACCTCCCACGAGCAGCTGCCGGTGCAGTTCACGCCATGGGTGGTTCGGACGCGCTTGTCGTGGGCAAACCGGTTGCGATAGAACTCTTCCCACTTGCGAGCAGCCGGGTCGACGGTTTCGCTGATCCAAAAGTCGTTCATGGCTTGCTCCTCAGTCGCTCGACGTACGTTCGTCGCAGTCCTGCGACGCAATAGCCAATCCGCCAAAGAGGACTGCAGCACCCGCCAGTCCCCAGGCCGTAATGAAATCTGTGTTTGAAGTAGGTGTTTGGGTGCTCGCTTCGGCCAGGTAGGCGACGACGTCGACGACCTCCTGTGCGTCCAACGGTTGCTCCGAGAAAATGGGTGTCATCACAGGTGACGGTGCTGCGGCCAGCCAGCCAACCAGTCCAGCTTCGCCGCCCAGGCGATCCAACACATGGGTGAGGTCGGGCCCCATGGTCGGTCCGCCAAGTCCGTCCACGGTTCCGGCCACATGACATGCCGCGCACGCCGGCCCACCGTTGTTGAATGAGGATGACCCGACAAATAGTGCAAGACCCCTGGCAGGGTCGGCGGGTCCGGCCGTTCCGGGCGAGCCTGAGTCAGGCGGAGGTGCTTCGGCCAACGTCGTGACATACGCGACCACCGCGGCCATTTCCGCGTCGGTCAAAGTGATGGCATCCATCGTGTTGTCGTACGGAACTCCGAGCACCTCGATCGGGCCCGAGAGTCCCTCGCGGATGATCTTCTCGACATAGGCAGCGTCGGTGGCGGCCGGGTTGGCGGCCAATGGAGGGAACGTGCCGGCCACGCCTTGCCCGAAAGCCTGGTGGCAGGAGGCACAATTGTCCGCGAAGATCTCGGCACCGTCGAGTGCCGGCTGGACGGCGCTGGCGGTGGCGTCGGCCGCCGGGGGAGCCTCGATCAAGGCCGCGGTACCGAGCACCGCAAAGAGCCCCACCAAAACAACTTGGGCGGTCCGGGTCATGAAGCTGTCCTCTCCTGAGTTGTGGCGTGGAGAACTGGCGTTTTGGCGAGTTCTATGAGCAGGGCGGCGCGCCCTCGAACCCACGCCTCGTGCATGGGGCACTGGTCGGCGTCGCTACAGGGGGTGCCTTGAAGAACGCATTTGCCGTCGACGGTTGGACCTTCGACGGCTTCGATAAGCGAGAGCACCGAGATCGGAGCCAGCTCTACGGCCAGCCGATAGCCCCCGGTCGGGCCGCGATCGGATGTCACCCAATCTGCGTCAACCAGCGGCTTCATGATCTGGGCAATGAAGGACGGCGTGGTATCGATCAGTACGGCAAGATCCTTGCCCTTGATCGGAGCGTCGGTGGTGTCGAGCACCCGAAGCGCCTGGAGTGCCAGATGCGTTTTGCGGGTCGTCTCCAACCTCACTCGATCGCCCCCTTGGGTTCGGCGAGGGGGATCCGTCCGTTCATGAGGCCGCCATCCCGTCGGCGAAGGCGTCTTGTGGCTCCTTGAGGAACAGCATCACGTAGATGAAGCTGAACGCAGCTCCGGCGGCCAACACGAAGAAGAACGTTCGGGCATCTACCATCGAGTAGAGCACCAGATAGATCACCGCTCCAACATTGCCGAACGCCCCGGCCATTCCGGCTACTTGGCCCGTCATGCGACGGTTGATGAGCGGGATGATCGCGAATGTGGCTCCCTCGGCACCCTGCACGAAGATCGAGCAGGTAACGGTGATGAGGATCGCCAACCAGATCGGCCAGGCCGATTCGATGAAGCCCATGCCGAAGAATCCGAGCGAGATCCCCACCATGTAGCCGGTCATGACCATCTTGCGGTTTCTCAGTTTGTCCGAGATGAGCCCGCCCAACGGTCGGGCGAACAGGTTGACGAACGCGAAGGATGAGGCGATGAGACCTGCCGCCGCCGGTGTCACTTCAAACGTCCCTTCGAAAAACGCCGGCAGCATGGAGACCACGGCCAGCTCTGCTCCAAAGTTCGCCACGTAGGTCGTGTTCAGTGCGGCCACGCTGGCGAACGGGTACTTGTCCTCTTCGGCTACTCCCGCCTTGAGGATCGGCAAGTTGACCTGGAGCGTCTTGAGTACATGGACGCCATAGAAGATGGCCAACCCGCCATAGATCAGCCACAACATGTTGCCCGAGATGAGGGCGGAGGTGGTTCCGTCGACGTCGGTGATTTCGATACGGCTGATGCGCCAAGCCAACAGGCCGAGGGCGCCGAAGATCGGGAATGACCACAAGATGTATTGGACGAGGTCGCCGTAGGAACTGACGGTCATTGGCTGGGTCTTTTTGGTTCCTTGGAACTCGACACCTTCTGGGGTGTCGCGCACTGCGAAGTAGTAGAAGATGCCGTACAGCAGGCCAACGAGTCCGTTGAGAAAGAGCGCCCAGCGCCAGCCGTCTGAAACGTTGAACCACTTCTCGAGGAAGGTCAGCGCAAACCACGGCAGCGTCATGGCCGCCCACGCCGATCCGAAGTTTCCCCATCCGGCGTAGAAGCCTTCGGCCCGCCCGATCATCTTGGGTGGGAACCATTGGGCGACCATACGAATACCGACGACGAATCCCGCTCCGATGGTTGAGAGCAGCAACCGAGAGACCATTAGCTGGGTCAGCGTGTTACCGAAGGCAAAGGCGAAGGCCGGGAATGCCATCGTGATGAGTAGGCCGGAGAACACGATTCGGGGCCCGTAGCGATCGATAAGTGCCCCAACGACGATCCGGGCAGGAATCGTGAGGGCTACGTTGATGATGGCCAGGACCTTGAGGTGTTCGGGGGTGAGCCATTCGATTTCCCGAAGCATGGTCGTGGCCAGCGGGGCCATGTTGAACCAGATATAGAAGGTGATGAAGAACGCAATCCAGGTCAAGTGGAGCGTTCGGATCCGCTCTTGCTTGAAGTCGATCAACTCCGGCCGCTGCATGCACTCTCTCCTTGGCGGTCCCTGCCGGGTCGTTCGACCGGCAATCGTGGTTGCCCTATTTCTGAGTTTCTCAGTTGTTGACTACACAAATCGCAAGGTACCTTTGCGCTCGTTTGGCGGACCAGTGCCGAAGGTCCCATTTGGGTGCTGTGGCGCGTGAAAACGGCTCATGGGTTCTGGTACTCGGCCTTCGGACCCAGGTAGTACCACCAGTTGAGAAACAGACAGATGGCATAGAACCCGGCGAAGGCGAACAGGGCCACTTCCGGCGTAGTCTTGGTGATCTGCTCCCCGAATTCTTGGGGTACGACGAAGGCTCCGTAGGCGGCCACAGCGGACGTCCATCCCAGCACCGGCCCCGCCTGCTCCTGGTCGAACACGATGGCGATCGTGCGGAACGTCGATCCGTTGCCGACCCCGGTGGCGGCAAAGAGCACCAGGAACAGCAAGAAGAAGGGAACGAAGAAGTCTTCTGGGGTGGCCGACTGGTACGCCTGCTTCATGAAGTAGGCAACGCCCAGGGCGCTTGCGATCATCACTACCGACACCCACTGCGTCACGCGGGCGCCGCCGACCTTGTCGGCGATCCAACCGCCAATTGGGCGGATGAACGCTCCGATGAACGGTCCCATCCAGGCGAACGTGAGCGCCGATGGGCCATTGGGGTTCACGAGATCGTGGACCATGACTCCGTCGACCATCACGTGCTGGAATCCGAAAATGACTTTGATCGCCAGAGCGAAGCCAGCCGAATATCCGATGAAACTGCCGAACGTCATCGTGTAGATGACACTCATGATCCAGGTGTGTTTGTTCTTGAAAATCTTGAACTGACGTTCCAGGTTTGGCTTGATATCTCCTGGCAGCCGCCGCAGGAGAACCACCGTTCCCCAGACCACGGCGATGAGTACCGGATACTTGGCCCACGTCCACCCGAGTCCGGTGGGACTTGGCAGGATCACGAAGAGTCCGGCCACAGCCGGAATCGACGCGAGGCCAAGCATGCCGCTGATCTTGCCGAACGAGTTGAGCGGAGAGCCGATGTTGGGTGACACGTGCTCGGCCCGGATGTTGTCCATCTTGAACCAGCCCAAAAAAGCCAATGGAATCAGGAGTGCCAGCCAAACGAACCCGGCATTGTGAATCCATGTTTCAGAGCCGGCGGCGATCTGGCCGATGAGGGTGCCCGAAGACGTTTCGAGGATCATTGACCCGCCTCCGAAGATCCCCAAGGTCATGACCAGCGGAATCAAGATCTGCATGGTGGTCACACCGGCGTTGCCGAGGCCCGCATTGAGGCCGAGCGAGAGGCCCTGCATTCGTTTGGGGTAGAAGAAGCTGATGTTGGACATGGACGAGGCGAAATTTCCGCCCCCCAAACCCGACAGGAAGGCCAGAACCTGAAAGGCCCAGAGTGGTGTGCTCTGCGACAGCAGCGCAAAGCCGGTTCCGACGGCAGGAATCATCAGCAGGGCGGTGGTGAAGAAGATGGTGTTGCGACCGCCGGCGATGCGGATGAAAAAGCTACTTGGAATGCGGAACGTGGCCCCTGACAGGCCGGCAATGGCGGACAGGGTGAAGAGTTCGGCGTTCGTAAACGGAAACCCCAGGTTGAGCATCTGGACCGTGATGACGCTCCAGTAGAGCCAGACCGCGAACCCGACCAGGAGGCTAGGAATCGAGATCCACAGGTTCCGTTTGGCGATCTTTTTTCCGGTCGACTCCCAGAACTCCTCGTTCTCGACGTCCCATTCGGTGATATCAGCCATACCGATCCTTTCCAGGCTTCGGGACGGCAAGAATCAGCAGGTCAGTTTCGAGATGTCGGCACATGGCTTGCCGGCTTTCGTCGGCTTCCGCACCGTTCTTTTCCGGTCTGCTCGTTCTATCGCCCGCCAGCACCCGCTCTCCAGATTGCTGAGTTTCTCACTAAGAAACTCCCGATCAATATGGTGATTCCGGTCAGATGCGACCAGGGTCGAAGGGCCCGATTCAGCGCCTCGATGATCAAAGGCGCGTTTGATGCGACGCCAGCCGGTGAACGCCGGAGCGAATGAAACCGAGCCGATGGCCGGCGGCCACGACTGCGGTCGCTGTTGACCCGGTCCATTCGGTCAGGGGGTCGGTTCTGCACCCGGTTCCAACCAGTCGGGCCGGTCCGGGGCGTCCTCTCGCCACGAATCCACGTAGAAAGCGACCGCTCGTATCTGTTCGGAGGTTAATGGGCCACCGAAGTCCACACTCCAGGCCGCCATGGCGGTCCCGGGCACGCCATGTGACACGAGGGCGATGATCTGATCGACTACGGCACTGTCGAGGAACTGCTTGGAGTTGAGAGCTGGCGCGTCGATCCCTTCTCCGTCGACCCCATGGCAGGATGCGCAGCCATCGGCGTAGAGGCTTTTCCCTTCGGCTTGGAGGTGGGTCTCCTGCAGTTGTCTTGCCTCGGCCCGAGCGTTTGGCTCGTAGAACCGGTACAGGGGAAAGGCCAGCACGTAGAGCGCCATCAACACGACGCCAGCCCACATCCACCGGTTGGTGGATGAGTCGAGGTCGACGTCAGTGTGTTCAGGCATCAGTGACCTTCTCCAATACATCTCGGTCCGGCGGGTGGTTCGTCGATCGTCTCGGGGCCGAGCGGTCCGCCGGGTGTGACGTTGCTGGGATCGATGACCAGCGTCCCGTCGACAACCGTTGTTGAGAGTCGGTCCATGTTGCGCGGTGACGGACCTTCCCGAAATTCACCGACCCGGTTGAACAACGATCCGTGGCAGGGGCATTCGAATTGTTGGGAGGATTCGCACCAGGGCACGCGGCACCCGAGGTGGGGGCATCTCCATGAGAGAGCGACGACTTGGTCCCCCTCTCGAGTCAGATAGGCGCGGGCGGCTTTGACCTCGACAACTCCGGTGGCCGGAACGGCCTGGGGTGGCAGGGCCTTTACCTGGGCTGACAGGCTTGACGCGGCAGATGGGCGGAGCAGATCCCATCCGGTCCAGGCGCCGGCCGCCGCCATCAGTCCACCGCCGGCAGCCCACAGCCGGGTCAGGAATCTTCTACGGGTCAGGTCGTCGTTGTGTGTCATAGTTCTCCGTACCAATCGATCCATGGCCATACCCATCCCCAGTCGGGTCCCCGGAAAGCGAACCCGATAATGGTCAAGACGATCCAGGCGACCAGGAATATCGTGAATGTCGCTACTGCCACCCGGCGGGTTTTCCCGTGTCGGTCGGGATTGCGGTCGAGGTAGGGCAGGGCCATCGCTCCGAGGATCACGGCTCCCGGCACCAGGATTCCGGCCACGAGTGGGTGATAGTGGCTCAAAAGTTCCTGGAGTCCCGCAAAATACCAGGGGGCTTTTTCGGGATTCGGGGTGACGGCGGGATTGGCGATCTCCCGCAGCGGCGCATCGAAGAAGATGGCCACGAGCAGGACAATGAGCAGCACTGCCAGGGCGGCGACGGCATGGCGTACCAGCAGGTGGGGCCACACCATCACCGATTCTTGTTCTTCAGGGATTTTGCGATCGCCCACCGGCGGCACGCCCGGCACGACCCCGAGAACCCGTTTACCTTCGAAAACGAGGGGTTCTTCAGCCATTACACCGCCTCCTTCTGGTCGTGTTCGGTATCGAGCATGCTGTCCTTGCGCCACCGCCAGAGGTGCACCGCGATGACCACGACGATGATGGTTGGCAGGAGAGCCACATGCAGGACGTAGAACCTGATCAGCGTCGCTGATCCAACTTCTTGACCTCCGATGAGGACGTTGGAAACCTGTTCGCCAATGAACGGCACGTAGGCGGCCATGGACGTGCCGACGGTTACTGCCCAGTAGGCCAACTGGTCCCAGGGGAGGAGATAGCCGGTAAACGACAGGAGCAACGTCAACACGAGCAACACGACTCCGATGACCCAGTTGAATTCTCGGGGAGCCTTGTAGGCGCCGCGGTAGAAGACCCGGGCCATGTGGGCGGCCACCGCCAGGACCATGAGGTGGGCCGACCATCGGTGAACGTTGCGGATGTACTGGCCGAACGGGACTTCGGTCTGGATGAACTGGATGTTGCCGTAGGCGGTGGTGGGCGAGGGCACGTAGAAGAACATCAGGTAAATACCCGACACCACCAATGAACCGAATAGGGCCAGCGAGGCG
>Ga0224496_10000860_pt1 | contig 19956 bp, 15 predicted proteins | sample SF_Jul11_sed_USG_2_FD_168127 | JGI IMG/M metagenome (GOLD analysis project Ga0224496, IMG submission 168127) | Sediment microbial communities from San Francisco Bay, California, United States - SF_Jul11_sed_USGS_8_1 | ecosystem: Environmental > Aquatic > Marine > Sediment | place: USA...
CAATGTGGCTGCCAATAACCCATCTGAAGTAGCACTGACTGCTGCACATTTATCCAATCCAATGGCCCCTTACGAAATGGTTAAAACCATGCGTGCTGCTATTCTGGTACTTGGCCCGTTACTTGCCCGTACGGGCGAGGCGAACATATCGTTACCTGGCGGTTGCGCAATTGGCGTCAGACCCGTTGATCAGCATATCAAAGGATTGCAGGCTATGGGTGCAAATATAAAAATAGAACATGGTTATATTCATGCTGTAGCAAAACAGCTTGAAGGCGCACGTATTGTTATGGATATGGTTACCGTTACCGGCACTGAGAATCTGATGATGGCAGCAACTTTAGCAACCGGAACGACAATCCTAGAGAATGCCGCACGCGAACCGGAAGTCATTGATCTTGCGAATTGCTTGGTTGCTATGGGCGCCGAAATTTGTGGCGCGGGAAGCGATATTATTACAATCAAAGGTGTTAAATCCCTGCATGGCACTACTCACAATGTGATGCCAGACCGTATAGAGACAGGTACTTTTCTGGTCGCTGGCGCAGCAAGTGGGGGGGAAGTTCTTTTAAAAGGGGCATGCATTAAAACGTTGGATGCAATCCTTGATAAATTATTGGAAGCTGGCGCAACAATTGAAACGGAAGAGAATCAGGTAAGCCTGAAAATGAATACCAAGCCAAGATCAGTTGATTTTCGTACAGCGCCCTATCCCGCATTCCCAACGGATATGCAGGCACAATTTCTAGCAATGAATTGTATTGCCGATGGCACCGCCATCGTTACTGAAACCATATTTGAAAACCGTTTTATGCATGTACAGGAATTAAAACGCATGAATGCAAATATTGAAGTGGAAGGGAATACCGCTATCGTACGTGGAATCGGTCAACTTGATGGCGCAAATGTAATGGCAACAGACTTGCGCGCATCCGCCAGTCTGGTGATTGCCGGATTGATTGCTCAGGGAGAAACAGTCATTGACCGTATTTATCACCTGGATCGCGGCTATGAACAAATCGAGAAGAAATTATCGCAACTCGGCGTGCGAATCAAACGAATAAAATAAACCCGGATATTTGATCAATTCACATGCACACCATGCAAATTAAAGAAATATCCGGCCTGCCGTTTTCGTTGTTACATAGTTTAAAACTTAATTTCAGGTGGGTTATAACTGACAACAATAGTGGCAATGCGATTGTTTAATCCCATTACTGGAACAACGAGCAGCTTTTTATCATCAACATTGGTGGCAACGGTGATGGTTTCTGCCGCTAAAATTTCATCAGGATAGAGCTTAGCAACATTTTTATCCTCAAGCCTTTTATCCGTTGACACTAATAGCTTGCCATCGTCGCTTATTAACACGACTCTATCAGTATCTCTCATTTTAACTAGCTCATTTAGATATTGATCTACCTGGTCAAGATTGTTACGAATGAGTTCTCCACGTACCGCCCAGGACAATACCTGCCCAAAACGTTCTTCTTCCTTGATATACTGTTGATCTGCATATTCTCGTGCTTCTTGCGTAATCAAAACACGTTCTTTTGCAAGCTGTTTAGCCATCTCAGATTCCACTTGGCCTACGGCAATTTGTTTCCAAGCGAAAACAAATAAAATAATCACCAAAAATACAGCACCATACCACATTGGCAATTGCTTATTTGGAAGTTCGGATAGCACCTCAAACTTATTGCTCAACGTGGAATAAAACGAAGTGGCCTTAGCCTTTAATGCATTGGCTTGTCCGCTATCAGCTTGCTTGTTTTGATCCGTCATGGATGGCTCCTTGTATATGTAACAGAGGTAAAAAATCTAATTATCCACTAATCCGTATGGTAGGGAAAGAAGAGTTCGTTAAAATCATTTAATCAATTTTAACCAAAAAAATTATAAAACAAGTTTAATAATCGTTCTAGAGTCAATCATCTTGCTTCGCTATAATTCTTGACGTTTAATTATATCAATTTCAATGGAGAAAAACTCAATAGTGGATAACAACAAAAAGACTTGGTCGGGTAGATTTAATGAACCAGTTTCACTTCTGGTAGAGCGTTATACCGCATCAGTCAGCTTTGATCAACGATTGGCTGAATATGATATACAGGGATCACGCGCACACGCACAAATGCTTTCTACGCAAGGCATTATTAACCCAAAAGATCTGGCGGACATCGAACAAGGACTCGATCAAATTCAGGAAGAAATTCGCTCTGGAAGTTTTGTATGGCTGCAGGAATTGGAAGACGTCCATCTCAATATTGAAAAACGTCTCACCACACTAGTTGGCGATGCTGGCAAACGCCTTCATACGGCCCGCTCACGCAATGATCAGATTGCTACGGATGTGCGATTATATTTGCGTGCATCAATTGATGAGATTATTCGTCTCATTAAGACAATGCAATCCGCGCTGCTTGATCTTGCCGAGAAGCATACGAATACCGTGATGCCTGGTTTCACGCACCTGCAGGTTGCACAACCGGTTTCATTTGGCCACCATCTTATGGCTTATTTTGAAATGCTAAAACGCGATGCTGAGCGATTGTTAGATTGCAGAAAACGTGTCAATAAATTGCCTTTGGGTGCGGCTGCACTAGCTGGAACCAGTTATCCCATCAACCGCGATCTGGTCGCACAAAAACTGGGTTTTGATGGCATTTGCGAAAACTCACTGGATGCCGTTTCAGATCGGGATTTTATTATAGAGTTTAATGCCTGCGCTGCGCTGTTTATGACGCACCTGTCCCGACTCTCTGAAGAACTCATTTTGTGGATGAGCCCCTCGTTTAATTTTATTGTGCTGGCCGATCGATTTTGTACCGGATCATCCATAATGCCGCAGAAGAAAAATCCGGACGTACCGGAATTGGTTCGTGGCAAAACCGGCCGTGTTAATGGCCATTTGGTTGCAATGTTAACTTTGATGAAAGCCCAGCCACTTGCCTATAACAAAGATAACCAGGAAGATAAAGAACCGTTGTTTGATACCGTAGATACGCTTATCGACACCTTGCGCATTTATACCGACATGCTCTCGGGTATTCAAGTTAATCATGAGGTTATGCGTAATTCAGCAATGCGTGGATACGCCACAGCAACTGACCTGGCTGATTATCTAACAAAAAAAGGCTTACCATTTCGTGATGCGCATGAAGTTGTTGCAAAAACGGTACAGTTTGCCGAAAAAAAAGGGTGTGATGTGAGCGAACTCGACTTATCTGAGCTACAAAATTTCTCACAACAGATCGAAAAAGATATTTTTTCTGTATTAACCCTAGAAGGTTCAATGAAAAGTCGCAATCATCCTGGCGGTACTGCACCTTCACAGGTTTCTGAAGCAGTCAAACTGGCCAGAAAATGGCTATCTCAATGATCCTGAAATCCTCAGTTGATCGCTACAGTAATATGCAATCTCATAAAAAGAAACAACAACGCACGCTAAACACCACCCAACTGAGGATTTAGAATGATAGCGTCTAATGAAACGTCACCCTTGAAATTGAACGACTATGATATATTGGCCTGAAATTGCCGCTGAAATTGCCAGCATCACACATACTACATTTAATATAAGCCAGCTAACCGCAGTAAGCGGTGGTTGCATTAATGAGGCTTATTGTATTGCGGACGATCATCAACGGTATTTTATTAAAATAAATTCACCCGATAATTTGCCAATGTTCGAGGCGGAAGCTGCGGGTCTCAAAGAAATTTTTAATTCCCGGACACTACGCGTCCCCACACCCATATGCTGGGGAAAAAATGACCGTCATGCATGGCTGGTTTTAGAGTATCTGGATATGAATCATTCATCCAATAGAGATGCAGCCACGCTCGGATCCGGACTTGCAGCGATGCATAAAATTTGCGCTGAACAATTCGGCTGGCAGCGCAACAACACCATTGGCGCTACACCGCAAATTAATACAAACACGCCCAACTGGGTTCAATTTTGGCGCACAAACCGGCTAGGTTATCAGTTACAACTTGCCAAGAACAATGGTTACACTGGCAAGCTGCAAAAGTTAGGTGAGCAATTAATGACTGAACTGGACACTTTCTTTACGGAAGTTTCACCCGCCGCTTCGCTATTGCATGGTGATCTATGGAGCGGCAACTATGGTTTTGATGCCACTGGACAACCAGTTCTGTTTGATCCTGCCGTTTATTACGGTGACCGAGAAACCGATATTGCCATGACAGAGCTTTTTGGTGGATTCCCAACTGCCTTCTATGCAGCATATCGAGAAGTCTATCCACTTGCTTCCGGTTATGAGATACGTAAAACGCTCTACAATCTTTATCATATCCTCAATCACCTCAATCTCTTTGGTGACAGCTATCTTCGTCAAGCCGAACAAATGACAAATAAACTACTTGCAGAAATTCATTAATTTTTAAACCAGATACTCAATTCTTTTTATTAGGCTCTGTTGACATTTGGAAGTGAGTGGTATTTTGAGTTATTTTTGAGCGAAAATTTATAAGATTTTGCAGGAATAGTTACTCATATTTCAAAAAATATTATTAATTTGCAGCAAAAAATAACCAAAATAACGCCATTCTCCAAAATGTCAACAGAACCTAGTACCCAGCATCAAATTTTCTCTGTAATGACAGTTTTCTTTTCTGCCATTGTTTGTATACAACAACATAATTACATTCAAGAAATCGAGCAAACGACTAAATTACTTTGGCATATCACTATTGTGTTAATGGTTATTAAGGTTCAAACTTGCCCATGGGGCAACCCCATATGTTCATTACAATAAGGAAGAATCAAATGGAAAAAGGTCTACGTTTAACACTACTTGCTGCGGCAAGTTTGTTTTTTCTATGTTTCAGTAGCTTAGCAAGCGCGGCTGAGTTAGCGGGTGAAGTTAATGAAGCGCGAGTCGTTGCACAATATAACTATATCATCCATATTCTGGCGATGTTACTGATCGGCTTTGGTTTTCTCATGGTATTCATGCGAAGATATGGTTTCGGTGCGATTACCGGCACCTACCTGGTGGTCGCAGTCAGCCTACCCCTCTACATTTTGCTGCGCGCCAATGGAATTTTTGGTCATGCGCTTGAACCGCATACGTTAGATGCGTTACTTTTTGCCGAATTGGCAGGAGCTACTGCATTAATCGCTATGGGTGCCGTACTTGGACGCCTGCGGGTATTCCAATACGCACTCCTGGCACTATTGGTAGTGCCGCTCTATTTATTGAATGAGTGGATCGTGCTTGACGATGCCTTGGGACTAACAAGTGGATTCCAGGATACGGCTGGATCTATTGTTATCCATGCTTTTGGCGCCTATTTTGGAATGGCCATGTCTATTGTACTGACTACCGCATATCAGCGCAGCAAACCAATGGAATCGGATCCCACTTCTGACCGCTATGCAATGCTTGGCTCAGTAGTTCTTTGGCTTTTCTGGCCTAGTTTTGCTACCGCCCTGGTTCCCCTCGAACACATGCCACAAACCGTCGTAAACACACTGCTTGCATTGAGTGGTGCAACAATCGCGACCTATTTTGTCAGCACGTTAGTCAACAAGGGTAAAACATCGATGGTTGATATGGCCAATGCGGCGTTAGCTGGTGGTGTGGCCATTGGTTCAATCTGCGATGTAGCGACCCCGACAATCGCTTTCTCTATCGGTCTGTTTGCAGGTACAATTTCTGTTCTCGGATACAGATACCTCCTCCCTGCGTTGGAATCAAAACTCAACCTGTATGATACCTGTGGCGTTCATAACCTGCATGGCTTACCAGGACTATTGGGTGGATTCAGTGCATTTCTTGTCATACCACCGAGCTTGGTATCAGCGCAACTTTCCGGAATTGGAATTACAATGGCAATCGCTATAATCGGCGGCCTCGTTGCCGGTGTAATAGTTAGGATTACCGGTACCACACATGAACCTTATGAAGATAGTGTAGAATTTACACATACCGAAGGGCCGGAAGCCGAAATGGTAGTTGCCAAACTGCAAGCGCGTATCGAAGCATTAGAAAACAATGCAGCAACCCCAGCAACTGCAGCGCAAGGAGCAATGCCTGAGTTTAGAACCACACCAGATAAACCTTCGCCGCAAATATAATACAGGCTAGGAAAAAAGTAATATGGGGGAAATGAAGCCAGGTTAATTTGATTATATATGCAGATAATTATGCATTAAAAATTGGATCAATCTGACGTCCATTTCTCCTATTTTTGTGAACCGGCCTGTAATTTCTACTGTTCCCATGTGAAAGCATGGGAACATCCAAAACAAAAAATGCGTTACTGGTTAATGAAATCCGAACCGTCGGAGATGAGTATTGATGACTTTGCGGCGATGCCGGAACAAACGGTTGCCTGGGATGGCATACGTAACTATCAGGCACGCAACTTTATGCGCAACCAGATGGGTATCGGCGATTTAGTTTTTTTCTATCATTCATGTTGCGCCCAACCAGGCATTACCGGTCTGGCAGAAGTAACCAAACTTGCATACCCGGATGCCACCCAATTTGATTCCAGCAGTAAATATTATGATCCGAAAGCAACCCAGCAAAATCCACGCTGGTTTAATGTCGAAGTGAAACTTATCAAAAAAACCCGCTTGGTAACCATTAAAGAACTACGCCAATATCCTGAACTGAGTAAAATGCGAATTCTGCAAATTGGCAATCGACTATCGATCACACCCATCGATCCAGCAGAATGGAAGTTTATTCTAGCACTCCAAAATAAATAAACAGATATGGAATGGTGGCTGGTTTATTTGCTGTTGGGTGCAGTGGTTGGTTTTTTTGCCGGTTTACTGGGAATCGGCGGCGGATTAATTGTCGTTCCAGTACTCACCTTCATTTTTACCGCACAGGATTTTCCACCCGACCGTATCCTCCACCTCGCGCTTGGCACCACAATGGCAACCATCATTTTTACTTCTGCCGCCAGTTTACGTACTCACCATGCCCATGGTGCGGTTAACTGGACGATTGTGAAAAATATTTCACCAGGGATTATTCTCGGCACATTGGGTGGTGCAACATTGGCTGGCACACTCACCAGCCAGTTTTTGAGCGTCATATTTGTCATTTTTATTTTTTATGCCGCTACTCGAATGCTGCTAAAAATCTATCCGGCACCTGGTCGCTTCAAAATTGGATCTCTTTGGTCCCGCTTCCCTGTCCTATTCACCAAAACAACCTCAGCACAAAACTATCAACTTCCTGGAAAAAAGGGTCTTTTTGCGACAGGCAGCCTCATCGGAATAGTATCCAGCTTAGTTGCTATCGGGGGTGGATTACTAACGATTCCGTTTCTGGCATTTTGTAACGTTAAACTTCACCACGCAATCGGTACTGCAGCAGCGATCGGCTTTCCCATTGCCGTTGCTGGTTCTATTGGTTATATTGCAAATGGCATGGTGCAATCACAAGCCTTACCCGATTATAGCTTTGGCTATATTTATTTTCCTGCGTTAGGCTGGATAGCGCTTGCAAGTATCCTAACTGCGCCAATTGGTGCAAAAATGACACATACAACAAAGACCGAAATCCTGAAAAAGATTTTAGTGGCATTACTTTATTTATTGGCAATCAAAATGTTACTTAATATTTTCTGGTGAAGCTTTTTACTTGAGATAATTGATTCATGCATTCCGGTCACAAGCAGCATTAGGACTACAGCGATACAAAGATCGAAAAAAAGCAGTTAATTTCAATGAAAGTTAAGAACTCACTGAAAGGCGGAAAATTTTATTTATTTCTAACAGTAGATCTGCAACCATACGGTAACATTTTGGTATCGCATCTCAAGAATTCAGAACATGGTTAAATGATACAATTTCTTTGAAAATATAAAGATTCAGATTGTTCCCAAAATTCGTCAGCTCATGGCATAAAATGTGAATTTACACGAGTAAATGATCATTTTGTAACGCTGAAATTGCCGATTTCAGGGGTAAGCTGAATAGTTACCTAAATATTTCGTTATAGAAAAACAAAACACTGGAGATGCCAAAATGACGTCAATTGAATCAGTTCTCAAAGAAACCCGAATTTTTTCTCCAAATGCCGAATTTGCGAAGCAAGCAAATATACCGAGTATGGAAGCATATCTTGGCTTATGCGCACAAGCACAAGAAAATTATCAAGGTTTCTGGGAACAACAAGCCAACGAGCATATTCTTTGGCATAAACCGTTTACAAAGGTTCTTGACGAAAGTAACGCGCCATTTTTCAAATGGTTTGATGATGGTGAATTGAATATTTCCTTTAATTGTTTGGATCGGCATCTAAATACACAACCCGATAAAATTGCCATTATTTTTGAGGCAGATGATGGCAAGGTTATCCATTCAACATACCGTGATCTCCATCGTCGCGTATGTCAATTTGCCAACGGCCTTAAGTCATTAAATATCAAAAAAGGTGACCGTGTTGTTATTTATATGCCAATGCGGATCGAAGCAGTCGTAGCCATGCAAGCTTGCGCCCGGATTGGCGCAATGCATTCAGTCGTATTTGGCGGCTTTTCTGCTAAAAGTTTACATGAACGTATTACCGATGCTGGGGCGATAGCCGTTATCACCGCAGATGAACAAACGCGCGGCGGCAAAAATACCCCGCTGAAAGCAACCGTAGATCAGGCAATTGCAATGGGTGGTACTGAATCAGTGCAATCGGTAATTGTTTTCCAGCATACTGGAAATGAAACGCCTTTTAATGCTGCTCGAGATATCTGGTGGCATGAACTCATTCAAGACAAGCATACAGATTGTGAGCCGGAATGGATTAATGCCGAGCATCCACTATTTACCCTCTACACCTCTGGTTCAACCGGAAAGCCAAAAGGTGTGCAGCACTCATCAGCGGGTTATTTATTAGGCACAATGACCAGTATGAAATGGATTTTTGATTACCAGCCCAATGATATTTTCTGGTGTACGGCTGATGTTGGCTGGATTACCGGCCATAGTTATGTTGCCTACGGACCATTAGCAATGGGCGCCACTCAGGTAATATTTGAAGGAACCCCCACCTATCCTGATGCAGGCCGTTTCTGGAAAATCATCCAAGATCACAAGGTAACGACTTTCTATACCGCGCCCACTGCAATTCGCTCATTGATTAAACTCGGCCCGGATTTACCTGAAAAATATGATTTGTCGTCACTTCGGTTACTTGGTTCTGTTGGCGAACCAATCAATCCGGAGGCATGGATGTGGTACTACGAAAAAGTTGGCCAATCCCGATGTCCAATTGTTGATACATGGTGGCAAACTGAAACGGGTTGCCACATGATTGCACCAGCGCCGGGCGCTGTTTCATTGAAACCTGGATCTTGTACATTTCCTCTGCCCGGAATAGCCGTAGGTATCGTCGATGAATCGGGTGAAGCTGTTGAAAATGGCAAGGGTGGTTTTTTGGTAATAAAGCGCCCATTCCCTTCCCAAATCCGAACACTCTGGGGTGATCCGGAGCGTTTCAAAAAATCCTATTTCCCAGAAGATATAGGACATGGTAATTTTTACCTGGCCGGTGACTCAGCCTATCGCGATAGCGACGGTTATTTCTGGATTATGGGACGAATTGACGATGTTCTGAATGTCTCCGGTCATCGCCTAGGTACCATGGAAATTGAATCAGCACTGGTTGCAAATCCACTGGTCGCAGAAGCCGCCGTCGTAGGAAAACCCCATGAAGTAAAAGGAGAGTCAGTCATTGCATTTGTCGTACTGAAAGAATCTTATCCTAATAGTGAAGAAGCACCCAGGATTGTTGATGAGTTACGCAATTGGGTGGCAAAAGAAATTGGACCAATCGCTAAACCAGAGGAAATCCGATTCGGAGAAAATTTACCTAAAACCCGCTCTGGTAAAATCATGCGGCGATTATTACGTACCCTTGCTAAAGGTGAAGAAATTACTCAGGATACTTCAACACTAGAGAATCCCGCGATACTTGAACAATTAAAACAATCCGTTAAATAATTGCCAACATATGAATTTTAGCCATATCGAACATATTTTGCCTAACAACAAAAGGGGCAGCCGTTTTATTACGCTGTTAAAGCTGTCATGACATCCTCACTGGTTACCAATTACGATCATGGAATTAGCGCTATAGACGCGCAATTTCATCGTCCGAAACGCGCAGCGATTCATTTGATTGTCGAGAATGACACTGTCGCCCTTGTTGATACGGGAACCGCTTTTTCTATACCCGGCGTAGTGCAGACACTAAAGCAAAAAAAACTTTCGCTCGAAAACGTAGCTTATGTTTTTTTAACGCACATACATCTAGACCATGCAGGCGGCGCAGGAGAATGTATGCGCTGTTTCCCAAATGCAAAACTTGTCGTTCATCCACGCGGCGCTCGACATATGGCAGAGCCGTCCAGACTCGTTGCAGGCGCAATCGCTGTTTATGGCGAAGCAGAATTTAAACGGGTGTATGGTGAAATTCGCCCAATAGCAAAAGACCGAATAATCGAAGCACCAGATAAATGCACAATTGATTTAAATGGCAGGCCATTATTGCTACTTGATACCCCTGGGCATGCCAGACATCACTATTGTATCTTTGACAAACAAAGCCAGTCTTTTTTTACTGGTGATACGTTTGGCGTCTCCTACCGAGATTTTGATGTGGCAGGCATGGAATTTGTTTTTCCAACCACAACACCCGTACAATTTGATCCTGTTGCCGCACACGCTTCACTCGATCGCCTCATGAGTTATCAGCCCCGTTTTGCATTTTTAACACATTTTGGTCGTATCAGCCATCTGACACAGCATGCCGAACAAATGCACAAACTGATTGATGCCTATGTCGATATGGCTAAAACAGTTAATAAAGATGCCCTAGATAGACAGGATATCCTCATCAAATCAATGGAAAAATTGTTATTGCAACAATTATCCGTGCATAATTGTCAATTATCATCAGACGCAATTCTCAACATATTAAATTCGGATATCAAACTTAATGTGCAAGGATTGGAATTCTGGTTAAACCAATCATCAAGCAAGTCCAAATAGCATCAGCCAATCAGCAAGAATAGCCCAATTTCAAGAAAAAACGCTGCCAAAAAAAGTGCGCATTTTAAACCACGCTACGCGAGAGAACTGAAGAATATACTGCAAAACAAACTTTTGGTGCTCAGGCCAATACTAATTGTTTCTTACTAATGAATTGGTTGAACTTGCCGTTAATAAGTCATACCCCCTAAAGCTTTATAATATGAGATCCAGACAGATCAATAGTACGCACCACTCTTCTCATTGCGAGGTATGTTTTTATTTTGAGTTAATTTAGCTATGATAATTACCAACAAAACAAGTGTCGAAATTTCTGTAAGGAATTTAAAAATCGGGATGTATGTCAGCAAACTTGATCGACCTTGGCTCGAAACTCCTTTTCTCCTACAGGGCATCCTTATTCAGTCCCCGGAAGACATCAACGAACTGGCACGCCATTGCACTTATGTGTATGTGGACTGGAACAAAAGTGAGTCATTTGCAGCGCCAAAACCTGTCCCTAGCAAAGGGTCTGCGGCTTCACAGCCTACTGAAGATGCTGAAATTCTAAAATTACAGCGTCTACAAACAGAAACCTATACCGAAACTCGCACCGCAAAAGAAGAGCTCCCCGCAGCGAAAAAAGCATTTGACGTTGCATCCACCTTACTCAGCGAGATCCATGCAAGCGTTAAGCACAACACCAAGCTAAATATTCAGGCAACACATGACGTGGTCGATGCGTTGCGCGAAAGTGTTGTTCGGAACCCAGATGCAGCGCTTTTGCTTGCACGGCTAAAAACTACAGGGCAAGAACTCTACGACAATGCTATTAACGCCTCGGTCCATATGCTTGCCTTTGGCCGTCATCTCGGTCTTCCACGAAAAGAATTAGCAGTACTTGGCATGGGTGGATTGTTGATGGATGTTGGCAAATCGCGCCTGCCAACAGAGATGCAAACAAAAAGCAACCTCCTTCTCAATGCTTCTGAACGCGAATTAATGAAACAGCATGTCTCTTATGGAGAAGATATAATCGCTTGGTCGAACAAGATACCGGAAGAAGTGGTAAAAATTGTTAGCCAACATCACGAACGCGAAAATGGTAATGGTTATCCGCGCGGCTTAAACGCGAGCCAGCTTCACGTCTATGCACGAATGGCAGCAATTGTTGATTGCTACGAAGAACTTATCGTGGAACGATCCGGCATACCCGCTATAAAACCATTCCATGCATACAGGAAACTCAGGGAGAATGCCAACAGTGGACTCAACTCTACACTGGTTGAGCAATTCGCCCAATGTCTCGGTATGTTTCCGGTGGGCAGTCTGGTTGAGCTCAACACAGGTGAGATTGCAATTGTACTCACACATAACCGTACACAAATATTTCTTCCCAATATCATGATCATCCTCGACGCGAAGAAACAACCGTATGATAACCCCCTGACAGTCGATTTGCGGTCAGCTGGTCCTGGCCCAAACGGTACTCAATATACAATTACCAATGATCTGCCACAGGGGGCCTATGGAATTGACGCTAAACAGTACTATTTGTAAGTTACCCATGCCTGTCACCGCCTTCTATTCATGACTATACTTGTTTATCAAGACTTCTTGCAAACAGCTTCCCGAATGCTGCTCGAACCACATCATATCGAGCGACGTCATGCTGTGCTGATAGTGAACTTTGAACGGTTATCCAGACTTGACGGTGTTCTTGGGTTTACGACAGTCGATGAAATCGTACGACAAGCCGCTGAACGACTTGGAGATGCACTGAATTCGGGGGACTTGGTCGGCGTAACCGGACGTTATCAAATAAGCTGCCTACTCGCCAACCTGCTAACAGATGCCCACGCTATGTTAGCTGCACATAAGATCTTGCGACTCCTGAAACCCTCTATTAAATCGGGTAAGCAGAACATAATGTTGTCACCGCGCATTGGCGTGGCATTGAGTAGCCAGAACGGTTTTGAGTTAGGCCAGCTCATGAGTAAAGCAAGCTCGGCACTACATCAGGCGAAACTTGATCAAGAAACTATCAAGCTTTTTGCCGAAGAAGCAGAAGATCAGTTATTTTTAGCGTTTGACCTCTGGTCGGACCTGGAACATGCAATCGAGGCAGGTGAGTTGTATCTGGGGTATCAACCAAAATTCAATATCGCCAGCGGGAATATCGAATCCACAGAAGCACTGCTACGTTGGAATCACCCGAACCGTGGACCCATTCGAGCTGACAGATTGATACAAGTTGCCGAAGGTACAGAACTCATGTCTAAGCTCACACTGTGGGTTTTCCAAACCGCATTAAGAGAATGTTCCGAGTACCGCAGGGCTGGCTTGGACGCAGGGGTTTCAATTAATTTTTCTGCAGACGATCTTCGCGATCCAGAACTCACGGAACTTGTCATGCAAGGACTAAACCTCTGGGAAGTAGCACCGGAAAATGTAACGATTGAATTGACTGAAACAGCCGTCATGGAAGATCACCCAGGCTCATTGGAAACATTACACGAGCTTAAAAGTATGGGTTTGAAGCTTGCAATGGACGATTTTGGAACTGGCTATTCCTCGTTGGCACGCTTGCTAAAACTCCCGCTTGACGAAGTCAAAATTGACATGATATTTGTCAAGAACATGACAACCCAGCATGCGCACGATCGGATCGTCGACTCCATGATCAGCCTCGGCCATCGACTTAATCTAGACGTAGTTGCTGAAGGTGTGGAGGATATTGTTACTTATGAACGTCTGCGGGCACTTGGCTGTGACACAATACAAGGCTACCTCATTGGGCAGGCCATGCCCCTACCTGAACTGATCGAGGCCACCATTAATCAACCGCACAGTTTCTTGGAAGTTTCATCGCAGACAATGTTATCAGGTTCTTCAAACTAAATATTTGCCGCCACATGAAACCAATTATGCTCTTGTCGGTTGAAACCAATAGCACACAATCTCCGAAAGAACCCAAAACCATACTTATCTAAGAAGATACTAACGAATCATTAAAGAATCTATTTATTATTACGATAACACTTACATCCGAAGTGGGATATTGGCAACTCAAATAGAAACAAGATATACAGGCAAAACAATAATCATGAATGTAAACAACAAAAAATATTGAGATAATACTTGTGGAAATTCCTAACAAACAAGCATTCAGCAAAAACCTTTATCAAACACTACAGCAGACAAAGGTACTGCCTCCCCTACCAGAAACAGCCCACGAGTTATTAAAACTACGTAACAACCCGGATGCAAGTCTGAGTCAACTCACCCATTTAATTGAAAAAGACCCTAGTCTAGCTGCCTTCATTATGAAATATGCGCGCATGCCTGTTTATGGTTACAGTGACCGGATTACTTCGGTGAATAATGCTATTTCACTGGTTCTTGGCTTTAATTCAGCCATTAATATCACGATTGGCATAGCCTCTGCTGGTTTTCTCAAAGCCCCCAATCAAGGGCCACTAGGACGCATTTATATCTGGAATCAGGCACTTGAATGCGCTGCATTATGCCGCGAATTGGCTAACACCATCACTAAAAAGCAACTTATTGATTCTGGATTGGCCTATCTGAGTGGATTGTTTCATAACTTTGGTTATCTGTTACTTGCGCACCTTCATCCAATACAGTTTAATTATTTGAATGATCTGGTTTCTCGTCATCAAGAAGAAAATGTACGAGTACTTGAAATGCACGCCATTGGAATTACCCACGATACGATTGGCATGTATCTAATCAAAGCATGGGGTTTGCCAGAAGAAATTGCAGTCGCGGTTGGCGAACATCACTTTCCTGATTATTCAGGTAAGCATGCCCCCTATGTACAACTGATCGCTACCGCCAACCGTCTGCTAAATAACAAAGGTATGGCTGACGCCTGCCATGATTTGGAAACACCATCGCTACTGAAAGGCTTGGGAATTAGCGAAACAGATGCCGAAAAAGCGTTGAAAAAAATTCAAGGATGCGAAAGTGAATTCAACAAACTTGCTCAGGAGCTAGCTGCTTAACAAACCAGCTTTACAGGCTTTTTCAGTTCACATTGAACAAAGGGCTGCGGCCACTCTGATCCAACGGATCTTAATTTCATGCTAAGGTTGTTACTTATAGCCATCAAAAACCACTTTCTCTTATAACCACTGAAACTACAAGTTCATAAGCTCTTTTAATGAGTGAAACTGGCTTGCCCTTAATAAGGATATTACCTCTAATTTCTTGCTGCGGCACTGGTGACGATACATTACTCAAACGGACAGCATAAGCTGTGTTTTCTGGTACTGACATGCCATCATTATGAACTTTAACAGCCACCTCCCCGCCATATTGGGAAGTAAGATATGTTAAGTCGAGATTCTTGATATTTCCCCAGTCAATTCTATTTATAGACGCTGTTAGTTTAGGCAACAATGGATCCTCCGGATAGAATAGGGCCTCTTGTCCCAATTCAATTCTATTAAGCTCGTTTCCAGACGCAATCCCTTTAATTTCGGCTGCATTAGGATCTATTATAAAAAAAAGCGGCATGACATTGTTGATCCACTGATTCACATGTAAAGTTTCATCTATCTCAGCGACCACACCTGAAAATGGAGCACGCAGGATTAGTCTCGCCTGTCTGTTTTTCAAACCTTGCAGCTTACTGGATTCTGCTGAGATTTGTTCCAAGATGACATGCAAGTCATCCTGGTCTTGCCGATTGGTAACTGCTCTCATAGCGCGCAATTTGAAGGATTCGAGCTGTTTTTGTGCGAGTTTTACCTCTTTATCTAATTTAGGGGATTCTAAAACCATCAACACCTGGTCTTTTTCAATTTTCTGTCCACGCTTGATGGCTATTGAGGCAATTTGAGCAGATTCAGAAGAATAGATGGAAACATAAGTCGCCGAAGTCAACACCCCTGGAATGTTTACATGAGAATTCCAGGGAATAAATAGTAGACCAATTAAACTGATTAAAAAAATAGTCCAAAACCATAATCGACCCCTTTGCCGAATTTTGCTTTTTAACATCCACCACTGCCTTACTTCTTTATAAATGGGCATAAGAATGAGCATGACTATCTCAACAATAAAAAGAATAAGACCCAATAACTTGAAAAAGAAATGATAAACCAGCAGGGCAATCCCAAGGAACAATATCAATCGATAAAGCCAAGTAAGCCATGCGTAGCAGATCAATCTAAGTTCCAGGCTTGGAAACAAATGTTCAGGTTTTTCTTCAATTGCGCCAAATAACAGTTGACGTAGCTTCCATTGCGCAAGTTGAAATGAGCGCTGCTGCAGATTATCGACACCCCACCAATCTGACAAAATATAATAGCCATCAAAACGCATAAAAGGCGTCAAATTAATAGCAAGACTGCTGATCAAACTTGTTGTTGCGATAATGAAACAAACACTGCGCAATATCCCTTCTGGGAGGAACGCCCATATAAACAAACAGATGCCAGCGAGTAATAATTCGTTAATGACGCCAGCTGCCGCGACATGCATTCTTTGTTTTTTGGAATGCAAACGCCAAGTATCTGTCATATCGCTGTACAGCATCGGCATCATGACCATAAAAGCCACTCCCATACTGGGAACCCGGCAACCGTAATGCTTAGCTGTATAAGCATGTCCTAATTCATGCAACGTTTTTGTGAATATTAATGCTACCGCATAAACCAAAGCGCCTTGTAATGTGAAGAAGTGTAAAAATGTATTAACAAAAACATCCCACTGCCGGGAAACCAAGTAAATTCCGATAACACCAATCAGAATGGCACTATATAATAAAGTTGATGAGCAGAGTTTTTTGACGAAAGGGTAAGTTTTATTTAAAAAAACGTCTGGCCGAAAAAGCGGTATTCGAAAAAACAGATAATGGCTCAGGAACCTTTGCCAACGATTTGCGCTATATTTTTGATGTTGCGTTATATATTCGGTAGATTGTTGCGTATGAGACTGGATTGTTAATTGATTAAAGTGTAAAAAACTGATTAGGTCTGTTACGTCCTCTTGAGTTGGATGAAATACTGTTTCGGCTGAAATTTGATTAATTAATGCCTGACTATCACCTGTCGACCAATTACGCAGCAGGTAAAAAACCAACTCACCGATACGGAAAAAACGATTACTTAACGGGTCATAGAGCGACCAAGTTCGTGACCCATCATAGGCTTTCGGCGCCTTCAGTAACTGCAAATCCTCCCTTAGTAATGGCAGTTGTTGAGCATTAACGTCTGAATGCATACTTCCTTCAATAACCTAAGTATTGGCGTGCTGCCGCAAGTGGGCGGCGGAAAAGATAAAAAAATAAATTAACTGAACCACCATAAATTTTAGCAGTGCCTTGCCAGCCGATTCTTAAATTATCCACCTCTTCTGTTAACTCAGCCTCTAACCGGTAAATAAGTACATCTCCTGGAGCAACTTCAGCACGAAAACTGGCATAAGTAACTTTTGCATCAATCGAACGCACAGGATCAACATCAAGATATACTTTAACTGGCGCACCGAGAGGAAAATCAATATTATTTTCAACTGGCAAATCAACACGTAACATCAATTTTCCGATTTCCGCAATTTCCATCAATCTTTCGCCAGTAGTAACTGGACGACCAATCAATTCTGACTTGTCACTAAAAAGTAAAAATCCTTCTTTTTCTGCGACAATGTTGACATGATCCAACAGCTCTTTGGCATAGTTTCTTTTTATAACCGCCAAATCAACCTTTGCTCTCAACAAGGCGACTTCCGCCTTACTTTCTTGATCTTGGAATGCACCCTGAGTCGCTTTTTTCAGCTCAGCTTGAGAAACAGCAAGGAATTTTTCCGCCACGGCATATTCATTTCGATAATTGGTATCTTCATAGCGTAATAGCGTGAGCCCCTCAGTAACCAACTGATTTGGCTCAACAGGAATTGAAGCGATGACACCATCCATAGGCGCGCTAACAATTAAAGGGTCCTTGGCAACCACTTTGACCGGCCCCAAGGTTGAATGCTGAACAGGCAACAAAAGTAACGCTATCAGCAGAGCCCCTAACGTCCAAGCTGTTTTGCGTGAGAAGAACCATGATTTCAAACGCCGGTGCTTGTCAAAGTAACCCCAGGCATGAGCATACGTATCCGCTAATCGTTTAATCAGGAAAAGCTCATTTTCATTCCAAGCCGTTTCTTTTTCTAGCCACAAAGAACCGACTAGGAAGCCATCAGGCAAACGCAAAGAAACCCAAACAGGGAAAGGTAATGACAAGCTACGCCAATCTTGCTGCAGCTCCTTTGGAAGTTGTTCAAAGCTAACCCTGACTGGTTGATCATCAATATGGTTAATTCTCAGATCATCAACAACACGCTCTATCCAGTGTATCTTTGGTATTGAGCGGTCAACTAAGGTAACACCAGAAACTCTTATCGCATGAAAACGCGAAACTTTTTGTCCAGCAGCTTTGAATAGAACGGCATGTCGATAATGAAGGAGGCGCCGTGTTTCATTAACAATAAGATAATGTAGCGACAATAAGTCTTCAGCATTACGGGCATCAGCTTCCAGGTGGAGCAAGACAGAAAGAGTTTTATTGTCTACATTATTATGTTTATCTGTCATAATCCCAAAAAATGTCAGGTAGATACAAAATTCTCGCTAAGAGATAAAGTCGCAAAAAAAGCACCGTTGGTAGACAATGACCATTGCACCTGGGAACAATGGTAACGCTCTATAGTTGATTCAAATCCAGCACAAAAATATGCGGCGTTACATAATTCCCCCTATAAGCAAACATGAAGGCTGATGTTGTTATCATTTTCAACCCGCTACTAAAATTTCAGCGGTCAACTGATATTTCTAGAACAATCTAATCAGGAAGATCAAAAACAACTGACCCACTCATACCAGCCAGCACATCTGAAGTGTCGTCCTTAAAACTAGCAAATACGCGAACTGTCTGCGATACAGGATCAACACGGGCACCAATTCTAGCTATTTCGATTTCATACTTTTTCCCCGTTTCGTCGACTGTTATGGGGTAATTGATGCCAGGCTGTAACCAACGTAGCCAATTAGATGGAACAATCATTTCTATTTCCAGGCTATCGTCATCCAGAATTTTCATGATTTCGCGACCTGGTTCAATCACTTCATGGGCGTATGCTTTTACTTCAGCCACACGCCCATTCCAAGGTGCTTTGATTACACATTCCTGATTGCGGACTTTGATAACATTTTGCTCAGCTAAAGCTTTATCGTATTGGGCTTTGGAGACTTCAAGTTCCAGAGAACCGACAGCATTAAAATGCAACAAATCTTGGTTATTATTAAATATCATTTTCCTGACTTTGGTTTCTGCTGCAGCGGCTCTCAGTTCCGCATTCTTCCGATCACAATCAAACTGTATTAATTTCTCGCCTTTTTTGAAGTAATCACCGTCTTTGACACTGATATGTGCAATCTTGGCGCCCACATCAGATGATAATACTGCTTCACGGTGTGGTTTAATCAGACCTCTTATTTCGGCCGTTGAAATCGGCTGATTTACTTTTCCCTCGATTTTCTTATCGATAACAATCAGCTCAGAGGGATCCATCAATTTAGTTAACTCTGCAAGACTATTTGTTACATACCAAAAAGGTAATAAAACTAGAATAAGGAAGATATAACGATAATTTTTCATTTACTCTTATTTATGGTCAAGTAATGGCCTGATCTGTTTTTAAAAAAACAGCTCGTTAAATGCTTCTATTTAATACAATTAAACACCAGGACAATAAAGTTCTAAGCGACGAGTAGCGCGGATTAACTACTTTATTTACAGCGTTGTTCGTCTATGTGCGTATTCCACTGAAAGTTGCCACCCAAACCACGTGATAGTTGCCACCTAAACCACGCGATGGTTGCCACCCAAACCGGTGATAGTTGCCACCCTGTCGGAGCGAAGCGA
>Ga0224496_10000862_pt1 | contig 19925 bp, 17 predicted proteins | sample SF_Jul11_sed_USG_2_FD_168127 | JGI IMG/M metagenome (GOLD analysis project Ga0224496, IMG submission 168127) | Sediment microbial communities from San Francisco Bay, California, United States - SF_Jul11_sed_USGS_8_1 | ecosystem: Environmental > Aquatic > Marine > Sediment | place: USA...
CCAACCTTTCTTCCAGTTCGTTTAACGGAGCCTTTTATGGGCCGAATGCCTCGTCGATCGGCGGCAATTTCAATGCTAAATTCACCGACAATGTTACCTACCTCGGCATATATGCCGGTGATCGGACCAACTAACCAAAGATGATGACATAACTTATCGCCTGATGATTTTTTTTAAAAAACTACTCACCCCTTCACCGTTTAAGACCGGCTGCCTGCTTGTTCTGGCAGCCGGTCTTATTTATTACTCATTCGGCCAGGAAAAGCCGGCTTTCCTCAAATCGCTGGACAACCGCATCACTGATGCCATGTTCCGCATCAGAGGGGAAACAGCCACCACCGGCAAGGTGGTTATCGTTGATATTGACGAAAAAAGCCTTAGGCAAATCGGCCAGTGGCCATGGCCGAGAAACACGGTGGCAAAACTCATTAAAAACATCGGCAACGCCAATGCCAAAATTGTCGGCCTTGATATCGTCTTTGCCGAAGCCGATCGGACCTCTCCCAAAAAGTTCATCGACGAACTTGCCGATATCCTGCCGAAGAACATTTCCGCGGCTGAAATCGAAAAACTTAAAAACAATGAGGCCCTTGATCACGACATAGCCCTGGGCAATGCCCTGGCCGAAACCTCGTCGGTTTTGGGCTATGTTTTTCAAACCCAGAACGATGGCCTCAAGAATGAATCTGAAACACCATTTCCCTCTGCCTCAATCAGATCGCAACCAGCAACCGCCAGCTATGACGACATTTCTTTTATTCCTGCTTATCGCGCAATTATAAACATTGCAGAGGTGGCCCAAGGGCAAAGCGAGGGTTTTTTTAACGTGTTTCCCGATGCGGCGGGCACGGTGCGCAAGGTCCCCCTGTTGATGATCATGGACAAGGTTCCATACCCATCCCTTGCCCTGGAAATGATCCGCCTGCCAATGAATGCGCAGGACATCACCATCCACCTTTCCCAACAGACCCGGGCGCAAAAGGGCATTCTCGGCGTAGAGATCGGCAACCGCTTCATTCCCACGGATGAACATGGGCAGATGACGGTAAACTTCCGCGGCCCAAGTCATACCTTTGACTATATCTCCGCCGTCGACATCCTTCACAACAAAAAACTGGACGCACTTACCGGCAAATATGTGCTGATCGGCACCTCGGCCGCCGGCCTGCTCGATCTCCGGGCCACCCCCTATTCAAGTATTTTCCCAGGGGTAGAGGTGCATGCCAATATCATCGACAATATCCTGGCCAACGACCCATTTACCCATGATACCTTTACCGAAATCGGCATTACCCTTACCTTGATTCTGGTGGGCGGCTTGTTTTTAAGCGGATTACTGGCCTTCGGCAGCCCGGTTGCCGGCGGGCTCGGTGGTATTCTCGTTGTCGAGGCGACGATTGCCGGCAACTACTTTCTCTTTTTTAAAAAAAATGAACTGATCGGCCTCACCTATCCCCTGGCGACCATCTTCATTATTTTTCTGGTTGTCACCCTGTTCAACTACTTCTTTGAGGGTCGGGAAAAACGCTTTATCAGCAAGGCCTTTGGCCGCTATGTGTCGCCGGAGATCGTCAGTCAACTCCGCGACCATCCGGAAAAACTTTCCCTCAGGGGCGATCAGAAAAATCTTTCGGTCATGTTCAGCGATATTCGCGGCTTTACCTCAATCTCCGAAAAAATGAACTCGCAAGAGCTGGGCGAATTCATGAACATCTATCTCACCGCCATGAGCCGAATTGTCATGGACAACAACGGCACGGTGGACAAATTCATCGGTGACGCGGTAATGGCCATCTGGGGCGCTCCCCTTGATGACCCGAAGCATGCCGCCAAATGTGTGCGCGCAGCCTTCAAGATGCTCGACCGGCTTGACGAACTGCGGCCCGGTTGGCAAAAACAGAACCTACCCTTCATTGATATCGGCATCGGCATCAACACCGGGATCATGAGTGTCGGCAATTTCGGCAGCGAACAACGATTTGACTATACGGTCATGGGCGACAATGTTAATCTGGCCTCCCGCCTTGAAGGTTCAAATAAAACCTACGGCACCAACATCATTATTTCGGAGTTTACCAGACAAGCCCTGGGCGCAAACTTTTACTGCCGTTTTCTCGACATGGTTCGGGTCAAAGGCAAGAATTTACCGGTTACCATCTATGAGCCGATCTGCGAAGGCGAACCGGAGCCGCATATCCGGCAAGAGGTGGAGCAATTTGAAGAGGCGATGGGGCATTATCGGCAACGCTCGTTTACCAGGGCGGAAGAAATTCTTAAAAAATTATCAGAAAAAAAACCAACCAAACTTTATTCCCTGTATCTTGAACGCATCAGCTATTTTAAAAATGAGCCGCCGGCTGAAGATTGGGACGGCTCATTCACCTTCACCACCAAATAAAAATATTTGCCCGGCAAAGATTATATTTCTATTATTATAAACTTATAAAATAACAAAAAACTTTTCCTCTCCGGAGAATTTTCATGACCCAACCACAGATCCATGACCTGATCATCATCGGCGGCGGCCCGGCTGGTTACACCGCGGCAATTTACGGTAAACGGGCGGCGCTCTCGACGATCCTCATTGAAAAAGGGGTGGCCGGCGGCCAACTCAACAATACCGACGAGGTTGAAAACTGGCCCGGCACCATCAAGATCAGCGGCGCAGAGCTGGCCGTCAATTTCGCCAACCATGCCGCTACTTACGGGCTTGAAGTTATAAATCGGGAAGTAGTCGAGATTGAGCCGGGTGAAAAATATCACGCCGTCAAGCTGGACAACGATGAAACCCTGCTTGGCCACGCCGTTATTTTAAGTACCGGGGGCAGTCCGCGCAAACTCGATATTCCCGGCGAAAACGAGCTTTACGGCAAAGGGGTTTCCTATTGCGCGGTATGCGACGGCTTTTTTTTCCGCGGCAAAACCGTGGTGGTGGTCGGCGGCGGCGACAGCGCCCTTGAAGAATCTCTGTACCTGGCCAAACTGGCAAAAAAAATATATATCGCCCACCGGCGCGACGCCTTTCGGGGCAGCATGATCCTGCAAAAACGGGTTGAGGCCGCCGAGAATATCGAGGTATTGTGGAATACCGTTCTTGCCGAGATCAAGGCCGATGACCAAGGCGTTTGCGGGGTTACCTGCGAAAACACCCAAACCAAGGAACAAAACGAGCTCGTAGTTGACGGCGTATTCATCTTCATCGGCTTTGTCCCGAATAATCAGCTGGTCCCGGCCGGCACCAAGCTTAATGCAAACGGCTATGTTGTTTGCGACGACAGGTGCGAAACCCAGCACCGAGGGATCTTTGCCGTTGGTGATTTGAAGGAAAAATTCGCCAAACAGATTGTAACCGCCGCGGCCGATGGCTGTACCGCCGCCCTGGCTGCGGCCCATTACGTTGAAAACAAAAAGGCTGGTAACTAGAGAACCGCGGCCCCGGGGAACTACCGCTAATTCACACTAACAACGGTGACGCCATGGACGATTCAGTTAAACAGGAAACCCTTGAGAGAAAAGTAAACATTAAACTTGTGGACGGTACAATCATCAGAGGATCGGTTAACCTCAACAGCGACCACCGCCCCATGGACCGGGTCAGCGACCTGCTGATCAAGGGCACCAACCCCTTTATCGTTATTTACGGTACAACCGTCGGCGGCAAACACAACCAGGTCTATGTCATTAACAAACAACATATCATCTGGGCTTCACCATCGGAAGACGAGGGCAACTTTCAGTTTTAACCATCCACGGCAAGGCTGACTACAACCGAAACACCCCGCCGGGATGCTGATAAATGCGACTAAATAATTTATTGGGATCCTGGTTCATGTCCTTACACATCCGATAGAGCTCGTGCAGGGTCTGGGTTGTAATGCCAATAATTTTTTCCTGAGACAGCAAGTTGCGAACCTGGCCGGGAAAATTCTTATACTCCTGACCATTTTCCGGGCTCAATCCTCCTGAATTATTCGCAATAAGAAGAATCCGCAATTTATCCTGCGCGGCGCCGGCCTCTTCACAAGAAATTGCCAACTGCGTCAATTCCGCAATGGAGCCGTCCACGTCACCGATAATCTTCAGGCCTAATTTTCCCCGCAGCCCTTCCCCCTCGATGATCCGATCAAGCAACCGGTATTTGATACTGGAAGAAACGGAGAATCCCAAATCCCAGAGCAGGCCCTCTATGGTGTCGGTAAGCATTATCACATTCTTATTCCGCAGGGCATGGGCCACCTGTTTATTAGCCTTTTCCCGACTGGCGGCGGCCTGCTCGGCCGCCTTTTTTTCCGTAACAGCCTTCTTTTGCTTTTTATCAATAATCACTTCAAATTTATCAACCCCCCAGATCGAAACCAGGGACAGCAAAGCTACCCCGTACTGAAGATTACCGACAAATTTGAGGGCGGCATAAAAACCGGATACTGCGAGCAATAATTGAAAAAGTTTAAGAGTACTTTTCATTGGCCAAACCTTTTCAGACATTTTCCCAAAAGCTGAACCGTATCAGTTATAAATCTTTAAATAAATGCTATGCCATCGGCTCACAATTTGTCAAATGATGCTTGACCGGACATAATTTGCCTGACATAGTTTATTTATAATATTTATAACATCTTGACAGTTTAACTATCTTTATTCCATTATCTATTATCGAATAATTTTTTTTCTGAGGACAAAGGCTATGAACATGGCGCAAATTAAAGAAAAAGCAAAAGAACTGGGTATTGTCGCAGGGAAGATGAAGAAAACCGACCTGATCAGAGCAATCCAGAGCAAGGAAGGGAACTTCCCCTGTTTTGAAACCGCAAAAGATTACTGCAACCAGCTAGCCTGCACCTGGCGTGAGGCCTGCCTGCCGGACGAATCCTTGAAAAAAACCATTAAAGAAGCTCCCAAAAAATATATCAAGAAGGCAAAGGCCGAGCTTAACGATCTGTCCGAGAAACTGGGCGATATCAAAAAGAAATCTCAGAAAACCCTAGACCAGGGTAAAAAAAATTACGAACAAACAAAAAATGCATACATAAAGAAAACCAAAGCCGAAATGGATGAACTTTCCACCAAGCTTGCCGATCTCAAGAAAAATTTCCCGGCTAAACTTGGCAAAGGCAAAGCCGAAGCCCTTGAAGAAATCCACAAACTGGAAAAAAAGAGCGCGGAACTCAAGAATAAGGCCCATGAACTCGCCGCTTCAGGCGAAGAGGCCTGGGAAGTAGCCAAAAAAGGAATAGACAAAGCCTGGCACGAGTTAAGCACATCAGCCCACAAGGCCTTGGCTAAATTCAAGTAAAACTTCTTTATCGCAAGCCATGAACCAATGCCAGGTTGCCCTCACACGTGAGGGCAACCTGGCAAATCATCCCCAAATTTGGTGAGCCGGGTGCCCCTTACGCGGTAACAATTATGGCCGACTCCCCTGAAATTCACCTCAAGCGACGTATCAACCTGCCCATGCTGCTGCTCTTCGGCCTGGGCACAATTTTAGGCGCAGGCATCTACGTGCTGGTGGGCGAAGTGGCCGGCAAGGCCGGGATGCTGGCGCCATGGTCCTTTCTGCTGGCGGCACTGATCGCCGGTTTCTCCTCGTTTTCCTTTGCCGAATTCAGCTCCCGACTGCCCTTAAGCGCCGGCGAGGCGGCCTACGTCAACAAGGCCTTTGCCCGGGCCTGGCTCTCTGGTCTGGTCGGGCTCAGCGTAGCCTTTTCCGGCATTGTCTCGGCCGCCACCATCATCCATGGTTTTTTAGGCTATCTCTCTGTTTTTGTTGCCGTACCGCTCAACCTGGGGATTCTGCTCCTGGTGCTGATCCTGGCAGGAATCGCCGCCTGGGGGATCGGCCAATCGGTGATAACCGCCTCCCTGATCACCCTGGTGGAGATCTCAGGCCTGCTCTTTGTGGTGGCCTGCGGGGCGGATCACCTGCAGGGCAGCTCGACCAACTGGGACTCCCTGCTGCCTGCGCTGGATGAGCAGACTATGGCCGGAATCGGCTCCGGGGCCTTTATCGCCTTCTTCGCCTTTCTCGGTTTTGAGGACATGGTTAATGAGGCCGAGGAGGTGGTCAACCCTCGCCGGAATCTGCCGATCGCCATCATCCTGGCCCTGGCGATCGGCACCAGCCTCTACATGCTGGTCGCCCTGGTGGCGGTGCTGGCGGTGGAACCCGCCCGGTTGCAAGGCAGCAGCGCCCCGTTGGCCATAATCATCAAGCAGAGCGGTTATCCGCCGGAGATCATCACCATCATCAGCCTCTTTGCCGTGATCAACGGCGCCCTGATCCAGCTGATCATGGCCTCCCGGGTCATGTACGGCATGGCCGGCCAAAACCTGCTGCCCAAAATACTGGCCCGCATCAACCGCCATACCCAGACCCCCCTTGTGGCCACCAGCGTAGCCGCCTTGTTGATCCTGGGCTTTGCCTGGTGGTTACCGCTGCTGAGGCTGGCCGAGGTGACCACCGCCTTCGCCCTGTTTAACTTCACCCTGGTCAACCTCGCCCTGCTCAAGGTGAAACTGACCTACCCGGCTGAAACGCCGATCTTTGAGGTGCCGATCTGGGTCCCGGCCATGGGCGCCCTGCTCAGTGCAGCTATGGCCTTTTTGTATTTTTTATGAGCCTTATCCCATCCATAGATCTTGATGTATCAACCGACCAAAAAATAAAAATGCCGCTCCCGGTGATTGTCTCACCACGGAGCAGCATAAGTTATCCGGCCAGTTACAGGAGTTGCAGGGACTTGCCGCTTTAAAAGGTATAGCCGAAATTGATCCGACCGCCGTCATAGGAATTGTTGCCGACGGTGTAGGTCAAGCCGATCCGAAGGTTGTCCAGAACTGCATTGGTAGCCTTGGTTCCATAGGACATCGATATATCCAGATAACTGTCAACATAGAGATCATCGCCGAAAAAGGCGGAATGGGCGACATCAAAATGCCAACTGGTGGGCTTATCGAATATGGTATAGTCAGTCTGGCCTTCAAAGCCTATTCCGTTCTTGATCATGGTGTTGTTCAGATCATAGTCGATCGAGTAATCACCGGCACTGATAGAGGTGGTCTTAAACTGAGCGGCCATGTTGCCGATGGCCACCTTGATCTCATCCCAGTTGAAGTTGTAGTTGCTGGTCAGGGAACCAGAGTAAATGACCGCGGCAGAACCGAGATCAACAGAACCGGCCCCGCCGACCCTCACCGCCGGGGTCAGGCTCCACTGATTGTTAATGGGCAATCGGTAACCGAGCCCCAAGGCGGCGGCATAACTTTTACCGCCCTCGGTATCGACATAACTGATCGGGATATCGAGGATTAGCTGTTTACTAGGATCGGAATCCAAACGGAAGGTGTACTTGATGGGCAGGGTGTAAACGCTCTGATCGTAATCCCCGGCCGAATAACTGCCGTATCGCAATCCTAGCCCCAAGGTATTACGATTTGAAACCTGTTCACCGCCAGCAGGCTGATCGCCGCTGAAATCGGTACCGTTATCGAAATCAGCGGCACCCATGACCGCCATGAGGCTGCTGGGGTTACCGGCGACCGGGTCAATAGGCGTAGTGGCCGCAAGTTGCTGCAGAATCTTCTTCAAGATTCCCGCGCCGTCACTTTCAAGAAAATCCTCAAACAACTGTTGACTGGCATCACGGGTGGCGCCGGTAAAAGATTCGGAAATATTCAAGGAGGGCACCGTAAAGATCAGCGTGGTGCCGGCGCCCGGATAGGACACCGTGGCCGGCAGACCACGAATATCAAGGGTAAGGGTCGCAACAGAGGTTGGGGTATAAGCGTTGACCAGGGCATCCAGGCTCGAACTATCCACGGCGTCAACGATGTCCTCAATGGCGTCAAAGGTTACGGTGACAGTCTCTCCTTCGGACTCGGCCGTTAAGGAAAAAAGATCCCTGGCATGGGCGGGGGTAGCGACCAGGAAAGCCAGCACAACAGCTGTAAGTAATTTCCGTTTCATAACATTTCCCTTTTTTAGTTTATTTATTAAAGCTGAAAAAAGATGAAACCTATAATCCCCCCCGCGAGGCTTCATGGTTTCCGGAAAATAGACAGCTAATACGCCAGCTCGTGGCCCACCTGCTGCTTGTAAAGAATATCAATTTATCGCAATCACTATCCACCTGCCCCTTCAGCATAAGTTAAAATATTATGTCATGATTCCGGCGCGATCATAAAGAAAAAAAAAGAGCATTACGAAAAAATCATGTCCTGCTTTTTTTCTAAAAAAAGATGCAGCTCAATAAAAAAACCAAGTTAATTTTCAGGATCAAGCCGCATCAGCTGTGGGGGCAATAAACTTTGGCCAAAACTCACTTGACTTAAATAATCCTTCCGCCGTAACATCAATAAAGCGTTAGGTCGTTTATGGGATGATCCTTAACCTCTCTTGCCCGCGGATCATTCTGACACCCGGCCATGGGGACACAACCACCAGCCTAAAATCAGCCGAAAAACAGGACAGGGACCGCACCAAGCTCAGGAGGAGTTACAATGAAAAAACCCATCATCTGCATCGACCGGGATGGGACCTTGATTCATGACACCAGGGAACACCTCTTTCTGGGCCGGGACAATGACTGGCAGCAGAAAGTAGAGATTCTGCCCCGGGCGGTGGAGGGCTTACAGCTGCTTAACACCATCCCCGATGCCGCCATCTACATGATCACCAACCAGGGCGGGGTGGCGATCAGTGATTTTCCGTTGCTGACCGAGGATCGCGCCCATCTGGTCTGCCTTTACGTCTTGGAAAAACTAGAAGAACAAGGGGCCCTGATCCATGATTACTTCCTCTGCCCCCACGCCACCCCTGAGTATGTGGCAAGCAGGCCGGGCTACAAGTTTCATCCCCATCTGGTCCATGAATGCACCTGCCTCAAACCTGATCTGGGCATGGTCTTCAACGCCCTGAATGCGGAAGGGATTACCGCCGACAAGGCGGATATCTACGTGATCGGCGATCGGGCCAGCGATGTGCAGACCGCCCTCAACATCAACGGTACCGGCATCCTCATCCCTTTTGTCAATGAGCCCGAGGAAGAGGCAAAGGTCAAAAAACTTAAAAACCAGGAACAGATCCATATTGTTGATGATATGTATGCCGCCGCAAAATTTATTCACTCCCGGCTCACCGGTTAAGCAATACCCTGCTGCCTAAAAATCAGGTATAGTGTATAAGATCCAGCAAAGAAAATTCCATCGGCAGCCAGGCATGAAAAATCCGCTGCAAAAACAGGACTGCCGAGGTCAAGTAAAACCGGAAAAAGCAACCCGAAAAAAGGAGCGAAATGACTAGCAAACTGGCCCAACTCAAAACCATGACCACCGTGGTCGCCGATACCGGTGACTTTGATTCGATCAATGCCTATAAACCCACCGATGCCACCACCAACCCCTCGCTGGTTTATGCCGCCACCAAACTGCCCCAGTACAGCGAGCTGGTTAACGAGGCCATGCAGTACGGCATCGCCAAGGCCACCAGCCTCGAGGCCCGGACCACCCTGATCCTCGACCGGCTGGCCGTGCTTTTCGGCCGGGAAATCCTCAAGATCGTGCCGGGCCGGGTCTCAACCGAGGTTGACGCCAGGTTGTCATTCGACACCCAGGGCAGCATCGCCAAGGCCAAGGAATTAATCGAGATGTATGCGGAATTCGGCATCGATAAAGAGCGGATTCTGATCAAACTGGCCTCGACCTGGGAAGGCATCCGCGCCGCCGAAGCCCTCGAAAAACAGGGCATCCATTGCAATCTGACCCTGATGTTCAGCTTTGCCCAGGCCATTGCCTGCGCCGAGGCCGGGGTGACCCTGATCTCGCCCTTTGTCGGCCGGATTACCGACTGGTTCAAAAAGCGGGACAATGTTGCCGCCTACACAACCGACGAAGACCCCGGCGTCAAATCCGTGGTCCGGATCTACAACTATTACAAAAAGCATGGCTACGAGACCCAGATCATGGGGGCCAGCTTCAGAAACGTTGACCAGATCCTTGGTCTGGCCGGCTGCGACCTCTTGACCATCTCCCCCAACCTGCTCGCCGAGCTGGAAGGGCTGGAGGGCGAGGTTAAGCTTAAGCTCGATCCGGCCAGCGCCAAAAAGATGGATATCCCCAAATACAACCTTGCCGAAAAAGACATGCGCTGGATGCACAATGAAGATGCGATGGCCGTGGAAAAACTTTCGGAAGGCATTCGTAACTTCACCAAGGATCTTCGCAGCCTTGAGCAATATGTGCAGGAATGGTTAAGCAAGAATAACGCGTAACCGGATGGCAAACAATCAACGACAAGTGATAAGGAATGCGCAATGACAACCGCTGACATCGGCCTGATCGGCCTGGCCGTTATGGGACAGAACCTGGTTTTGAACATGAACGATCATGGCTTCACGGTGGCGGTTTACAATCGCACGGTCAGCAAAGTCGATGATTTTATGGCGGGCCCGGCCCAGGGGACCCAGGTGGTCCCCTGCCATTCCATCAAACAACTGGTCGCCAGCCTCACCACGCCCCGCCGGGTGATGCTGATGGTCAAAGCGGGCCGGGTGGTCGATGATTTTATCGACCAGCTCGTCCCCCATCTGGCGGCCGGCGATATCATTATCGACGGCGGCAACTCCCTTTACACCGATACCGAGCGGCGGGTTAAGACGCTGGCCGCCAAAGGGATGCACTACATCGGCACCGGGATCTCCGGCGGCGAGGAAGGCGCCCGCAAAGGCCCCTCCATCATGCCCGGCGGCGATCCGGCGGCCTGGCCCTTTGTCAAGGAGACCTTCCAGGCCATTGCCGCCCAGGTTGACGGCGCGCCCTGCTGCGACTGGGTGGGCCAGGGCGGCGCCGGCCATTTCGTCAAAATGGTCCATAACGGCATTGAGTATGGCGACATGCAACTGATCTGCGAGGTCTATGATTTCATGCGCCGGGGCCTGGGGATGAAGACCGAGGGCATCGGCGAGGTCTTGAGCCAGTGGAATAAAGGGGTGCTCGACTCCTACCTGATCGAGATCTCCGCCGAAATCATGAAGGCCAAGGACCAGGACGGCACCCCGCTGCTGGAAAACATCCTCGATACGGCCGGCCAGAAAGGGACCGGCAAATGGACCGGGATCAATGCCCTGGACATGGGGGTGCCCCTGACCCTGATCGGTGAGGCGGTGTTTGCCCGTTGCCTGTCGGCCCTAAAGGAAGAACGGCTCAAGGCGGCCAGCCTGCTCAGGGGGCCGGAGATAAAATTCAGCGGCGATGCGGCAATCATGGTTCAGCATCTGCACGACGCCCTCTACGGGGCCAAGATCATCTCCTATGCCCAAGGCTACATGCTCATGCGCCAGGCGGCCAAGGAAAACGACTGGCGCCTCAATTACGGCGGCATTGCCATGATGTGGCGCGGCGGCTGTATTATCCGCAGCGTGTTCTTGGGCAATATCAAACAGGCCTTTGTTAAAAACCAGGAGTTGGAAAACCTGCTGCTGGATAATTTTTTCAGCAAGGCCATTCAGGAGGTTCAGCACGGCTGGCGGCAGGTGGTGGCCAAGGCCGCCGAGATCGGCATCCCGATGCCCGCCATCTCCGCAGGACTTTCCTATTTTGACGGCTATCGCAGCGGCCGGCTGCCGGCCAATCTTTTACAGGCCCAGCGAGATTACTTCGGGGCCCATACCTATGAGCGGATCGACAAGGCAAGGGGCGAGTTTTTCCATACCGACTGGACCGGGCACGGAGGGAAGGTGTCGTCGTCTACTTATAATGTGTGATCGGCTTGGATTATTATCGAAAAAGCCGGCAGGCACCTGCTACCAACTTAGCAAGTATCCGTTTTTCCGTTTTTTTTACAGCTTAAGCGCCAACCTTAGACCTTGATCGACTTGGTCGATGATTTTTCCGGAAAGAAGGTGAACTTTTTCAACTAAAAAAGTTTTGTCGATGGTGATAACCTGAGAAACGTTGACAACACTTTCCTTGGGGAGTTTTGAATTTTTTGCGGAAAGCATAACATTGCCCGGAGCAGCGGCTAACCCCAAATTTGAGGTTACAACAGCGGCAAGTACTGTTCTGATTTTGCTTTTATTAAAATCATTTGCCTGGATTATGAGTACCGGCCTTTTGTAACCTGGACCCGAGCCAACAGGTTCCGGTAATTCGGCCCACCAGATTTCTCCTCGTTTTATTACCATTCTTCCTTTTCTATTGAGCTGAATTGCATTGAAGAAAGAGTCTTATCCAATTCAACCGTCTCGGATGCATAGACTTCATCAAGTTGTTTGGTGATTTGATCGGAGGGATGCTGTGCCAAGTACTGCGCAACAGCCTCAGCAAACAGTCGACTACGTGAAAAACCATGGCTCTTGGCATACTGCTCAGCTTCGCGAAACAAGTTGTCCGGGATTGATATTGCTGTTTTCATAATGTGAGTATAACCATAGTTATACTATCTGTCAATTTTTTACGATAATGGCCGGAATGTGACTGGAATGGGCATGGCGGCAAGGTGTCGTCGACTACTTATAATGTATGAGTTTTTCCAGTTGACCTACCCCAATCACCTGAAGGATAACATTTTAATTTTATTGATAATATTAACAAAAACCAAAGGCAGACTTAACCATGTGAATTTTATTTCCGTTGTGGAAGAAATAGATTTCGATGGTAATTTATTTCTTTATGGATGTTATTTCTACCCCTACGCTTAAGGACGTTGAGGACATAGGTTCTCGTGGGAAACAATCTGGGGCTCTCACTGAACTCGCAACCTGGATAAGGGATGATCGGTGGCAGGTACTCGGCATGCCGGATAAATGTAACGATAAGGTGCAGAGTTCGCCGTAGGTGAGAAAGTCGCTGATCTTAAACAAAAGCCCTTCAGAAGGCAGGGGCGTAGTAGTGGTGTACCAGAAAAGTGAGACTGCTGATAAGTGACTATTTTAAAAGAGTTTTTTTAAATCATTGACAGGGGGGGGGTATAGGATGTCCCCTTGTTAGGCGCCGCTCATCGTTCCTGACTGCGCCACCGTTTCACTATTTCGTCAACATCCAGGTCTTCCGGGCCGCCCTTCCACTTGTTATAAAAGTCGACATCGTCGCTGTTTGGCGGGGGGCTTGGTTTATCGAAGATCAATCGAGTTGGTAGTGGGATCGCTTCGCCAAGGACAAGCGCTTCGCCTCGTCCAAGTCCAGCAAGGACACTCACCAGATCACCTTCGCTATCTGGCACAAGCTTCCGAATGTACGCCTGATCGTCTGGGTTCGTGACTCGCAGGCATATGAATGTTCCGCATTGGGAGAGCACAGTTTCTGAGACTTCATGCGGACGCTGGCTGACCACGGCCAATCCGACACCGTACTTCCGTCCTTCCTTTGCAATGCGCTCCATCGATTTTCGCGATCCTGCAAACTGGCTCTTGCTCTCGCGCGGTATGTACGCATGCGCTTCTTCACAAATGAGCATGATCGGAAAATCGCGATACTCAGGGTTCCAATAGTTGAACTCAAACGCAAGGCGGCCAATCTGTGCAGCAACTGTCGGGCGAACATCGAAGGGAACAGAGGACAGGTCGATGACAGTGACAGCGACCTTGGCTTCCCCGAGACCGACGAAGTCCCGTAATAGTGTTGAAAGTGAGGCTGAGTTATTTCGTTTCTTTGGGTTTAAGAGGAAATCATATCTCACATCATTCAGTTTACTATCAAGTCGCATCAGGAAATTATCGAATGCTCCAGTTAGTGGTCCCTTGACCATCTTTGTCGCGCCCTGCACTAATCCATTCTTGGCCTCAAGAGCTTTGCGAATCTCTCCGATATCAAAATAGACCGGAGTGTCGAGCGTTGTGCGTTCTAGTCCTATTCGCTTGCCCTCTATGAGTCTCTGTTCACTGAGAGCGTCTCGAAATACAGTTGTCTGGTTGTGTGCGCTAAAGTCGGTTTGATCGATTAGGAGATCACAGAGCTCAGCATAAGTCATTAGCCAGTAAGGGATTTCCAACTCTCTCGCATCCACATGGCGAACAATCGTATCATCGAATGCGTAGTGGTGTTTCCCATCCTTCAACTTCCAGCAATATTCCCCGTGCAAGTCTAGAATGATGATGTGCGCCCTTGGCATCTCAGCAACAGCCTTCTGTACGACCGAGGCCACTGTCCAGGATTTGCCTGAACCGGTTTGACCTAGAATAGCAAAATGCCTCCCGAAGAGATTGGTGGCATGCAATGAAACTTTGATTGAAGGGTGGGTCGTTAGTGCTCCGACAGCGAAGCCCTCGGCATGAAACCGCTCGAACATCTTTGTGATCTCGGCGGATCCAATAGCGTGGACCTCGGCACCAGTTGTCGGATACTGACCGACTCCGCGTTCAAAGTGGCCGTCAGTGGATATCGAACCTATCGGTGTCAATCGGGCAATACGCCTAGCGTAGGGCAGTCGCGCATTTGGCTCCCCGGGAGTTTCAATAGTCGGGATGGTAAGTGCTTCCTGCTCGGTCATCCTTGAAACCATCGCGATAATCTGCACCAAGCCCTGCCGAATGACAACATAGGAGCCAATCTGACCTACGGTTATGTCTTCGTCCCCAATGGTAATGGTCGGAACACGACCCTGTTCATCCTCAACGAGTGTTGCCGTTAGCAGATTGCCTTGCACATCGACGAGATGACCTATGACGGTATTAGTTTCGCTTGACATAGTTCAGATCCTTTTCGAGAGATGTTCAAATTTCCACAGGTCGGGGTGACCCGCTCCGACTTCGCTCTTGATAGCGCAGCGATTCTCGGTCACAATGATCACGTTACTCTTTGCACTCCAGCGATTCCAAGCTTCATCCGACAAATCCTTCGTAAATATCAACACTGTAAAGTCAGTTCGTGCGAGCGCACTCTCGATGACAGTATTGACGTGTTCATCCGCAAATCCGTAGCCGATGCAGGCAAGGCGATGCAACGGATTGTGATCCTGTCCGAGCGCGCCTCGAAAAGCAGACCACAATGCCTGATAGGGTTGAATCATGGTGTCATCCGCCTTGCGCCGTTGCGGTGGAATCATCAGACGCTTGGTGTTATCTGGAATAGGGACGCCAAAGCCACAACGACGTACACCTCGCGTATCGCAGTGATACCATCCGAGAGACCCATGCAATTTGAGCAGATGAAGTGGTTTTGCAGTTTCGTCAGTATGTCGGCCTTTGTGCGTTCCTCTGACCCTGAAAATTCGTTCTTCGAAAGTAGCTGCGTCAAAGTACGCATGCTCGTGTCCAGCAAAGCCATCGTACAGGCGCACCTTTCCGAGTTCTGCGGCTCGCTCAATGAGCGGATCATAGTTCAGATTGAAGACTTTCACATGCGGCACAGATTTAGCTGCCAATCGCCTCACAAACTCAACATGAGAGTCCAGCATAGGAGCAAGGGGCAGGAACAGGTCGGCGATTGCCTTTGCCACAAGGTGGCGATGAGCGCCTGCTTCCGGTCCGCCACCGTCGAGCAAGTCAAGGGCATTCTCTATGCCCTTAGTACCAGGTAAATCGATTGTTCGTTGTATTTCATCGCACTTCTCAACATCGGAAATGTGGGCTTTGATCTTGTCCCACAACTCGAAGGATAGCGGGTAACCATTCCCATTAAGGTACGACGAGCCAGCCCCTAACAGATAACCAACACGTTGTGATTGGAGTTGCTCGGCAATCTTAGATTCGAGTGCTGATATAAATTCCAATGCTGTCCTCATTCGGTCTTACGATTAACACTAAACACAGCGGACGGCGCCAACGTTCACGCCGTCCGCTGAAGTGTTTTGTTCAAAGTTTTCTTATTTCATGTACTCGCATTTAGGACAGTGCCAATCACCAAAATCTTTAAAAGCTCCAGATAGCTTACTCATATATATTAATTTACTCGCAGTTGAACAATTGGGACAGATATTCTCATCAAACGTTTTTGGTGATCTTCCAGGAAAGTTTGAATTGCCTGAAATACAATTTTCTTTCCATTTTTTTAGCGCTCCACTAAACGCCTTGTTCATTGACCAGCTAGGTATTTCCATATCTACTTTATGAACAAATGCATTCATTACACCCCGATCAAAGATACCTCGCGACACCGTATTATGGTGGACAACCAAAATTGGCAAACTCTGAGAATATGCCAGTGCTGCTTCAATATGATTCCATTCAGTAGATAGAGACATGGAGGGCTTTATTTCGATATTTTTTAGCCTACCCTGTTCAATTGTTATTTGAGGGTAACCCAATATTATTGCACCAGAACATTGGCTCATTATTTCTATAACTTCGTCGAGGGGAGATTTGCTTGGATAATCACTTGCTCCTAAAGTTCTTGGAATGAGCTCCATGTTTTCTAGGCAAAGGATAAATATTTTTAAACCTTCCTCAAATTCTGATAAAACCCACGTGGGTCTGCTTAGAAATATTTCCATGAATTACCTTTGACTTTTAACGTCGTGATAACCTGCCGCGTAGCGGCTTACTTGAACCAATAAGGGTTCATGGCGACTCTACGAGGCCGCATTAATCCTTATTGGTTAGGTTGTTTATGTTGTGTTTTATGAAACTCTGAACTTTCTTTGCAGAATTAACATTAAAACATTGAGTAATCATGGCCATTGAAAATAATAGAATTGTAAAGCCAATCGAGAATGTTGCAAAAAAATGAGAAATTGTAGTTTTTTTGCCTAACACAGTGGCTACCATAATAAGTATTCCGATGATGAATGTGCATGCAGCCGTAGCTCTATTGTAAAGCTGGCCTATGTGGTTCCATATTGATATTCTTATCAAGAATATATTTTTGTCAGGATACATGTATTTAATAGACCTTTTGATGTCACGAAATCTTAGTTCGTCTTGTGATATTTTGTACAAGCACAAAATATAATTTCTCATATTTTTTGAGAGTTCTAGCCCCGTTATTTTATGAAAATACTCTTTTTGTAGCTCATCTTCGTAGAGTAATTTTGCATTCCCATTTGTCGTTGAAGAACTTAACGCTTCATTAATATTGTTAATTCTCCACAATTTTATATGTGCGGTAATTTCAATTATGTTTCTTATATTTATAATCACAGCAATTACCATTGCTATAATTAACACTGTAAAATCCCCAGACTTTATAGCAGTAACTATAGATTCTATGAGCTTATCTGGTAGCATTCTTGCTAAATCCTTTGATAGTGCTGCAACACCACTAATCAGGCGCGCGGCTTTTTTGCGTCGGCTTAATTAGCCTTGTTGTGCCTTAGCCTTTTCCCATGCACTTCTTAGCTTTCGCCAGTCTGAACGTTGTTTCGCTTCTGGCCTCCCGTTTCGAGGATTCCTCGCCTGGGCGCTTGTGTGATACAGGGGGAATATAGTTAGCCCGTACCAATGAGTCGGCTTCGCCACTGTGTACGAAATGATTCGCAAACAAGCATTTCAAATTCCCGCCAGGTCATTGTTTCGACCGCCTGCATATCAGAATTTTTAAGGAGGACAGGTGTATGTTGTTCGACTGATTTATATAAGTTCCGGGATTTACGTTGCTTTATGAACGACAAAAGGGAACCAAAGAGAAAAGGAACAGGGATAATGCATTGAAAATACATAGCAAGGGTCACATATAACTGCTTACCAGCAAAAGCTCCCATATTGGCCATTGCCAACGGTTGCTGAACCTTGATCCCGGCCACCAGGTGAAGAATAACAAAGGGGACTATAGTCAAACCCACCCCGACCTTCCAAGGCAATTTCGATGCAATTTCAATCAGGTCTTCTACCGTACTCTGTCTGCGCCTATCCATTCACTCACTCCCCCACCACATAGCCAACACAATATTTTTTAAATATTCACACACAGTTCAGGAATAAATAAACTTAACAGAGTGTTTAATCCAATTGCCAGGAGAAAACCACTCTGAGAAGATTTTTTAAAATAACCCATCTATCGCCCTATTTTTTCAGGGAGGTGAAAAATCAGAAAAAAAATGGGCTGGTCGAGGGAGGTTCGCAGCCCATTGATTTTAAAGAACATACTGAAATGGAAACAATTTATTGACAGGAATACTATGGGATGACCCGTTTACCCCGGTGCCTACTATTTCCGCAGGGCCGGCCATTTTGACGGATATCGCAGCGGCAGACCGGTCCAGCGTGATTATTATGATTTAACATCTTCTGACAGCGGAAAAACTATCTCCTCAAGGACAGGCCTCCACCAAAACTTCAACGTCCTGATGAATCATCATGGCCCCGCCGCTCTGGGCGTAATACGACATGGGCAGCGTGAAGGTGAGCTTATCACCCGCTTTTGGGGGTTGAATCGCCGTAACGGCGCCGGTCCAGAACGGAGCGTAGCCCGTGCAGTAGATATAGTCCGCGCTATACTGCCCGCAGGTCGGGCTTACCAACGAATTATTCGAGACCGCGATGTTGGCGCTGGGATGCATCCGACAGCCCGTTGCAAGCTCGGGGCTTTCGCATAAGCCGTCGGCAAATTTTCCGGCACTGATTTTATAGCCCGGTGTATTTTTCAGGTTGATACCCATGAACACGGCCTGGTCGATGGGGTTACCGAATTCACTCAAGATGATGGTCGGAGTCGATCCCTGTTGACAGGTCTTATCCACCAGCACCCCGTCTTTGACATAAAGCTTTTGCTGCGCAAGCCACTGGGCCGCGTTACCGAGATTATAAGCAAGGGCTTGAACCCGGTCCATGTCGTAGCGGTCGGTGAAGTTGTTTTTCACATAATTGCCCACCGGGATCAGTTGCCAAGTGACTGCACCGGCATCAGTGATGGTGAGCCGCGCCACATGCCACCAGCCGCCGGCGGCCGGGTTGGCATCTTTAATAGAGCCGCCGGTGGCCCCCACGATCCGGTACTGGATGCCGTCGAGCTGGTATTCGGTTTGATCATAATGAACATGGGCCGAAACAACGGCCTTGGTATTGTACCGAGCCAAAATCGCATGCACCCTCTGCCACGAACTCCAATTGTACCAAAGCGGTTGATGGATAAAGACGATCACCCCTTTGCCGGTATCGGCCGCGGCCAGGTCTTTTTGCAGCCAATCGAGCTGCGCCTCGCTTAATTGCGCAAAAAATACATTGCCCCAGCGCGGGTCGGTGTCAAGATGCTCAAGGGCATAGAGGGAAACAAAATGATAGCCGTTGACGTTAAAGCTGTAGAACAGGTTTTGCGAGACCAACGGATTGACTTTGGCGTAAAGCGACTGAAAATACGTTTCTTTCGAGCGATCCGGTGAATCAGGGGTCCAGGCCGTGGGGTTGACGTCATGGTCCCCGGCAGTCATAAACCATTTCGGGATGCTCTTTGATTCAAGCTTATTCAGCGTTCCATTCGCATTGTTGAAGTTGGTCAGGATGTCGGAGTCGGTCATGGTGCTTTCCACCAGGTCGCCCATGTGCAAGGCCACATCCATCGGCCCTGCCTGGTTAAGGGCCGCGACCCCGTCTGCCAACGCCTGATAGGACGCCTTGAGATTACTGTTGAACTGAGGGGTGCCGACCATGCCGTCTACCCCGAACTGATCGCCGATTACACCGATGGTGACGTCGGCCCGGGCCGTGGTTGTGAGAGCGGCAAACTGCACGCAAATCGCGACTAAGACAACGGCCGGCAACCAAAATACAAAAATCGGATAAGATAATTTTTTCATGGGTATCTCCTATGCTTAATCTTGGCTGCCGAGTTATTGCGAGTCCCCGACAGGGGTATCAATCAATGCGATAGTCCATGGCCCGGCAGGTACTTTTCAAGACTATCGCCATAATTAAGCTTATAGTCGGCAAGCGCAGCTTCGTACCACCATTGCATGCTGGCCTTCTCGCTGTTTTGCAAAAAGGCGCGGCACAATGGGGTGAGCTCTACGCCGCCGGGCAGGATATCGTTGCATTGCTCGACAGCCTTGGCGGCCGGCACAT
>Ga0224496_10000864_pt1 | contig 19907 bp, 15 predicted proteins | sample SF_Jul11_sed_USG_2_FD_168127 | JGI IMG/M metagenome (GOLD analysis project Ga0224496, IMG submission 168127) | Sediment microbial communities from San Francisco Bay, California, United States - SF_Jul11_sed_USGS_8_1 | ecosystem: Environmental > Aquatic > Marine > Sediment | place: USA...
TTTTCTGTTTTACGTTCAGGATGGTCGAACCAGGGGATGACACCTGATTGTTGCGAACCAGGTGAGCTTTTATCTTTTAGATCAAGATGTCCATCATCCATACAGTAACGCATGCGAGTGAAAACATTGGTTATAAATCTGAGGCGATCCCAGCCTTTTAAGTGCTCTGACCATTTTGGCGGCTTATCTCCATACATATGATGAAAATATTCATGATGTTTTTTGCCTCTTAAGATATTTTCAACCTCACTGGCATAGTTGAGGGATTGCTCGATACTCCAGTGAGGATAAATGCCTGCGTGTACAAGACATATATCAAGTTTATGGTCGTAATGTATTAAGGGTCGATGTAATAACCAGTCGAGTAATTCTTCGCGATCAGGAGCAGACAGTATATCTTTGATAGTATCCTTTTTTCCCTGTTTACGACGGCCATTTGCTACTGCCAGTAAATGCAGATCATGATTGCCAAGTACAGTAATAGCGCTATCGCCCAGGGATTTGATAAAACGAAGAGTTGCCAGGGAATCGGGTCCACGGTTTATGATATCACCGGCAAACCAGAGATTATCATTATTAGAATCGAATCCCAGTTTATCCAGTAATTGTTGAAGTTGCTGGAAACAACCCTGAACATCACCTATTGCATAGATTGTCATTGTATTTGTCTTTTAATTCTATGCTACTGTTTAATTATAAATTGATAAAGATAAGTTGCTCTTATATATGTTTTAGGCAGTAATATAAGTTTTAATGATTAATGTAAAGTCTTTGGAGTTACCAGATAAAATTCAGGGATAGCTGCATCAAACTGGCGACCATCATCAGCAAGCATCTGGTAGCTTCCGCTCATTGAGCCTGTAGGTGTTTTCATTAGCGTACCACTGGTATATTGAAAACCTTCTCCTGGTTTCAGATAGGGCTGTTCACCAACAACACCATCACCTTTTACTTCCTGAATTTCACCGTGGGCATTTCTAATAATCCAGTGACGTGTAAGAAGCTTGGCGGGTATGGCTCCGTCATTGATGATAGTTACCGTATAAGAAAAAACATAATCACTGCTGGCAGGATTTGACTGATCTTCTATATAGGTTGGAATAACTTCAATATTGATTTTGTAATCATTGATACTCATATAATATTACTCAAAAATCGTGATAACTGACTATGCCTATGTGGCTGGCACAGACCTGAATAATGTATTTACTGCCTAGTGTATCAGATATGACTGGTTAATTGACCGGAATTTTATACTGGAATCAGGGCTGGTGAAGAATGTTGCTGAGATCAGAAAATTGCTTAAGGGTTAATTCTTCGGCTCTTTGGCCTGGTTTGATATTTGCAGCTTCAAGTTGTTCAATTGAGCAACGGTTTTTTAAGGTGTTTCTCAGGGTTTTGCGTTTTTGAGAGAATGCCTGTTTAACAAGGTCTGAAAATGCCTGTTCATCAGGAACGGTAATCGGAGGTTTTTCATGGGGTCTAAGTCGCACAATGGCAGAATTTACCTTTGGTCTGGGTTCAAATGACTCTGGTGGAACCAGAAATAACGGGGTGACATTGAAATGGTACTGGGTCATTACAGACAGACGTCCGTAATCAGAATTCCCAGGGCTTGCCGCCAGCCGATCAACAACTTCCTTTTGTAACATAAAATGCATATCACTAATAATAGATGAGAATTTAACCAGGTGAAAAATAATGGGTGTTGAAATATTGTAAGGCAAATTACCAATAATCCTTAATTTTTCATTGGTGCGGTGTAGTGAGTGAAAATCAAATTTCAGAACATCCTGATTGTGTATGGTCAGGTCACCTTTATCTGCGCAGTTTTTCTTAAGTAAAGGAATGATGTCACGATCAAGCTCAATGACATCAAGTGTTCCGGCAACCGAGAGTAAAGGGCAGGTAAGAGCGCCAAGTCCAGGCCCAATTTCAACCAGCCTGTTATTAACCTGTGGATTAATGCTTTGAATAATACGATCAATGATTGAAGTGTCTATTAAAAAGTTCTGTCCAAAACGTTTACGTGCAATATGTTTCATAATAATTTAACTGTGGTCAACATTTGTCTGTTTGTCGAGAGTAAAGCGTTTTTTAGCAAGATCAATGGCCAGTTTGATAGCAGCCTGTAAACTGCCTGTATCTGCTTTATCTGTAGCGGCAAGTTCCAGTGCTGTACCGTGATCAACCGAGGTTCGAATAATGGGTAAGCCAAGGGTGATATTGATAGAGTGACCAAAGCCGACATGTTTTAATACGGGTAAGCCCTGATCATGGTACATGGCAAGTACAGCATCGGCCTGTTCTAAATAGTGAGGTGTAAATAATGAATCAGCGGGTAAAGGACCAATAAGATTCATGTTTTCATCTTTAAGTTTTTCAAGAACAGGTTTAATAATGGTTATTTCTTCATGCCCCAGATGTCCATCTTCGCCAGCGTGTGGATTAAGTCCACAAACCAGTATAGTGGGATTGTGTATAGCGAACAGGGTAAGCAGATCATGATGAAGAATCCTGATTACCTGTTCCAGACTGGTTTGTGTGATGGCATTGCTGACTTCTGATAAAGGCAGGTGAGTTGTTGCCAGTGCAACACGTAGTTTATGTGCGGCCAGCATCATGACCGGAGTGCCACCAGTTAATTCGGCAAGAAATTCAGTATGGCCTGTGAAGTTGATGCCAGCATCATTGATGATTCCCTTGTGTACAGGGCCGGTGACGAGGGCGTGTACAGTTTTGTTATTAATAAAACTGACAGCCGTTGTTAATGTTTGTAAAACATAAGCTGCATTTTCTTTATTTAACTTTCCGGCTAAAACAGGTTTTTTTAAGCTGACAGGGAAAACTGATAACTGGCCTGGTGTATGGGGTGGTGTTTTTTCTGGATCAGTGATGGTATTGATACTAATCGTGATGCCTAAAAGGGATGCTCTTTGTATTAATAATTCAGGGTCTGCGAAACATAGTAGTCGGGCATTAATATTTGTTTGTGCAATTTTTACTGTAATGTCCGGACCAATGCCGGATGGTTCGCCGGGTGTTAATGCAATAACAGGAAGCATAATAAGCTATTAATTAGCAGTAAAATATTCAACATAAGACTCATCGCGTATACGACGTAGCCAGAGTTGTAATTCTTCATCTGCTTTTTGTTTATGTAAAGACTGCCTCGCACGGTCTTCGAGTAGTTGAGTGGATTCGTCCTGCTGTCTGCGTTCTAACACCTGAATGATGTGCCAGCCAAACTGGCTCTTAAAAGGCTCAGATATCTGATTTGGTTTCAGGCTGTTCATTACTTTTTCAAAACGTGGAACAAAGCTGCCTTCTTTTGACCAGCCAAGATCGCCACCGTTGTTTTTTGAACCCGGGTCCTGCGAGAATTCTCTGGCGAGTTTTGAAAAATCTTCGCCATTATCAAGGCGTTTTTTTAATGACTGCATTTTTTCTCTGGTCTGGTTATCATTATTGATTTCATCTGGGCGTATCAGGATATGTCGGGCGTGTGTTTGTGTTACCAGGTGTTCCTGGGTTTGCTTGTCTATTAATTTAATAATATGGAAGCCGCCAGCACTGCGTAATGGTTGGCTAATATCTGATTTTTTCATTTTCTCAATAGCATTAACAAATAAAGGTGGAAGCTCAGCGGCAGAGCGCCAGCCAAGATCGCCGCCTTTAAGAGCCTGTTGGCCTTCTGATTCGCGAAGTGCAACCTCGTTAAATTCTTTGCCGCTAATTAGCTCATTGTGTATTGTTCTGGCTTTATCAAGAGCGTTTTGAATATCTTCCGGTTTTGCTGCTTCAGGTGTTGCAATTAAAATATGACCGATATGGTATTTGTCATGAGCGATGGCGCCGGCCTGTTTTTGTTGATCTATAAACTGTTCAATTTCCTGGGCTGAGATATTGACTCTGTCATAGACCATGCGTTTTTGTAACTGTTGAATAGTGAAGTCTTTTCTTGTCTGTTCGCGAAAGGTTTCGAAGTTGACGCCCTCTTTGATAACGGAAGAACGAAGTTGTTCCAGTGTTAGTTTGTTAGTGCGTGCAAGTTCTTCAATCATACGATTAAGGGTTATGTCATCAATTATAATGCCTTGTGCAGCAGCCAGTTGCATCTGGATTTCATCCAGTATCATGCGTTCCAGAATTTGTTTGTGCAATGCGGTCGTATCAGAAATATTTTTATTTTTTGCTTTTAACTGGCGTTCGAAGTCATTAATTTTCTGCTTGTATTCGGATTCAGTTATGACATCATCATTCACTACGGCAATAATTTTATCAAGTTGCTGGATGGCATAACTGCTTCCGCAGGTTAATGTTAATAGCAGTGTTAAAATATATGTAGTAAATTTCATGTTAATAATCCGATTGGTATCCCAGTATCGATTGTTTAATAATATTAGATGCTTCTTTATCGCTGACACTGCCAAGCCCTTTCAAAATAAGCTGGAACATAATTGAAGAGTCATGAAAATCATTGCCATCCACGGTTTTTAGATAACGTTGGCCCAGTATTCTCATCGCCCAGCAACAGGAGTCGTATTCTATGCCAAACAGGGTCTCAATATCTCTGTTTTCTGTTAATGACCGGTTCCAGCGTGAAAATACTGAGTACTGGTTGCTGATCGGTAAGTTAAATGACATATCTGCCTGTTCAAGGTTATTGATTTCATCAACAGGGTCGCGACGGAATCGGTAACCCAGATTAATAATCTGTCGAGCATCGTTTTTGTAACTAAATTGAATACTTTGTTTATCAGCTTCTCTGGTTTCCGGGTTCCATTGCACGGTGGCGCGACTTTTAAAGTTGTTCCACTGACTGCTTAGTTCTGATATGACATCAGAATGATTCTGAGTGGCCACGGTATTATCAATGCTGACGCGGCGATCTTCATTGTAAAATATCTGACCTATGCTGATGCCTAAAAATTCACTTCCCGTGTTTTTATCCAGCAGGCGACTGGTGAATGCCAGTGTAACCTGATTACTATCACCGACGCGATCTATGCCTGTAAAGCGATTTTCCCTGAATAATTGCGCAAAAGAAAAATCATACTGCCCGGTATCAAATAGCGGGATAGTGCTTTGGTCTTCATAGGGTATGTAAAGGTAATAGAGTCGTGGCTCCAATGTCTGTATATAGTGGCTGGCAAATTCGCGTTCAAAGAATAGACCAGTATCAATGCTTGAGATACTCAGGTTTCGATCGTCTATTAACAGTGAATTACCCGCAGCATCTGTTAATGTGTATGAGGAATGCTGGAAACCAGTGGATGGTGTAAAAAACCAGGCGCTTCCCATCAGTGGCCAGCTTATTTTAGGATAGGCATCAAAGCGCTGGCCTTTAATTTTACTGTCGCTTTCATGTTCGAACTCAACCCATTCACTGTCCAGTGACCAGATAATGTCGGAAGTATAAATGTTGTCACTGCCATGGAGAGCAAGTTGTGGAAGCCGACGGTAAGGGCGGTTTAGTAATGCGATGTCGTTATCAATGGTCTGAAAGGTCTGGGTAAAGAGACTGGCGGTCCAGGGACCCTGTGTATAAGCAAGGCGAGCATTACGTTCCAGATGGGTTGTGTTAGCAATCGCGATACTGCTGCCAAGATCTTCAAGGTAATCCGAGTCGGATGCATCATTAATCAGCAGATCGAAGTCGAGATGATTGCCGATATTTGAATGATTATTGAATTTTACTAAATAGCGTTTGTCCTTGGTTTCCTGATCCTTATCAAGGTATTCAAGGTTCATTTCACCATGGCTGCTTTGAGTGAGATAACGATAATCTGTTTTTATCTGGGCGCCACGTTTTTTCATCAGCCTGGGTGTGATAATGGCATCCTGATTAGGCGCGATATTCCAGTACCAGGGAATACTGAGTTCCCCGCCTCTTGAGTCAGATGTTCCAGCTTGTGGCATAAGAAAGCCGGAGCGTCTTTCATCGCCCAGAGGAAAACTTAAATAGGGAGTATAAAAAATAGGCACCTGTTTAAACCAGAGTACAGCATGTTTTGCCGTTCCAGTTTGAGTTTCGTGATCAAGTTCCAGCAACGATGTATTTAGTGACCAGTCTTCAGATGTTTTCGGGCAACTGGTAAAGCTACTGTTTATCAGCAAAGTCTGTTTTTTTCCATCCAGAGACAATCCCGGAGTGCTGCCTCTGAAATGTGATTCGGGGACAAAATACTGATTATTTGTAAATTCACCCTGATTGGATTCCAGTAGTAACCAGCCCTGATCACTGTCGATGGCCAGATTCTCGGCATTAATGTGAATGTTGCCCTGAATGTCCAGTCTCTGCCGGGTGCGATCAAATATAACCTGGTCGGCCTGCAGTCTTAACCTGTCTCTTTCAATAATGACTTCATCGCTAAATGTGGTGATGTCGCCTGCCGCATTTTGTACCTGTCTGGCACTAATGCGGGTTTCATCTTTTTTTTCTTCAGGGAAACTGTCAGGTGTTTTATAGCTGTTGGTATTGACCGGGCAGTTCTGCCATTGATTATTATCCAGGGTGTTTTCAGCCAATAATATATGAGGCCATAGCAGTAAAAATGGCAGGATATTTTTTGGCAGTAATGGCATAAATGATTTGAGCTTCAATGTAACAAAAAAATTCCCGATAAAATGTTTATGGCATGTAAACATCAGGCTAGCTGGCAGATACATTCCCTGCACATGGTATCTGAGGGAGATGGTTTTGTATCATTGTCTGTCAGGATTGTGTTAACAAAAATTCCAGCAATGCTTTTTGTGCATGTAATCTGTTTTCAGCTTCATCCCAAACCACGCTTTTGGGTCCGTCCATGACCTCTGCGCTCACTTCTTCTCCGCGATGGGCAGGTAGACAGTGCATAAACAGGGCATCGTCGTTAGCCAGATCCAGTAATTCCTGCGTTACCTGATAAGGTGCAAATATTTTCTCACGCTGTTTCTGTTCGTCTTCCTGTCCCATGCTGGCCCAGACGTCTGTGACAATCAGGTCGGTATTTATACAGGCTTCCCTGGGGTCGCGTAAAATGGTGACTTTATCACCGGCGGCAATAATCAGCTCAGGATCAGGGTCGTATCCTTCGGGGCAGGCACAACGTAAATTGAAATCCAGCTGGTTAGCGGCATTAATATATGAGTTACACATATTATTGCCATCACCAATGTAGGTCACCGTGCGTCCCTGTATATCACCGCGATGTTCTGTCCAGGTTTGCATGTCAGCAAGCAGCTGGCAGGGATGCAGCCAGTCGGTCAGGCCGTTAATCACCGGTACCGATGAGTATTCCGCCAGACGTTCAATGGTTTCATGTTCAAAGGTTCGTACCATGATGATATCCACCATGCTGGATAATACCCGGGCGGTATCTTCGATAGGTTCGCCTCGACCCAGCTGGGTATCACGGGGTGACAGGAACATGGCATGGCCACCGAGCTGTGACATACCCGCCTCAAATGAAACGCGGGTACGGGTAGATGATTTTTCAAACAGCATCGCCAGTACTTTGTTTTTCAGCGGTTCGAAAATCTCCCCTGCCTGTTGCATGGCTTTCAGTTTGATGGCGCGATGTATTATCTGACGTAATTCATCAGGTGTCAGATCCAGTAGACTGAGAAAATGCCTTGGTGCCATGAGTTCTCCGTGATTAAAGCAAAAATGCCTTTACCAGATCACTTACTACCGTAATGATCTGATCGGCCTGCTCATCCGTTAAAATTAATGGCGGAAGTAGACGAATCACATTGCCTGCAGTCACATTGATTAATAAGCCTTTCTCCAGTGCCTGTGAAACCAGTGGCGCACATTCCTTGTTCAGCTCAATGCCAATCATCAGGCCAAAACTACGAATAGCTTTCACGCCTTCAACGTCCGCCAGATGATGTTCGAAACCGGAAGTCAGTCTGTTGCCGAGTTCAGTGGCTCTGGCAAGAAGCTGCTGTTCTTCAATAGTGTCAATGACAGCATTGGCTGCTGCACAGGCCAGAGGATTGCCGCCAAAGGTTGAGCCATGATTGCCCGGTTTGAATACATCAGCAGCCTTGCCTTTCGCCAGGCAGGCGCCGATAGGCACGCCGTTGCCCAGACCCTTGGCCAGGGTCATAACATCCGGGTATATGCCGCTATGTTGAAAGGCAAACCATTTTCCCGTACGCCCCATACCCGTCTGTATTTCATCCAGCATGAGTAGCCAGTCCTGCTGATCGCAAAGTTCACGTAACTGCTGGAGAAAATCTTTGTCGAGTAAATTAATACCACCTTCACCCTGTGCGGGTTCAATCAGAATGGCGACAACATTAGAACTGTTCCTGGCGATGTTGCGCAGAGCTTCAATGTTGTTATAAGGCGCACGTATAAAACCCTGTACCAGCGGTTCGAACCCTGCCTGTACCTTGCGGTTACCGGTTGCGGTTAAGGTGGCCAGGGTACGACCATGGAAACTGCCATCAGTAACGATAATGGCAGGGTTTTCAATATTTTTCTGATGGCCATAGAGGCGAGCCAGTTTGATGGCGGCTTCATTGGCTTCAGCGCCGGAATTGGAAAAGAAAACCTTGTCCATGCCAGAAATTCTGGCCAGTTTATCTGCCAGTGTGCGCTGGTTCTGAATGCAGTACAGATTAGACGTGTGTATCAGGCGAGAAGCCTGGTCACTAATGGCCCTGGTTACGGCTGGATGTGCATGGCCCAGGCCACATACAGCAATACCCGATAATGCGTCGAGGTAAACTTTGCCATTAGTGTCGCTCAGTGTGGCGCCTTCGCCACGATCAAAGCAAACAGGTAATGAAGCGTAGGTTGTCATTAAATGTTCAGATCCAGCCATTTGTCTTACCGTTAGCCCTTAATTGTCAGGGTCCTAAAAAACAAAAACGGCAGTCAAATGCTGCCGCGGAAGATAAGATTATACTCTGATATATGGGTATTTCAAATGTCGTTTTTTTAAGTTCAGGCGGATGACCCGGGGTGTCAGGACTGAAGCTGATTGTGTAGATAGGCCTTAACGCGATCGGCTTCGACTGTAAGCTTGGAAATGATATTGGCGATTTTGTCATTGGCACCAGCGCCGGCCATGGCTTCCAGGGTTTCGGCAAGGGCTGCCAACTGCATTGCGCCAAGGGAGGCACTGCTGGATTTCATGCTATGACTCAGCATATTCAGTTCAGCATAATCATCTGTGTTCAGGCATTTATTCATCTGGTTGATTTTATGATCAAGGTCCGAGGCAAAAACAGTAATCAATTCCTCGAAATCATCTTTTAGGGCGAGATGAAGACTATCAAGAATGGCCTGGTTAACAGGTGATGAATTATTAAGTTTGTCATCGGCATGTATGTCATTTGTGTCCGTTTCAGCAATATTTTCAGTAGTTAGCCAGCGGGATAAAATAGAATGCAGTTCTGGTACCTGAAAGGGTTTGCCAAGAAAGTCATCCATGCCGGCCTGTATGCATTTTTGTTGATCTGAGGGTTGAATATTCGCGGTCATAGCTATGATTGGAATATGGCTGCTGGTTTCGAGTTCGCGGATTTTTCCTGTGGCTTCATAGCCATCCATTTCCGGCATGCGACAATCCATAAAAATCAGGTCGTAATGATTATTAACAAACAGCTCAATGGCCTCATGACCATTGTTGGCGATATCCAGCGTCAGACCTGATTGTCTGAATATGCCACTGGCGACTTTCTGATTGGTTAAATCATCCTCTGCCAGCAGAACTTTTCCGGTAAATTTTATATTTTTAGCCGTTTTGTCAAGTTCATCAGAGAAGCTGTACTGGGTTAATATTTCATGTGGCGTGTTTTGTTCCTTGAAACCTGTTACGGCTTCCAGTGTTTGTTGCAGAATTTCAGGGTTGACTGGTTTGGTTAAATAAGCATTAAAGCCAATTTCCTTGAAATGGGTTGCATCTCCTCTTTGTCCGGCTGAAGTTAGTAGTATAAGTGGTATACCGCCTAGATCGGGATCATTGCGTATCGTCTTGCCTAAAATTGCACCATCCATTTCAGGCATCATGTAATCCAGTATGGCTAACTGGAATGGTGTGCTGTTTTTTGCATGCTGGCGTAATGTTTCCAGTGCTTGCTTGCCGTCAGCAACTGCTTTTACCTGTAAACCAAATTTATTGAGTTGTTCAGTGAGTATGCGACGATTTATTTTATTATCATCAACGATAAGTGTATGCAGGTTTTGAATTTTTGCTCTAGGTATTGGTGACGGTTGTTTTATAAAAGGAAGAGTGATTCTGAACCAGAAAGTTGAACCTTTTCCGGGTGTGCTATCTATTCCAATTTCGCCATTCATTAAATGGATAAGTTTTTTGCAAATGGCTAACCCCAATCCTGTGCCGCCATACTTGCGCGTTGTTGATGAATCAGCCTGAGAAAATTCCTTGAAGAGTTTGGTTTTGGCTTCGTCAGAAATTCCTATGCCTGTGTCTTCAACTTTTACCAGAAATTGTGCATGGTTGTCAGTGGTTTTTTCACAATTGATATCAAGAAGAATGTGTCCTGCATCAGTAAATTTGGTGGCATTGCTAATGATGTTTGCAAGTATCTGCCGAATGCGCCCAGCATCACCTGACACATATTTTGGACAGTCCTGTGAATAATTAAATAACAATTCAATTTTTTTATTTTTGTTATTAAACATTTGAAGTGTTGTAAAAGCTGTTTTTTCAAAATTAAAAGTGATCGATTCCAGGATCATTTTGTCAGCTTCTATTTTAGAAAAATCCAGGATGTCATTGATGATGCTAAGCAGCATCTGTCCCGAACTCTGAATAGTTTCCAGATATTCGCGTTGTTCCTGTTGCAGGTCCGTATCTGATAGTAATTGTGTCATGCCAAGCACGCCATTCATTGGCGTGCGAATTTCGTGACTCATGTTGGCAAGAAAATCCGATTTTGCAATTGATGCCTGTTCAGCTTCTTCTTTCGCCAGTTCCAGTTCTTTGGCTTTTTGTTGCAATTGTAACTGCTGGTTTTTTTGTTCTGAGACATCAAGAAAGTTGGCAGCATAGTGTGTGGTTGTGCCGGTTTCATCTTTTACTGCGGTAATAGCCAGCCATTCAGGATATATTTCACCATTTTTACGTTTATTCCAGATTTCGCCGGCCCAGCGCCCCTTATTAATGAGTTCCTGCCACATGTTCTGGTAAAAGTCTTTATCCTGATGATCTGACTGAAGGATTTTTGGTGTTTTTCCAACGACGTCGGTTTCAGTGTAGCCGGTGATTTCAGTGAAAGCCTTGTTAACTTTTAGAATAGTGGATTCAGCATCTGTAATGACGATACCCTCATGGGTATTAAAGGCGATTGCGGCAATGCGTAATTCTTCTTCGGCTTTTTTTTGTTCGGTGATGTCACGAATAATACTGCTAAATATAAATATATCGTCGGTTTTTATTTCGCTGACTGTAATTTCGATATCAATAATTCTGCCATTTTTGTGTTTTGCCTTGAATTCATTTTTTTTACCAAGTATTTTGGAGTCTTCTGAAGCAATGTCCCTTTCCATTAAATTGTTATGATGATTTTTATCGGTATGCGGGATGAGTATAGATATGTTCTTATTTAGAACCTCGAAGGCATCATAACCAAAAATTCGTTCTGCTGCAGGGTTGAAGCTTTCTATCATTCCATGAGGATCAATTGTAATTACAGCATCAGACATGGTATTGATAACGGCGCGTTGGCGTTCTTCATGAAATCTGGCAAGAGTGATGGCCTGATGTAAATCAGTATGTGATTCTTTTAGTTGTCTCCGCATACTATCAAATGCCTGGGTGAGCTGGCCTATTTCATCGGACTGAATTTCAGGTAACTGTGACGTGAAATCTCCATTCGCCAGTTTGATGGCAGCATCTTTTAAACGCAGTAAAGGTTTATTGATTATGATTCCCTGAAGAAAAGACGTAATAACAAAAAGAAGACCAAATACAAACAGTAAGAATTGCTCGATATTGGTAATGGTATTCGTCTTTTCATCTAGCCCTGCTCCCCAGTTTAGTAATAGTGTTATATGTCCATATTGTTCGCCAGACAGGCTGAGTTTATTGGTAATACTGATTGTCTGGGAAGAATATTCCTGTGGTGTGATTTGTATGGGGTAAATGAGTTGATTATCTGCATTGTATAATGTCAGGCTTATCCAGTGATCTTTGTGCTGATTCATTTGATCGTTTAAGGAGGCGTGTAATGTGGCCATATCATTCGATAATATTAATCGAATCAGTGAGGGGCTTAAAAGCTCCAGTACATGAAGTTCATTTTCTTCAAACATTTCTTTTTCGTGTTTCAGATAGGCGGGTACCCAGCTGAAATGAACAACAGAAGCGAAAATACTGAAGCCAAGCAGTGCGGGTAATAAAAGTTTTGAACGTAATCCCATCAGCAGTTAATCTTTAATATAGAAATCTTCCAGCCCCATGGTAGATAAAGGCAGGTAATCATCCATAGTGGCTGGGCCAATTTGTTTTATTGGAATCTGGCTTAGTAATTGTTTTCCATGTTTGGTTTTCTCCATTTCGAGTAGTGCTTTCTGTACACGGGTGATTATATTTTCAGGTATGCGGGGGTGTGCGGCAAAAGGGTGTGCTTCTATTTTCCGTGTAGTGTAGAGAATATTTAATGTCTCGCGTAATTGCGGGTTTTGATTATTGAATGTTTTCTGTACGCCGCCACCTGCTGCAGCCTGATTGAGCGCCACTGTGAGATAGACTGAATCGTGTGTTTTAACGTATACAGGGTTTATATTGATGTTATGAATATTTTTCAAATCAGCACGTATCAGTAATGAAGCGCCTAGAGCATTAGGTGCGGGAAAGGCAATTGTTTTGCCTTCCAGATCCTGAATATTTTTAATCAGGCTGTCTTTTCTGGTTACCAGGACACCATAGAGCTTTTTGCCATGATCACGGACTAAAGGTATGTAGCCATGTTTTTTGTTGGCCAGTAATATGTGAAAGGGATTCATATAAACAAAATCAAACTTTCCCTGTAAAAATTCACGTTCAAATTCAGGTATTGAGGGAGATCCACGTAATTTGAATTCTAGGCCGGTGCTTTGTTCCAGATGAGTCAGAATTGGACGCCAGATAGCATGTAAACGCTGGGTTTCAAATTGGGGCACTATACCAACAGTAAAGGTTGTACTGTTGTTGGCAACTGTACTGGACGCAAAAATGAAGGTACAAAAACCAAGTATAACAGTTGGTTTTATCAAGAATTTAAGCTGTTTGGAAAAAATTACGGGCATAAATTTAAATAGATGAGCACTAAATTTCCATGATCTGTATTTGTTAATGGGCAGGCATACAAGCGAATTCAATCATCATTGATAATCTAATTAATCCATTTCATCTAATTAATCGGATACGGCATATAAAATATTCTAGATTAAAAACTGAATATTTGTGTAGTAAATGCAGGTTATTTATGATGGTTTTTTTGGGTGCAGATTGTTTAGCTGCAATATTCTTATATTGAGTTTGGGCGAAAAAAAACGGCGAGTATAACTCGCCGTTTTTAATTGCTATTTTGTGCGTTTGATTAGAATGCCATACCGTGGGCGTAACCAATCATGCATAACAGCATTGGAATAGATAAAGCTGTATTGGTACGTGAAGCCAGTAAGGCAACTTTTTTGGCTGTGGCAATTACTTCAGCGCTGTGTTGCTGACCGTCAAGGCCGAGGATTTTCTTCTGGTTTGGCCATATTAGAACCCAGACATTGAACAGCATAATAGTGCCTAACCAGGCGCCCAGGCCGATTACACCCATGCCATTGGTCATCATGAAGGCATCCATAATGCCCTGCATGCCGCCACCCAGTTGTGCCAGGCCACTCAGGCCGGTCAGCCAGGTGACTGCAGCCGCCATGCGGAACCATAACAGGGCAGTCGGGGCTACGTACTTGTTGATCGCTGCCGGGCCGGGGCCACCATCATTGGCTTCTGCCAGTGCTTTGCCCACGCCAGGAACCTGAACAAAGTTGAAGTAATAAAGTAAGCCGATCCATACCACGCCAGCCAGGACGTGCAGCCAGATAACAGAGCGTAATCCGTCCAGGCCATTGCCAAGACCGAATGCGATTACTAGAGCAAGGATAAAACCAACGGCTAAAGTGCCTTTGATCGTCAATAATGGATTCATATTTGTTATTCCTAGGGGTTAATAAAAATACTTGATTAAATTAGTGGGGCATTAAGATATGTTAGACAGCGTTATTTTTCAAGTGAATAATACTGAAATAATGGGTATTTGTCCTTTTTACAGTCATTTCAGGAAATAATTAGTGGATTCAATCGCCTTAAGTATCTTCGCCAGTCGGATTGAGGCGATCTGTGAGGAAATGGGTGCGGTCCTTAAACGGGTCGCCTTTTCGCCCAATATTAAAGATCGTCTGGATTTTTCCTGTGCTGTATTTGATGCTGCCGGCGAACTTTGTGCCCAGGCCGCCCATATTCCTGTTCATCTGGGCAGTATGGCCTATGCCATGCAGGGCATAGTGTCGGGTATCGACTGGTTTGACGGGGATATGGTGATGATGAATGATCCCTATCTGGGGGGGACACATCTACCCGATGTCACTGTGATCGCACCGGTGTTTGTCGATGCACAACTGGCGGGTTTCGTGGTTAACCGGGCGCATCATGCGGATATAGGCGCTGAAAGTCCCGGTTCCATGCCGATTTCAAAAGATTTGCATGAAGAAGGGCTGATTATTCCGCCGACAAAAATTATCTGTCGGGGTGAGATGCAGAATAGTGTTGTTAACCGGCTGATGGAAACTCTGCGTAACCCGCAGGAATCCATGGGGGATTTCAGTGCTCAGATCAGTGCTAATAAAAGAGGGCTGCAGCGACTTCAGGCGCTGATTACAAAGCAGGGGCTGGTCTCTTATCTGCATGATTTAGGTGAACTGAATGAGTATGCACAACGTCTGGCGCATCAGGTGCTGAGTGATATTCCTGCCGGGGAATACCATTTTACGGATGTAATGGATGATGATGGTATGGGTAACCGTGCTATCACTGTAAAACTAAAATTAACGATCCGGCAGGGATGTATCGAAGCGGATTTTTCCGGGACTTCAAGGCAGGTGGCAGGCAATATTAACTGCCCTTTATCAGTTGCCGCGGCCGCTGTGTTTTATGTGTTTCGTTGTTTAATGCCGGCGCAGACACCGGCCTGTGCCGGTAGTTTTAAATCAATAATCATTAAGGCACCGGAAGGCTGTCTGGTAAATGCGAATCGTCCGGCTGCTGTCGCGGCCGGCAATGTTGAAACCAGCACGCGAATAGTGGATGTGGTCATGGGGGCACTGGCTCAGGCGATTCCCGAAAAAATGGCTGCTGCCAGTCATGGCAGTATGAACAATATCGCTATGGGGTCAGTGGGCAGTATGCAACAGGGTGCCTGGGATTATTATGAAACCATTGGTGGCGGTATGGGTGCCAGTCTTCATCAGCATGGATGTCATGGAGTGCAGACACATATGACCAATACACTGAATACCCCCGTTGAAGCACTGGAGATGCGTTACCCGTTACGTATTAATCGATATAGTTTGCGCCGGCATTCGGGGGGTGAAGGTAAATATAAAGGTGGTGACGGTTTAATTCGTGAGTATGAGTTTCTGGCGCCTGCGCAGGTTACTTTATTAACGGAACGCAGAACGCATGCCCCCTGGGGGTTGCAGGGTGGCGCACCTGCCAGGACAGGTCAGAATTTTCTCAATGATCAAGCCATAGCAGGAAAAGTCTCCTTGCAACTGGAGGCGGGTGATCGAATCACAATCAAAACCCCGGGTGGTGGTGGTGCAGATTGTTGAGAGAGGGCATAAGTTGAGATTTGAATGTCCTGGTAATGTGAAATAGGGGTCATCAGTAAATTATGCTACTTGAGTTAGCATTAAAAATAATTGTTTAGAGATGTAAAAAGTTCGGTTATTTTTGGGTTCTGCGTTTCAGGATGCCTGTATTGTTGTTCACGAGTCAGTCGTTACAAAACATCCTGATTCAGAATGTCTGTAAATTGAGTCCAGGTATTTGTGATCCGGCTGAATGTCCATTCATGATTGTTAGGCTATAATGAATCCTTAAATATCCGTGGGGTGCTGACGGGTATTTTTTTTATCTATTCGATTGATTCCCATTGCTCCCTGAGGTTAGCGCATGAAAAAACTGTTTATTTTCATCACTTTTTGTTTGTTGATGAACTCGGCTGCGATTAAAGCAGAGTCTGTTAAAGTACCGGATTTTAAATTACCCACGGCCACTGGCGAAATTACACCCGCACAGTTTAAGGGCAAGGTGCTGTATGTGGATTTCTGGGCTTCATGGTGTAAACCCTGTAAGCAATCTTTTCCCTGGTTGAATCAGCTGCAACAACAATATAAGGATCAGGGCCTGGTGGTGATTGCCATCAACCTCGATAAGGAAAGAGCGCTGGCAGATAAATTTCTGCAGATAATTCCGGCTAACTTTATTGTTGCCTTCGATCCCGAGGGTAATAGCGCGAGCAGTTTCAAGGTTAAGGGAATGCCCAGTAGTTACCTGATCGACAGGGACGGTAATGTGCAGGGCAGACACACGGGGTTTCGTGAAAAAGATATAGCCAGGCTGGAACAGAGCGTGGCCAAGTTGTTGCAACAATAAGTGGATAGTTATTTATGAAGCAGATTGTATTATTGATGTTGACTGCCTGGGTACTGGCAGCCTGTTCTACTGTTCAGCCCTGGGAAAAAGATTTGCTGGCCAAGCCTTCCATGGCACTGGTAGCGGATAAGCTGGACAATGCATTAGACGAACATATTTATTTCAGTAAAGAAGCCTCTCTGGGTGGTCAGGGTGTAGGCGGAGGTGGCTGCGGATGCAACTAAAAGACAAGCACAATAAAACGAAATCCATTCGTGAAAAACTGGCGCTGGCAACCTGTGCACTGTTACAGACTGCGGGTTCAACTGCACAGGCTGGCGATGAATGGGAAATTGATTCAGCCTTAATGATTTATTCAGAAAATGACAGTCGGGTTACTGCCATAGAGCCAATTGTGTCGGCCAGAAAAGAAATGGGTGAAGATAAATTTTTCGGTGTCAAACTGGTGCTGGATGCATTAACCGGTGCTACGCCTAATGGTGCACATGCTTCCGGTACTGCACAGACTTTCACCAGGCCATCGGGTAATGGCAGTTACACCGTTGCCGCCGGTGAAAATCCGCTGGACGATACCTTTCACGATACCCGTGTCGCTTTAAGTGCTGACTGGGAGCAGCCGATACTGGATGATATGAGTCGTATTATTGTCGGTGGTAATCTTTCCAAGGAATTCGATTACAGGTCGCTGGGTGTCAGTGCAACCTTCCTGCGAGATTTTAATAATCGTAATACCACCTTTTCGGCAGCGCTGGGTGTGAATGCGGATACCATCAGTCCGGTGGGTGATGTGCCGACACCCTTTGCCAATATGATGGTGGCAGGGTCAGGCACCAATCGTGATAAAGCTTCAGAAAGTAAAACCATTACTGATTTAATGTTCGGTGTCACCCAGGTGATTGATCGTAAAACTTTGATGCAGTTTAACCTGGGTTTAAGCAGCAGTTCCGGTTATATGAATGATCCCTATAAGGTACTGACAGTGGTGGATGCTACCGGTACGCGTCTGGCACCAGTGGGTAACGATCTCCCTTACGTCTATGAGAACCGTCCCGATTCCCGTTCACGCCAGACCTTCTACTGGAAAACGGTACATCATCTGAATGAAGATGTGATTAATCTTGCTTATCGATATCACACCGATGACTGGGATATTAATTCTCACACCATCGATCTGAATTATCGTTATGAATTAAACGGTGGCGCGTATCTGCAACCGCATATTCGTTATTACACACAATCGGCGGCGGAATTCTTTACTCATAATATTCTCGATACTCAGGTGGGTGTTGCGCAATATGCCAGCGCCGATTATCGGTTGGGCGAATTAACCACCACAACGATTGGACTGAAATATGCATTACCTTTCAAAGGTAATCAGGAGCTCAGTATGCGCGCTGAATCGATTGTACAGTCCTATTCTAAAGTGGATAGTGCAGTGGGAACATTAGCGGGTGATGCGGGCAGTCAGGATATTGTTCCCGATCTGGGTGCCTTTGTTATTCAGGTGGGTTATTCATTCTACTGGTAGTATTTTCATACTGTAATAATAAAAAAGGCGGCTTTATGATTTAAACTGTGGGACAGCAGTGATTCTGGGGTCACCTTTTTTAGGGGCTTAATTTTAATTAATACTGACAATAATATTGCACGCCCTGTGCTTTGAGAAATGCATCTGCATTTTTTCCTTCCAGCATGGCGAAGGTGGAGAGCATGCCGGCGTCCAGACAGGTGCTGGCGATCACGGTGACCGAGCGCGGTGCATCGGGTACCGGCCAGCCCGTTAAGGGATTTAGAATGTGGCTGTAGCGTACATGGTCTTTAATTAAAAAACGCCGTGCATCACCACTGGTGGCAAGACCACCTTTATTAAGTTCGACCTGGCCACGGGCTTTTTTGCCGGTGGCATGGGTATCATCAATACCAATTCGCCAGGGCTGGTTTTTGTCTTTTGTGCCATGGCTAAAAATATCGCCGCCATAATTAACCAGTACGCCCGTTTCTAAAATGGGTTTAATTAACAGTGCCGTGTGGTCCACAGCATATTCTTTGCCGAGGCCGCCAAGATCGATTTCCATGCCCGGCTGCAAGGTAAGGTAAGGGCGCTGCCAGATGACTTTATCCCAGCCGATTTTTATTTTAATGGCGTCGATTTGTTGTTGCGTGGGAATATTATCACTGCCATCAAATTTCCAGATGGCTCTTAATACACCGGATGTTATATCAAACTTGCCGTCGCTTAACTGATAGCACTGATCGGCAAAGTCGAGCATGTTGGCAGTCTCATCATCAACTTTTATTTTTCTGCCATTAGCATTATTGATTTTATAAGTAATATTGTCATCGCGATAACGACTGAACTTCTGTTCAATGCGTCTGGCTTCATTGCAGGCCAGTGCGGCAATGTGTTCAGCCATTTTTTGATTATCGGTGGCAATCAATACTTCACAGGGGCTGGCCATGGCAGAAAACTGGCCCAGCCAGTGAGTGGTTGTGCGGGTGAGCGTGTAATCTTTAGGCATCCGCTTAGTTTAAAGCTTAACACCAGATTGAAACAGCAAAATAACGGGCCTTACTATGTGTATGGAAGGCCTGAATGCTATGTATGACCCGTTGATGAAATTTGGATACGGTAAAAGAACAGTAACTGTGTTATTTGACTGAATAAACTGCGTCATATCGCGCAATTTATTTTTCGTCTCAAAAAAATAGTTGTGATTTCAATCGCTTGTCATTGGCACGTAAGCTGCAATAACCCACGGAATAATTAATAATTGTCTGGAGTATGGGTATGCAGTTGCAGGTGGTTTCGAAGTTAAGTGTTCTCTCTTTTATAATCAGTTCTATCCTTTCCCCGGTAGCTGTTGCCGAGTCGGCAGACGCGGTAACCGGCACCATTACCGTCACCGGTACACGGGAAGAGGTTTTAAAAGCTGAAACTGCCGAAACCAGTGACCAGCTTGATCAACAGATCATACAGGACACCAAACCGGCTCACCCGGCTGAAATTCTTGATCGTATTCCCGGCGTGCATATCAGTGTGACCAACGGTGAAGGGCATACCGCTGCGATTCGTCAGCCAATGACCACCAAGGCGGTTTATCTTTATTTAGAAGATGGTATTCCCACTCGCTCCACCGGTTTTTTTAATCACAATGCATTGTATGAAGTGAACATTCCGCAATCGGCTGGCGTTGAAATTACCAAAGGTCCGGGTACCTCTCTTTACGGGAGTGATGCCGTGGGTGGCGTGGT
>Ga0224496_10000865_pt1 | contig 19907 bp, 12 predicted proteins | sample SF_Jul11_sed_USG_2_FD_168127 | JGI IMG/M metagenome (GOLD analysis project Ga0224496, IMG submission 168127) | Sediment microbial communities from San Francisco Bay, California, United States - SF_Jul11_sed_USGS_8_1 | ecosystem: Environmental > Aquatic > Marine > Sediment | place: USA...
ACCATCAGCACCCGTAGCCAGGGACGATTCAGCTCCATTACAGCCATACAAAACCTGCCGATATGGACTGATGAAACTGACCATGCCGATAACCGTCAGCTTTCCGACTACGCAAACATCATTGATAGCCATGAAGAAGAGCAGCTACGTGTGCGCCTGAACAAAACTCCCGGCATCAAACTCTCCATTCAAAAACAGCCTCTGGCCAATACTGTCGAAGTCGTCGATCAGGTCAAACAACGTATTGACTGGCTAAAACAGCGCGAGTTAATTTCAGAAAATATTTCACTCGATACGGTGAGTGACCAGTCAACCTTTATCCGCCAGGCATTGAAAAATGCTGAAATGGCGGCGCTCAGTGGCACCGTGCTTGCGATGAGCGTGATCTATCTTTTTCTTGGCAGTCTACGACGCACATTAATTATCGGTACCGCTATTCCCCTGGGGGTGCTGGTCACCTTCACCATCATGGCCATCAACGGGCTGACACTGAATATCATGACCCTGGGGGGGCTGGCACTGGGACTGGGCCTGCTCATCGACAGCACCATTGTCATGCTTGAAAACATTACCCGGCACCAGCACGAGAGTGATGCAGAGGGTGAATACGCCATCAAGGCAGCCGCAGAAGTGAACAGCCCGATCATTGCATCGGCCGGTACCAACCTTGCCGCCATTCTGCCGTTTATCTTTATCGGCGGACTTACCGGCCTGTTATACCAGGAACTGATTATCACCATATCATCCGCCATGCTGGCCGCCGTTGTTGTTGCGCTCACGCTGGTGCCGGCACTCGGTGCAAAAATCAAACAGGACAGTCAACAGGGTTTTGAATTTGTTAACCACTGGCTGCGCTCGTTGAGAAACAGGCATGCAAAAATAATCCAACGAAGCGTCCAGCATCCACTGAATACCTTATTTATTTTTATTGCCATTCTTATGATCTCGTTTTACACGCTCTGGCAAAGCGGCAACACACTGTTGCCCACCATGGATGACGGTCGCGTCACCATTAGTATTAATGGTGATGCTGACACTCAACTCGAAGAAATCGACGCGACCACGGAAATCATTGAAAACCTGTTACTTAAGCAACCCGAAGTCAGCACCGTATTTGCCCTTTCGGGTGGCCGTATTTTTGGTCGTTCACAAACTATCACTCCGAACCAAAGCACGGTGGTGGCACAACTGGTGCCCAGCAACGAGCGCGAACTAAGCAGCCAGGCATGGATAACAAAAATGCAGCAGGAAATAAATAAGTTTCAGCTCACCGGCTACACCTTCAGGATGCGAGTCAGTGGTGTCCGAGGACTGAACCTGAGTAGTGGCGAGGATGACATCAGCCTGCGAATTCAGGGTGACGATCTGCAGGTACTGGAAAAATTAGGCGCATTGGCAACGGAAAAATTGCAGCCCCTCAAATCACTGCAAAACATCAAGCACACTTACGAAGAAAGCAGCGATGAAATAAAAATTATTATTGATCGAAAACGTGCTGCCGATCTGGGCATTCGTGCCGATCAACTTGGCCAGGCACTGCGCATTGCGGTTGATGGCGTCATTGTATCAACCTATTTAGAAGGTGATCGCGAATTTGATATTCGCCTGCGATTACCTCCCGGTGACAGCTCGAGCATAGAGGCACTGGAAAATATTCTTATCAGTTTTCAGGACTTCCAGGCGATACGCTTGGGTGATGTTGCCAGCATCGAATACGGCCCCTCACCCAGCGAAATCATGCACGACCAGCAACAGCGTATTGTTGAAATCAGCGCGTCATTAGCCGAAGGTGCCGGTCTGGGTGATGTCACCAAAGAAATCGAACAACTGATGCAGGACTTCAAACTACCTGAAGGTTATGTCCTGTACGACGGCGGCAGCAGCAAGCAGTTACAGAGCGGCCAACAGGCAGGCGTTCAAATTCTATTGCTCGCCATCTTCCTGGTGTTTGCAGTCATGGCCATTCATTATGAGTCGCTGCGCAACCCTTTGATCATTATCAGCAGCGTGCCTTTCGCTGCAATTGGTGTCGCCTTCGGACTCGGCCTGTTCAACATGGCCATTTCGATGTCGGTCTGGCTGGGCATGATCATGCTGGCAGGTATCGTGGTCAATAACGCCATCATGCTGGTCGAGCAGATAGAAATTGAGCGCGAACACATCACCGACGTTCCACAGGCGATCATCCGCGCCGCCAGTTTACGTTTACGCCCTATTCTCATGACCACCCTGACTACCGTTTTTGGTATGTTACCGCTGGCACTGGGTCTGGGCGAAGGTTCTGAAATGTTGCAACCACTGGCGTTTGTCATCGTCTGGGGGCTGAGCTTTTCCATGCTGGTTAGCCTGGTACTAATTCCTTCCATGTATCAGTTGTTTCACATTAAAAGTTCATAAAAAATAATATTTAATCTTCTCAGCATTGCCTTATAAGAGAAGGCATATTATAAGATGAGTATAAATAAGAAGAAATAATTCAAATGTCTACAGATAGCAACATGCCGGACGACGCGCAGTTTTATGCTGAACTGCTTAGAGCCTATTTCGATAGCACTAATGATGCCATCTTCGTACTATGCGATGAAATGAAATTTTTATCCTGCAATAAAACAATCCAAAAGTGGCTCGGTCTATCGGAACAGGAATTAACTCTTCACAATAAACGAATCCCTATCACCCAGTTATTTGGTTACACCAACCACATAGAAGAATTCACTGTAGCTTTTCAACAGGCCATCAAGAATGAACACGTCTGTATCGAAATATACATCATCCCAAAAAATGGTGATGCACGCTGGATAGAATTGAGCATGACAAAAGTTGACATTGAAGCGGGTGATATGGTTATTGCTGTAGCCAGAGATATTTCGGAAAGAAAGAAACATCTGGAAATTATAGAACATCAGGCTTATTATGATTTCCTCACCGGCCTGGCCAACAAGGAGTCACTAAACGTCTTTCTTCAAGATAGAGCCAGTGAAATAATTAGCGATACAAACCCTCTAACAATTATCTGTCTCGACCTCAACAGATTTAAGGAAATTAACGAAAGCCTGGGCCAGGAGATTGGTGACGCCATTTTGCAGGAAATCTCTGCCCGACTGAAACATGTAATTGAAGAGAATTCTGGAGGACTATTAGCACGAATTGGTGGTGATGAATTTGCTTTTGCAATGCCAAACACCAATCTTATTAAAGCCAATGACATAGCAAAAAAAATAAAAAGTATTGTTATATCTCCTATAAAAATTGCATCCAGTAATATCGTTTTAAATTGCAGCATTGGCATCGCAGCTTTCCCAGTTCACACTCTGGACATTAAAACGCTTATCCAACTGGGTGAGGCCACCATGTATTCTGCAAAATCTACTAATAGCGGAATAAGTAATTACGATCCTGAAATAGCACATCTTGCAAGCCGGCGAATACAAATGCTTGAAAAGCTCCGAAATGCTCTGCAATCCGGAGATATAAAACCCTATTATCAACCAATAATAAATATAAATAATCCAGAAATCATTCATATCGAAACATTAGCAAAATGGGAAAATTGTCCTTTTGGACATGTTTCTGCAGATATATTTATTCATCTTTCTGAAGAAAATAACTTAATCAGTTCTTTAACCTCGCAAATAATAAATAAGTCAGTTTATGAATGCTCAAATATAATTAACGATAGAACTATAAAAAAATTATCAATCAATATTTCACCCTATTGCCTGACAAATATAAACTTATCTAAAACAATACAATCCGCTCTTGAAAAAAACTCGGTATCACCAAAACACATAACACTTGAAATCACCGAAACCGTGATGATGTCAGCTCTCTCTGAAACTCAGGAAACAATAAATAAAATACACCAACTTGGCATTAATTTTTCAATTGATGATTTTGGAACTGGCCACTCTTCGCTTTTCAAGCTAAAACAACTACCCTTAACCGAATTAAAAATAGATAAGATTTTTGTTCGTGATATCACAACTAACGAAGATGATGCCGCTATAACTCATGCTTCGATACAAATGGCTCATTCTCTTGGCCTGACAGTTGTCGCCGAAGGTATTGAAGATAAAACAACATGGGACGAATTAAGAAAACTAGGATGCGATTACGGTCAGGGATTCTGGATGGCAGAACCCATGCCCATAAAAAAATTGAAAGTTTGGCTTGAAACCTTTGATAGAAAGAAATTACTTTAATTTATTCATCAGGACATCAATATGATAGTAACAATCGACGAACCAACTTTTCGAGAAAGTGTTGATCTGATGGTTGACAGAGCCATGTCTGTCATGGGCCTTGATGATGGCACGGCTACCGCTATCAAATCCTGTAACGCCGTTTTACAGGTTAAATTTCCGGTAAAAATTCGTGGTAAATTCGAAGTTTTCACCGGCTGGCGTGCAACCCATAGCACTCATCGTTTACCTTCAAAAGGTGGCATACGTTATGCGCCTTATGCTGATCAGGATGAGGTTGAAGCTTTGGCGGCATTGATGACTTATAAATGCGCTATCGTTGATGTTCCCTTCGGTGGCTCTAAAGGTGCTTTACTGATTGACCCTTCCCAATATGAGCGCGATGAACTGGAAATGATTACACGCCGCTTTGCACACGAATTGGTACGTAAAGGGTTTCTTAGTCCATCCACGAATGTACCAGCACCCGATGTTGGCACTGGCCAAAGAGAAATGGCCTGGATTGCCGATACCTATAAACATCTTCACCCGGAAGATATTAATTATATCGCCTGTGTCACCGGAAAACCGCTGCATCATGGTGGCATTCATGGCCGTGTCGAAGCAACAGGCCGCGGCGTGCAATATGTTCTGCGCGAGTTTTTCCGTCATCCTGACGATGTTAAATCTGCCAACATGCTGGGCACACTCACCGGCAAGACCTGTGTCATACAAGGTTTGGGTAATGTTGGTTATCATGCTGCAAAATTTCTCAGCGAAGAAGACGGCGTCATTATCACTGCCGTAATCGAGCGTGATGGTGCACTAATCAATGATAAGGGCATTAACATTGAAGATCTGTATAATCATATTATTGATCACGGCTCAATTACCAATTTCCCCGGTGCCAGTCTGGAAGTAAATGGCATTGCTGTTCTTGAAAAAGAATGTGACATCCTTATTCCTGCCGCACTGGAAAGGCAGATCACTCTGGAAAATGCAGATCGAATTCAGGCCAAGCTTATTGTTGAAGCCGCCAACGGCCCCATTACTTATGGTGCCGATGAGCTCCTCAATAAAAAAGGTATCATCATTATTCCTGATGCCTTCGCCAATGCAGGTGGCGTAACCGTCTCCTATTTCGAATGGATCCGAAACATTTCACATATTCGACTTGGCCGCATGCAAAAACGTCATGATGAAACTCAGGGCCTACAAATGGCCGCCATGCTGGAAGAACTCACTGGTTCAAAAATTTCCGATAGTTTTAAAAAAACCGTAGCACATGGAGCCGATGAACTAGATCTAGTACGCTCCGGTCTCGATGACACCATGCGAACCGCCTACCAGCAGATACGAGAAACTCTATTGAGTAATGAAAATATTCATGACTTCCGCACTGCCAGTTACGTTACCTCGATCACCAAGATCGCCCGTTCCTATCTGGATGTCGGTATTTACTAAAGCCTTTCAGCGACCCGCGGCAACGTAAATAATTCCTGCCATATCTCTACAGCGTGGTGTCACAAGTTGTGTGACACGTTAAAATCACGCCCATGATTCAATTTAAAAACCTCAGCCTGCGACGCGGCGCCAAATTACTCTTCGAGCAGGCCAGTTTCCAGATCCACCCCGGACAGAAAGTCGGCATCACCGGCGCCAATGGCACCGGCAAATCCAGCCTGTTTGCCCTGATTCTCAACCAGCTGCACGCAGATCTGGGTGACTGTCTTTATCCTAAAAACTGGGTGATTGCCCACGTCGCGCAGGAAACGCCTGCGGATGAACGCAGTGCTATCGAATACGTGCTCGATGGTGATGTCGAGCTGCGCAAAGTCGAAGCCGACCTCGCTGAAGCTGAAGCCAGTAACGATGGCCTGAAACTCGCCAGCCTGCACAGCCATTATGACAACATCAGCGGTTACACCGCACGCAGCCGCGCCGGACAACTGCTATACGGTTTAGGTTTTAAAGCCGGTGATGAAAATCGCGCGGTTAAAGAATATTCGGGTGGCTGGCGCATGCGCCTGAATCTGGCCAAGGCCCTGATGTGCCGATCGGATTTGCTGCTACTTGATGAGCCGACCAACCATCTTGATCTCGATGCTGTCATCTGGCTGGAAAACTGGCTGACCAATTATCCGGGCACGCTGTTATTAATTTCACACGACCGTGACTTTCTCAACAATGTCACCAGCCACATCGCCCATCTGGAACACAAGCGCGTCACCCTCTATACCGGTAACTACACGGCTTTCGAGCGAATTCGCGCCGAGCATCTGGCCAACCAGCAGGCCGACTACGAAAAACAGCAACGCGAGATCAAACATATCCAGTCATATGTAGAACGCTTCCGCGCACAGGCGACCAAAGCCCGTCAGGCACAAAGCCGTCTGAAAGCGCTGGAACGCATGGAAGAAATTGCCCCGGCACATGTCGATTCACCGTTTCATTTTTCCTTACTGGAACCTGAAAAACGCCCGAATACGCTGCTACGCCTGGAAGAGGTTTCAGCAGGTTATGGCGACACCAGCATCATTACAGGCGTCGAGCTGATTATTACTCCCGGTGATCGCATTGGCCTGCTCGGCCCCAACGGCGCCGGCAAATCAACGCTGATTAAATTACTCGCCGGCTCATCGCTGGATGCTTCGATCAAAATTCAAAAAGGTCATCGCGAAGTTGGCAAGGAAACTAAAATCGGTTACTTTGCCCAGCACCAGCTGGAGCAGCTCCACCCCGAACATTCACCCGTCGAACATTTGAAGCAGCTCGATCCGAATGCACGCGAAGCCGATCTTAGAACACACCTTGGCGGCTTTGGCTTTTCCAACGATATGGCACTCAGCCCGGTGGCACCATTTTCAGGCGGCGAAAAATCACGCCTGGTGCTGGCCATGCTGGTCTATCAGCGCCCCAACCTTTTGTTGCTGGATGAGCCGACCAATCACCTTGATCTTGAAATGCGTCAGGCGCTCGCCACCGCCTTGCAGGACTTCAGCGGTGCCATGGTTATCGTCTCGCATGATCGGCACCTGTTGCGTGTCACCTGTGACCAGCTCCTGCTGGTGCACGACCGGTGCGTCAGTGAATTCCCGCTCAGCATGGATGACTATCCAAAATGGCTGAGTGATCAAAACAAACTAGTGCAAAAAGCCGACGATACAACCTCTGCCATCTCCAGTCCCGAGGCCAACAATGCCGGCGCCAAGAAAGACAAAAAACGTCAGGAAGCCGAGCTGCGCAAGAAACTGCAGCCGCTCGCCAGCAAGGTAAAAAAAGCCGAAGCCGCACTCGACAAACTCCATGCCGAGCAAAGCCAACTGGAACAGCAGCTCGCCGACCCTGAGATTTACTCTGAACAAAACCGAAAAAAACTACAGGACTGCCTGCTCAGCAAAGCCGATATCGATAAACGCTGTGAAGCCATCGAAGAAGAATGGCTGGAAGCTAGTGAAGCCCTGGAAGAACTGAGCAACAGCCTGTAAGTTTAACGGCATACGGCCTACTGACTGGTAGCTTTTAATCCCCCCGGTTTATAGCGTTTTAGCGGGAACATTCATGTTAGAATCCTGTCCCACAACTGCTATGTTTACAAACAGCGCTAGACTGGAGATGACAATGTCTGAAGTTCAATTTAACAAACAACTCTCTAATGAAATTAATGTTTCACCGGAGGCGATAAAACAACTACTGGCTATTACCGAGTCGGAAGAAGGCGTCAATGGCGTACGTATTTTCGTATCTGGCGGTGGTTGCAGCGGCATGACTTATGGCATGACCTTTGTTGACCGTCCTACTGAATATGACTGTGAATGGGAAAAAGATGGCCTGAAAGTGTACGTTGACGCGGTTGCCATCGGCTACCTGAAAGGCGTCGAAATCGATTACCAGACACAGGGCGCCAGCGCCAGCTTTGTCTTCAAAAATGTCTTCGCCCAGACAGGTGGCTCCGGCGGCTGTGGTGGCTGCGGCTCTTCAAGTGGTGGTGGCGGTGGTTGCGGTTAATTCTAACCATTATCACTAATACAAAATAAAACCCTGATTCCCGCCGCGTGCGGGAATCATTGCTTTTATGCACGGCAATAGCGTAAAACCTGCCTCTATGAAACAACGATTCCTGCTCATCGCCCAGCCCCATAGCTACCGCATCGCACCTTACATCAAGGCCGCGCAACGCATGGATCTGGAAGTGCTGATCGCCTCCAAAGGCCAGCACTCTCTCATTACAGAAGTCCACGCCGGCTTACACATTGATCTTGATGATAAGCCTGCCGCATTACAAACCATGCTCACCGAAGCAAACAGATTTCCTTTTGCAGGCGTTCTTGGCAGCGATGACAGCACCGTTGAATTAGCTGCCAGTGTGGCAGCCAAGCTGGGATTACCGCATAACCCGCCAGCAGCAGCACGTATCTCCTGCCGTAAAGACCTGGCGCGCGCGCACCTGGCGCTGGGTGGCTGTGCCGTGCCAATTCATTGCCTGATAGACTTGAGCAAAGCCATCGAAAAACAGATGGCAGGACTGCCATGGCCCTGTGTCATCAAACCCCTGAACCTGTCTGCCAGTCGCGGCGTGATTCGTGCCAACAACCCGCAGGATTTTATCGATGCATGCACACGTATTAAAAAAATCATTGCGGGTGCGGCAGATGAATTTGAACGCAACCACGTGCTGATCGAAGATTATATCGACGGCATCGAAATCGCCTATGAAGGTTATTTAAAAAATGGCGAGCTGCACAGCCTCACTATCTTCGATAAACCTGAACCACTCATCGGCCCCTATTTCGAAGAAACCATTTATGTCACACCTTCCCGACTTGAAGTTACATTGCAAGAAAGTGTCAAACAGACCGTGCAACAAGCGTGTGATATCTACGGACTAAAAACCGGCCCGGTGCACGCAGAATTACGCATCGATAAAAACAATAAACCGTGGATACTCGAAGTCGCCAGCCGCACCATCGGCGGTGACTGTGCACGCACACTCGACAGCGACAATGGTTTTAACATTGAAGAACTGACCATCTCCTTAGCCATGAACAGGGACTATCAAACCAGCAAGGATGAAAGCTATCGTGGCGTAATGATGATGCCGATCAGACAGGGCGGCATCCTGCGTCGTGTTGAAGGCCTGAGCGAAGCCAGGAGCATTGAACATGTAGAGAGCGTTGACATTATTATTCAGGAGGGCAATGAGTTAACTCCTCTCCCCGAAGGTAATCAGTATCCCGGCTACATCTTTGCGCGTGCACAGTCACAAAAAGAAGTCATTCATGCCCTACAGACCTCTTTCTCCAAAATTAATTTTGTTGTTGCACCTGTTATCCGTTAACAACTTTTTATCCAATAGCTAATTGAGGAAATATAAATAAAAAACAATCACGAAACTTGTTAGCTATTTTTTATTGAATAAAAAATTTTCAAGCTAATATGGTTCATATAGCCATTTTAATTATTTTACATAATTCGTAATCACAAAGTAGATAAAGGCAGTTTTACATCTAATTAATTCTCCTGACTTTACTCAATTTGAAGAATCATCTCATATAGTGTATGGTGTTGTGACTCATTTATGGGCAATTCAAAAGAACAAATAGATCGGCAAATAGAACTTCGTCCTCCGTCAGCCACTGATGGCGCCGCTGTGTCCCGCCTGATCAGTCATTGCCCGCCGTTAGACACAAATTCCATGTACTGCAATTTATTGCAATGCACACACTTTTCCAGCACCTCAGTCGCCGCTATAGAGAACGATAAACTGGTTGGCTTTATTTCATGCCACGTAATACCCGAACGCAAAAACACGCTCTTTATCTGGCAGGTTGCTGTCTGTGATAAAGCGCGTGGACAGGGGTTGGCAAGTCGTATGTTAAAACATATTCTCGATCGATCACTCTGCGAAGAGGTGAACTATCTGGAAACAACCATCACCGAATCCAATCAGGCCTCGTGGTCTTTATTTAAAAGTCTTGCGAAAAAACTGAATTCTGAACTGAATACATCTGTCATGTTTGACTGTGACAAACACTTCTCCGGTGAGCACGACACAGAACTACTGGCTCGTATCGGACCGTTTAATTATCACACTGTAGAATGACAAATAAGAGACACTTATGAAAGTATTTGATGAAATCGAATCTGAAGTACAAAGTTACGCACGATCTTTTCCGCGCGTCTTCAATAAAGCGCAGGGTGAATTTCTCTACGACGAAGATGGCAAGCAGTATCTGGATTTTCTTGCTGGCGCCGGTACTTTAAACTATGGTCATAACAATCCTGTATTTAAAAGGAAGTTACTCGAATACATTCAGGCAGACGGTATTACCCACGGCCTTGATCTGCACACCAAAGCCAAGCGTGAATTCCTGGAGACCTTCTATGAAAAAATTCTCAAACCACGCAATCTTGATTATGTCATGCAATTTACTGGCCCAACAGGAACCAATGCGGTGGAGGCAGCATTAAAGCTGGCACGTAATATAAAAGGTCGCGAACATGTTATTGCATTCACTAACGGTTTTCATGGCGTTAGCCTTGGAGCATTAGCGGCTACGGGTAACTCACATCATCGTGGTGCTGCCGGCGTCAGTCTCAGCGGCACTTTTCGCATGCCTTATGACGGCTATCTTGGAGATGATATTGACACCACTGCTTATCTGGAAAAAGTACTTTCAGATTCGAGCAGCGGTGTTGATTTACCAGCTGCCGTCATCGTTGAAACGGTGCAGGGTGAAGGTGGCATCAACGTAGCCAGTTTTGAATGGCTGAGAAACCTTGAAGTGGTGTGCAGACGACATGATATTTTATTAATTATTGATGATATACAGGCAGGTTGTGGTCGTACCGGCACCTATTTCAGTTTTGAAGAAGCTGGTATCAAACCCGATATTGTTACCTTGTCTAAATCACTGGGTGGATACGGCACGCCATTTGCCGTAGTACTTATAAAACCTGAACTTGACCAGTGGAAGCCCGGTGAGCATAACGGTACATTTCGTGGTAACAATTTTGCTTTTGTTACAGCCAAATCCGCCATCGACGAATACTGGTCTAATAATGATTTTTCTGAAGAAATTAAACGCAAAGGCGAATATATTGCTCAGCGCCTTGCCACCATCGTAGAAAAATACGGCGAAGGGAATTTCACAACTCGCGGCCGTGGCATGTTCCAGGGTCTCAACTGTATCAATGGAAACATTGCGGGAAAAATCACTCATAATGCTTTTCAGAATGGCCTGATTATCGAAACCAGTGGCGCCGATGATCAGATTGTGAAATTTTTATGCCCGTTAGTCACCTCGGATGAAAATCTGAAAAGAGGCATTGATATCGTTGAACAGGCAATTAAAGAAGTGTGCGCAAAAGAAGACTCCATTCCTGGTGAATCCGACTACTTTGATAATGCTCGTATGCATGCTTAATTTAGCCATTCTCCTTCTGAAAACTATTAACATACATATCTTAAAACTATGATCGTTAGAAAATTACAGGAAGCCGAATCGACATCGCGTCGAGTCATTTCGCCTGATGGCCACTGGGAAAGTACTCGCATGTTATTGAAGAATGACAACATGGGATTTTCTTTTCATATCACCACGATTTTTAAGGGCGCCGATTTTACAATGCATTATAAAAATCATCTTGAATCGGTTTATTGCTTGTCTGGCTCAGGCGAAATCGAAAATCTAGATGATGGGAAAACTCACCCCATTGCTGAAGGCACGCTTTATATTCTGGACAACCATGACAGACATATTTTACGCGCTTTTAAGGAAATGAAAATGGCCTGTGTATTTAACCCACCGCTCAATGGTAACGAAGTACATAATGCTGAAGGTGCCTATGAACTGATCTAAGTGAATATATCTCAGACAGTAACTACATTATTGAACAACACTTATACAGACTCATATGTAGAGGCTAATTTTACTTCTGTTATTAGTTTTACCTACTCAGATCATTGCCACATCGGTTACTAAGCAGAACACCGATCAACAGGACGAAGCGATTATTATCTCGACAAACCACTCTACACTCCCTTTGTAGATCGCTAGATGTACTCAAAGCTCTGCACATCGGGCTACAAAACCAGCAAGCACGATTTACTGGTCTCTTTGCTACGACCGAGCTAGCCTTTTCTTGCCATACCATTAATTATTCACCAGCACTGTGAATAATATTTTCTATATCATTGGTGTCGCAGCCTACATACGCGCTTTGGATTGATATTTATAGATCAGATACTGACGATTAACGAAGAATACCCTTCTAGCTATTAGCAGCACACATGAACATACTCAACAACATGTTATCAATACATGTAGCGAGGCTTTATCCAAACTTAGGTTTGTGATTGCAGCCGTATTACGGATAAGGTAAAAAATATAAAAATTAAATCATTTATTCAATTATTACGCAGGATTAAAAAATTGTATTCCTGACAGATATAAAAGTAAAACAACAACCTCATGGATTGTTTTTTTTAATCGCCATTATAAATTGCTAACACTACATCGATACTGATTCTCATTAACACTTATTAAATAATGCTTTCTTGACCTATGTCAACAAATAGACTTAATCACACTTAATTAGAAATAATTATTTGCCACAAGATCATCTCTTACTGTATAAAAAAACATAAATGTAACAAAAAAAACAAAGTTTATAGATTAATTCTATATTACATAACACCTGAGGCTTAGCCATCTGCCCCGATAATGAGGATAACCTTATGATAACTAACAATATTGTTGGACAACTAAAGAAACTGGGGACAGTCATTATATCCAGCTATCTTTTTATAATTTCTCCTGTACACGCTGGCGATATAACTGGCAGCGTACATGACTTTTCAGATGGAACCTACAAAGGTGGTTCGACATATACCTGGAATACCTCCGGTGAATTGTGCGTGGTTTGTCATACACCACATGCATCAGATACAAGTGTAACTGTAGCGCCATTGTGGAATCATTCACCATCGACATCGACTACTTATAATTTGTATACATCAAATACTCTAACTGCAACAGTTGGGCAGCCTACAGGGGTCTCTGTTTTATGTTTATCATGTCATGATGGATCAGTTGCCGTAGATTCCTTTGGCGGTGCTACAGGAACAAACATGATAGACACTATCAATGCCGCTGCAAATATAGGTGAGGATTCGGCCGGAACAGGGAACCTGAAAAATGACCATCCTATTTCATTTACATATGATGCAGCTCTGGCAACAGCAGATGGGGGCTTATTTGATCCTTCAAAAACTGTAACTACCGGTGGTGGAACACGAACTCGTACAGGTACAATTACGGCAACAATGTTATCGGGAGGCACCGTACAATGTACAACCTGTCATGATGTGCATAATAATTATGTAAACACCACTGACACTGACCCCAAGCTTCTTCGAATAGCCAGATCAGGCAGCGATTTATGTTTAGCATGTCACGACAAATAATTATTTAACCAAATCGAAACAGGCCTCTTCATAGAGGCCTGCTTTTTTAGACAAAGCTGCATTCAATAGCTAATATAAAATAATCATACAAGTATTAGTTAAAAAAACAAAAATACCAAATAATACATAAATTTAGAATCAACTTAGTTGTTTTGCTTATAATAACCTGGATACCATCCTGTGACATAGAGTAAGTACTAAGCTAAACTTCAAGCCAACCAATCTGATTAAGCTGTAAAAGATATTATGCTGAACAATGTATTAAAGTTTTTATCGTATCTGTTACTAATCCAGTTGTTAATTGCCTGCAGTAACACCCCTGAAAAACCTGTTGATTTCGTTTTTTACCCACCACTCCCAGATACACCAAGAATTCAGTATTTAACCAGTTATTCTGGACCAGATGATCTAATTGAAGAAAAAAGTGCTTTTAATGCGTTCATCCTTGGTGCTGATGAAAAAAGAAACCCTGGCGTAACAAAACCCTATGGCGTGAGCATTAAAGACGGTGTTATTTATGTAGTCGACATTCGTAATTCAGGCTTTGCCACATTCGATCTAAAGCAGAAAAAATTTGATATAGTTCACGGCTCATTTGACGGCAGAATGATCAAACCAATTAATATATTTGTAGATAATGACAACAATAAATTTGTTACAGATATAAAAAGAAACATAGTTATTGTCTTTGATAAGAATAACGAGTTTTTAAAAACAATAGGTGATAGCAAATCATTTAAACCCTCCGATGTTCTGGTGGTTGATGAAAAAGTATTTATTTCAGACGTAAAGAATCATGCCATTCAAGTATATGATAAAAATACAACAGAAAAATTATATACCATTGATGGCAAAGACAGTAACGAAAATGGAATATTATACTACCCGACGAATATTGCACTAAGCCCGAACAATCATTTATATGTCAGTGCAACGATGAATTTTAATATTCAGGAATTCACTCTTGAAGGTAAATTTATCAGAAGCATAGGCCAGATTGGTGACAAACATGGTCAATTTACCAGACCAAAAGGCATCAACGTTGACAATGACGGGAATATCTATGTCGTTGACGCCTCATTCCAAAACGTACAAATTTTTAACAAGGACGGTGAAATATTAATGTATTTTGGTGAACAGGGTAATGCCAGCCACAACATCAATCTACCTGCCAAAGTTTTTATCGATTATGACAATGTCTCCTATTTTCAAAAATACGCCAAGCCCGGCTTCAAGTTAGAGTATATTATTCTTGTCACCAGCCAGTTTGGAAAAAGCAAGTTAAATGTATACGGCTTTGGCCAAATGCAGAACATAAATACTGACAACAAATCCAGCATTGTAGAATCAGATGTTGCCGTCCAATAAGATATTGGACATAAAACAGAGAGGGAGAATCTTCTTATATAAATATTCGGTATTTCTACAAATCGCTCTTATTATAATATCACTTAACCCCAGTATTTTACGGGCTGAAGAAATCACTTTTTTCAAAGTTTTAGATACGGGAGGAACACTATCGCTAAAATTTATTTCTGATAATCAGCAACTCATCAATCAGAACGCTGCCGCACAAAAGTACGAAAGACAACTTTGGCAAGAAGAATTATCATTAATCATGAAGAGTTATATTTATCACCCTAATTTTCTGACAATGAATTTTGGTGCTGGCTTTCTTTCTGATCAAACAGAATTTAATTCACCCGGTAGTAATTATGATACCCACCAACGATTAACTAATCTCTCAGCAAGACTTGATTTCTTATCTAAAAAACCAACTCCTTTCTCAGTTTATTATAATAAGACGAACACAAATATGCCTACAGGATTAACAGGCAGTTTTTTACTAGAACGCATAAGATATGGCGCAGAGACTGCACTACTAAGCCCACTCTCCCCTGTTACTATAAAACTTTCTGCATTCAGTGAATCTAATTATGGGCTTGGTGCCGGTCAAATAACCGATGAAACAACAGAACAAACCAAGCTCAATATGGACTATCCTTATGGGATGGGCAATTTCGTAAGACTAAGCCATCAGATCAATAACCGACTATCCAGATCAGGTAGTCTTCTTCTGCCAATTAATGAAAAGGAATCAAACAATACTGCCACTGATTTAAATACCAAAAATACATTTGGACCTGATCAGCAGATTCAACTTGTTAGTTATCTTGGGTACCAGATACAAGAAGAATTCCCTAAAATAAAAACATGGTTTTTCAGACCTAAGCTTGACTGGAAGCACAATGATAACTTCACGTCGTATTATACTTATGCGACGAATCATACTGATGAACAGGATAGAGAAACTGAAAACAGTTTAATAACAACCCGGTTAAATTATGCCAACGCCAAATTATTTAATAGCACTATCGGCCTTTCTCTTAATGACAGCAAAGCAACCGGTTTTGAGTTCAATGATAAAGGCGCTAGTTTCAGCCTTTCTAAAAGCATTAACGCCTCATACGGTAAATACGTGGTTTCTTACAATGCCAGCATAAACAACAGAGATCAAACTTCATTAGTAAGCCAAATTCCTGTTTATGGTGATGAATACATTCTTAATGGTATTACTCGAGAAAATATCAAACAGGAAAATATTGATATAACCACTATAACTGTTTCAAACCTAACCCGCACACAGACATTTATTGAGGGTGTAGATTACAGCATTACAACTATTGGCACCCAGGCCTTTATAGAAAGACTTACTAGTGGCAGCATTGCTGATGGTCAAACTATTTTAATTGATTACAGTTATCTGACGGGTGGCACTATCAAATACAACCGTATGACACAGAACCTTAATATTAATTTATCTGTAAGCAAGAATTATAACTTTTATGTTAATTTGTATCAGTCCAAACAAGATCTCAAAGAAGGAATTTCTACGATTCCGCTAAATTCCTATAATGGTTTAATATTGGGATTAGAAGTAGACAGGCCGATACAAAAAGAAATAACCATTGGTGGTGCGATTATTGCGCAGCAACATAATGACGATAATAATCCTTATAACAAACAAAGTATTGATGCATTTATTAGATTGCCATTACCAGCTATGATAACTCTAAAACTTAACAGTGGCTGGTTATTAATTGATAATGAAAATTCAGAAGAAGATGTTGATAAAAAATTATTAGGCCTTCATCTTCTGGCCAGACCCTGGTTGATGACTAGAGTGTCCTTTGATTCTTCGTATTCAACGGATACAGGGGGGTCAATGGAACGCGTATCACTTTCCAACAGCCTGAACTTTGACTGGAATTATCGGCAACTTAGTTATAGAGCTACCGTAAAACATCAATCTGAGGAGCAAGGCGTTATTGAACGCAATAACTGGTCTATTTACATGCAGCTGCAAAGGGCATTTTAATTGAAGAAACTACCAATCAACAATTATATTTACCGTAACAGGTTATTATGGCTTCTCAGCTTACTTCTTGTTAGTAGCTGCAGCCTACTTAACTCACCGAGTCAAATAAAGTCTCCAGACCCCATATATTGGCCTGCAAAACCTAACAAACCTGTCATTCAATATTTGGGGGAATTCAGAAATTCTGGCGATCTTAAAATCACCCAGAGCTTATGGCGTCGATTTGTTGAGTTGTTTGCAGGTGAAAAAGACACTCATCTAGTTAAACCCATGGCAGTTGTGACGGATTCACAAGGTGTTATTTATGTTGCTGATCCTGGCGCAAGAGGTGTACACCGTTTTGACCAACTCAATCAGTCTTATGCACTTATCCTGCAAAAAGATGACCGCCCGCTACCCTCCCCTGTAGCATTATTATTGGACAATCAATCTAATCTGATTATTTCTGACTCGAAATTAGCAGCATTATACAAAGTAAATAAAGGGGAAACTGTCGCAAAAAAATTTATTACAGAAGCTCAATTTAAACAACCTACTGGACTAGCCGCCGGCAATAATAATTTTTATGTGGTCGATACCACGGAACATAAAATATTTAACTTAAACTTTAATGGCCAATTAATTAATCAGTTTGGACACAGAGGTATTGCCGATGGTGAATTTAATTATCCGACTATGCTTACTTTAAGCAATAACCAGTTACTGGTAGCCGATTCACTCAATTTCCGTATCCAGAGATTAGATAGTCATGGTAAATTTATAAACAAATTTGGCAAGCAAGGAGATGCCACCGGTTATCATTCAAGGCCCAAAGGCATAGCCACTGATAAGGACCAGAATATTTATGTTGTCGATGGCCTCTTTCATACTGTGCAAATATTCGATAATGCTGGCAATTTTTTAATGAATTTTGGAGAACAAGGACAGGCTGCCGGACAGTTCTGGTTACCAACCGGTATATCAATTGATCCTCAACAAACTATTTACATTGCTGATTCATACAATCAAAGAATTCAGATGTTTCGTTTTCTGGGAGCAGAACAATGAAGCTATTATTAGTTATTTCTGGCTTGATTAGCATTGCCATTTCTAGCAGTCTATTCGCTGGCATTGTCAATACTAAACACAATCTCTCAACCAGCGGCACTGGCGCAATCAAAGCCATCGATGGTGAAGGTGAAATATGTGTTTTCTGTCACACCCCTCATAATGCCGATCCTGTGGCCCCACTCTGGAACAGAAACTCACCAGGAGGCCCATACACTCCTTACAACAGTACAACGCTTATAGGTGCTCCCGGCCAACCCACAGGCTCATCAGTACTGTGCTTAAGCTGCCACGACGGCACTATCGCACTGGGCGAGGTTTTGAGCCGTACTACAGATATCACGCTTAATCAAACATACATGCCAGTAGGTGCGACTCGTTTGGGTACCGATTTATCTGATGACCATCCCGTATCATTTGCCTTTACCAGCACACTTGCATCAACCCGAGGCGAACTGGTTGATCCATCGACGCTAACTGCCGAGGTTAAACTTGACGCCAATGGTGAAATGCAATGCACCAGTTGCCACAATCCTCATATAGATACCAATGAAAAATTTCTGGTGAAATCAAATACGGCTTCCGCGTTATGCACCACCTGTCATACTAAAAATTACTGGTCAGAAACTTCTCATAGTACCGATGCGGCGACCTGGAACGGTACTGGTGCCGACCCCTGGCCACATACTACTGAAACCACTGTTGCTAACAATGCCTGTGAAAATTGTCATCGCCCACATACCGCGGGCAATGCAGAGAGGATTCTGAATTATACAGTTGAAGAAACCAATTGTTTGATTTGCCATAATGGCAATATTAACAACCCAACTGCAATTCAAAATATCGAGGCTGAATTTAACAAGGTTGGCAGTATTCACCCAATTACAGTTACAACTGGCATTCATGATGCTGCCGAAACTAATATAGTCAACACAAAGCATGTAGAATGTTTTGATTGTCACAACCCGCACGCCGCCAATGCGACCAATCCATTGAATGGCGCACGAGGCGCTGATATTAATGGCGCTGACCTTACTGCAGTTAATTATCCACAGGAAGTTTGCTACCGTTGCCATGGCGATAGCGCAAGCATCAATGCTCCTCTTGGAATAACTACAAGGATGCTAATACAGACAAACACGCGACTTGAGTTTAATTCTGGCAATAGCCTATCCTACCATCCAGTGTCGACAGCAATTACAGATACAACTACAGTTCCCAGCCTGATTACTGGGTCAGTTCCATTAGCACTGGGTGGAACCGTAGAACATGGCAGCACAATCAGCTGCCTTGATTGTCATAACAACGACCAGAACCCCAATAATGGCGCGGGTGGAACAGGCCCCAGAGGCCCACATGGCTCTGCAAACAGTCGATTACTGGAACGTAACTACAACACAATCGACTCAACCACAGAGAGCGCCACACAATACGCCATGTGCTACAAATGTCATAATCGAACCAACATTCTCGGTAAAGACGGTATTGCTGGTTATGAATCTTTTCAACGCCACAACTTTCACATTACAGGCTCAGGGGCAAGATTCCAGGCTAACTTAAGTACCCCCTGCAATGTTTGTCATGACCCTCACGCCAGTGGTTCTCAGAAAAAACTGATCAATTTTGATACCAGTATAGTAAATACAAACAGTAGCGGACTACGTGAATTTAGATATGATGCCACAAGAGGACAATGTTATCTTAGTTGCCATGGAGAACAACATACACCCTGTGGATACGATCGTAGCACTGGCACTGTATGTGGCCCCTGCCTTAATAATGGTGGGGGTGGCGGTGGCGGTGGTGGCGGCGGTGGTGGCAGTGCTTGTAC
>Ga0224496_10000867_pt1 | contig 19848 bp, 16 predicted proteins | sample SF_Jul11_sed_USG_2_FD_168127 | JGI IMG/M metagenome (GOLD analysis project Ga0224496, IMG submission 168127) | Sediment microbial communities from San Francisco Bay, California, United States - SF_Jul11_sed_USGS_8_1 | ecosystem: Environmental > Aquatic > Marine > Sediment | place: USA...
GTGCCGATCCGCGAGCACGGGCAGGTGCAGCGCTACATCGGGGAGAGCTTCGCGGCGTATCGCGCCGCGCGCACCTACGTCTACGATGTGGCGCGGCGCATGTCCCTCCACTCGACCGGGCAGCGCGTGGACTCGGATGGGGTGAAGCTCTTCGCCGCGCAGGTCGGCAAGCGCGTGGCCGACGCCGCCATCCAGGTGCTGGGCGGCTACGGCTACATGGGCGAGTACGTGGTCGAGCGGCTCTGGCGCGACGCGAAGCTGCTGGAGATCGGTGGTGGAACCCTGGAGGCCCACCACAAGAATCTCGCGAAGGACCTGGCGCGCGATCCGTCGGCGCTGGGCTGACGCGCTCAGTTCTCGATGCCGAGCTCCCGCTCGAGCTCCGCCCAGCGCGCATAGGCGTCGTTCGCTTCGCTTTCGAAGCCGAGGCCCTCGGCCGCCAGCGCCAGGCCGGAGACGGCTCGGATGTCGTTCGGCGCGAGCTCCGCCGCGCGCCGGAATGCGACATAGGCGTCGGGCAGGTTGCCGCGGCGCTGCTCGAGGGTGCCCAGCTGGATCGAGATCTCCGCATCCGCGGGCGCCATCTGCAGCGCCGCCTCCAGATGCTCGATGGCCCGGTCCAGCTTGTCGGCGCGCGCGAGGATGCGCGCCGCCTCGAGGCGCAGCGCCGGATCCTCGGGTCGAGTGCGCACCGCCAGCTCGATCTCGCGCGCCGCTTCGTTCGTGCGGCCCGCCTCGAGATAGGCGTTGGCCAAGGCGGCCGGATCCCGGGCGCCGGGTCCCGCGCATGCCGCGCAGACGAGCAGCACGCTGCACAGCGCGGCTCGCGCGAGTCGCCTCGCCTGGCTCGGCCGGAAGAAGCCTGTCATCCCTGCGCGCATCGGTCTCCCCGGATCTCCGGCTGATGCCTTTTTGTGGGTGGCATCGCCGGCGTCGCGTGCGATTGCGTGAGCGCGATCACGGGCGCAGCACCCCCGGCACCGCGTCCCGCAAGGGTCGGGTGGGTACGTCCGCGTCTTCCCACAGGTACATGCGGTGCAGCCGCTCGGAATCGGGCTCGGTGACGCGGTAGCGCGCCACCTTGCGCTCGCGCTCGCTGCGGTCCTGCAGCAGCAGCGTGTAGTGAAAGATGTGGGGGCGGCGCAACGGCCTGCCTCCGCCTCGTTTCTGGCGGAATTGATGGTGGATTGGATAGCGGTCCACTTCGTAGCGGAAGCCGGGCTCGTTGCGGAACAGGCGCAGCTGCCGATCTCGGTAGTAGGGCTTGCCGGCCAGGTAGTGCAGTGCACCGTCGCGTTCGACGACCCAGTAGCGGGGCAGCGAATACCAGTACATGCCGGGGACGTGGGTGAGCCAGCGCAGGCGTGCGAGGCCCCGCCCACCGAGGAGCTCGTCGGTATCCACGATCAGGATCCAGTCGCCGAGCGCCTGGTCGAAGCCGAAGTTCTTCTGGCGGGCGTGGCCGTCGAAGCGCCGCTCGTACAGGCGTACCTTGTCGCGCTGCGTCGCGATCTCGCGGGTTGCGTCGGAGCTGCCGCCGTCCACCACCACGATTTCGTCACAGAACGGCACCAGGGAATCCAACACCGCTCCGATGGTGGAGGCGTTGTCCTGGCAGACGACCACACCGCTCAGGTGGATCCGATCCATGCCGTACGCTGCTCCCGTCCCGAAGCGCCGCAGGGCGCGCGTTTCGATCGCGCGCGGCGCACCGTGCCCGCGACGCAGGACGATAACACGGCGCGCCAGGACGACACGCCAGTGCGCAGCGGGCGTCGGCCTCGTTCGGCGGAGCTGGGATGATCGGGACCATGAGCGAGCGCCGCCAGCTCCCGTGCGTGCGGGGCTGCGCGCGGCGCGGGGATGCGAGGAGATCACGCGCTCGCCGCGGGGTCTGCTCAGCGGAAGCGCAGCAGCTCGCGGCGCGCGATCACCATCTTGTGGACCTCGTCGGGGCCGTCGGCGATGCGCAGGCCGCGCAGGCTGCGCCACATGGCGGCGAGCGGCGTCTCGTCCGACACGCCGAGCGCGCCGAGGCACTGGATGGCCCGGTCGATCACGCGCATCGCCATGCCGGGTGCGACGGCCTTGAGCATGGAGATCTCCTGGCGCGCGGCGCGCGCGCCCTGCGTATCCATCTTCCAGGCGGCGTGCAGCGCGAGCAGCCGGGTCTGGTCGATCTCGATGCGGGACTTCGCCACCCAGTCCTGGACGAACTGCTTCTCCGCGAGCGGACCGCCGAACGCGACGCGCGCGTTGGCGTGTCGGCACATCAGCTCGAAAGCGCGCTCCGCGGCGCCGATGCTGCGCATGCAGTGGTGGATGCGGCCGGCTCCCAGGCGCGCCTGGGCCAGCGCGAAGCCGCGGTGTTCCGGACCGAGGCGGTGGCTGATCGGCACGCGACAGCTCTCGTAGCGGATCTCGCAGTGCCCGCCGCCGCCCAGCTCTCCCATCACCGAGACGGCGCGCAGGATCTGGAAGCCCGGCGTGTCCGCCGGCACGAGGATCAGGCTGGCGCGCTCGTGGGGAGGCGCATCTGGATCGGTCACCGCCATGACAATGGCGAAGGACGCGCCGTAGGCGCCGGTCGTGTACCACTTGTGGCCGTCGATCACGTAGTGGTCGCCGTCGCGCCGCGCGCGGCAGCGCAGGCCCGTCGGGTCGGCGCCGGAGACTTCGGGCTCGGTCATCGAGAAGCACGAGCGCATCGCGCCCTCGAGGCACGGCTGCAGCCAACGCTGCTTCTGCTCCTCGCTGCCGAACTCCGCGAGGAGCTCCATGTTGCCGGTGTCCGGCGCGGCGCAGTTGAACACGCGCGGTCCGATCTCGCTGCGCCCCATCCGCTCACACAGCGGGGCGTACTCGACATTCGTCAGTCCCGGGCCGTAGCGCGCGTCCTGGAGGAAGAGGTTCCACAGGCCCAGCCCCTTCGCCTGGGCGCGCAGCTCGCGCACGATCTCGGGCTGCGCGTGCGCATCGCCCGAGGCCTCGACCTGCTGCCGCGCGAGCGCTTCGTTCGGCAGAACGCGCTCGTCCATGAAACGCTCGAGCTGCGCCTGGATCTCCCGGCTTCGGTCCGAAGGCTCGAAATCCACGCGGCGTCTCCGGCGTTCAGCGCTCCAGTCGCTCGATCACCGCGCGCACCACCAGCGGCCAGGCGATCGTGGCATCCGCCATGACTTCGGCGAAGCGACCTCCCTCCTCGGGCGGCACGAACTTGCCCCAGGAGACGCCCTCGCTGTAGGTGCATCCCGAGAGGCCGCCCCAGTGGACGGGCTCGGGGCAGATCCGCACCGCGTACTTGTAGCGCCGCACCGGCTCCTTGCTGCCCAGGCGGCTGCGCAGGATCTCGAGATAGGGCCCCACCTGCTGCGCCCAGTTGCGCGGCACACCGCCGCCGATGGTGAAGATTCCGAGAATGCCTCGCTGGCGCACGCGCTCTGCGAAATCATCCAGATCGAGGAACGGGTCGAAGGGGAAGGTGCGTCCGCCCGCCTTCCTGCGCAGGTGATTGTGGATGGAGAGATCCAGTCCGAGCTCCGAATCCGTGAAGGCCGGCACGTAGATCGGCACCTTGCACTCGAAGGCGCTCTTGAGCACCGCGCGCTGCGCTCCGCCCTTCTGGAGGAAGCGGCCGAGCTGCTCGCAGACCAGACGGCTCGAGAGCATGACGTTCTCGGGCAGATCTTCGAGGGCCTGCTGCAGCAGCTTCTCCACATCGTCGAGGTTCTTCTCGAGCTCGATGGTGTCGTAGACGCGGTTGTAGCCCTTGCCGTAGAGATCCTCGTCCCGCATCGACTCCGCGTGCTTGAAGTGCAGCATGCCCGCGCCTTCGGTGAGCCCGTGGGTCATCAAGGCGCCCGTGGCCACCACCGCCTGGATCCAGCCTCTCTCGATCATCTCGCACATCACGAGGCCCTGTTTGGCGATGGTCATCGCGCCGGACACCGTGAGCACCCGGAAGCAGTTCTCGTCGCGCACCATGGCCTCGAGCACGTCCGCCGCCTCGCCGAGGCAGCGGCCGCCGAAGGCCGTCGCGCTCATGGCGCGCACCAGCTTGTCGACGCTGTCGGTCTGGCTCGGGTCGAGCGGCGTGAGGGGCTCGAGTCCGTCCTCGAAGCCGCGTCCGTAGCGGCTCTCGTCGCGGGGATTGGCCAATCTTCTCGTGCCTCCTTCTGGCTTCCGACTTCGGGCTCGTCGGGCGCCGGACGCGTATTCTCGTTGCACCTCCGCAGCGATCCTGGAGCCCGGCGGCTCCGGGGCTCGGGCGCACTACACTAGCAGAGCGCGCGCCCGGATTCGCAGCCTGCGAGCCACCCGCTGCGCGCGGTCGCCCGAGGCCGGGCAGGGAGGCGGATTCATGATCGACGTCGTACTCGCGCCCGGGCGCGATCGCTCCGTGAGGCGCAGGCATCCCTGGCTGCTCTCCGGTTCGATCGCGCGCGTAGAAGGCGTGCCGGAAGCAGGGGCCTGGGTGCGCGTGCTGTCCGCCGAGGGCGAGGTTCTCGGGCACGGACACTACACGCCCGGTGCGAGCCTGTGCGTGCGTCTCTTCACGCACGGGAAGGAGGCACCGACTGAGGATCTGATCGCGGCGCGCATCCGCGGCGCCGTGCAGTGCCGCGCGCGCGATCCGCTGCTGGCGGACACGGATGCCGTGCGGCTCGTCAACGCGGAGGGAGACGCGCTGCCCGGCCTGGTCGCCGACCGCTACGCCGAGGTCGTCGTCGTGAAATTCACCAGCGCCGGCATGGCGGCGCGGCGCGGCGAGATCGCGAACGCGCTGCGCGAGGCGAGCGGTGCGCCCGCGGGCTTCGAGCGCGCGGATCGCGCCGCGCGCAGCGAGGGCTTTCGCGCGCAGCCGGGGATCCTGTGGGGCGCGCTGCCGGAGCCGGCGGTGTGGATCCGGGAGGGGGCGCGCCGTTATTGCGTCGATGTGTCGCGGGGTCAGAAGACCGGCTTCTACCTGGACCAGCGCGACGCTCGCGATCTCGTCCAATCGCTCGCGCGCGGGGCTCGCGTGCTGGATCTGTTCGCCTACACGGGCGGCTTCTCGGTGGCCGCGGCGTGCGGAGGCGCCGCCGGGGTTACGCTGGTCGATTCTTCGGCCGCCGCGCTCGAGATGGCGCGCGTGAATCTGGAGGCGAACGCGCCGGATTGTGGGAGCGCGTGGGTGCGGGCGGATGTGTTCGACTGGCTGCGCAGCGCGGAGGGCCTCTTCGATCTCGTGATCGTCGATCCGCCGCCGCTCGCCCGCACGCGCCGCGACGTGCCGCGCGCCGCGCGCGCCTACAAGGATGCGCTGCTCTTCGCGCTGCGGCGCACGGCACCCGGAGGCCTCGTGCTGGGATTCGCTTGCTCCCATCACATCGGCCCGGATCTGTTCCGGAAGGTTGCCTTCGCGGCGGCCCTGGATGCCCGGCGCGAGGCGCAGGTGCTGCGCGTTCTCGGCGCGCCCGTCGATCATCCGTGCTCGATCGATCATCCGGAGGGGGCCTATCTGACGGGCCTGCTGCTGCGGGCGTGAGCGGGAGCCGCGCGGGCGAGGAGCGCGCCATCGCCTATGTGGCGGCGCACGGCGACGCGCTGGCACGCGCACGCGCCGACGTCCTTGCCGGGCGCGCGGCGGCCGAGCGGGTGCTCGCCGAGGTGCGCGACGAGGACGCGCAGGGTCCGCTCGCGCGCATCCTGCACCTGCTCGGCGTCTGCGACGATCACCACATGCTGCGCGCTCCGCTGGCCGAGCGCGCCTGCGCAACCCTCGTGCGCGCGCAGGCCGCGGACGGCTCGTGGTCGGACGCCACGCTCGGCGCGGCCCAAGATGCCGTCTACGCGACCGGCATGCTCGCCGGCTATCTGGCGAAGATGCGCTGTGCGCGCCCCGAGACACTGGACGCGGCCGGCGCTTTCCTGGCTTCGCGCTGGTCTCCCGATCTCGTCCAGGGGGCGCGCTGGGAGAACCTTGCGGCGTGCGCCCACTATTTCGCCAACGCCCTGCACGAGCGCGCCGACGAGGTGCTCCAGTGGTGCGGGCGCGAGCTCGAGCGCGGCTTTCGAACGCGCGCGTTCGACGCCGTGCGAACCGCGCGCGTGTTCGCGTATTGCGATGCGCACGCCGTGCCGGGCGCGCAGCTCGACGCGCAGGAGCTCGTCGTCGCGCTCTGGACCGAGCAGCGCGCGGACGGCTGCTGGGCGCCGTCGCACGCGATCGCTCCCGCGCAGCGCGTCGCGTGCACGATCGATGCCCTGATCGCGCTGCGTCATCTCGGCGGCGCGAGCCGCGCGCGGCGGCCCACAGCGGCGCGCGGCGCGCCCGCTCGGGGCTAGGCGGGCCTTCGCGCGCCGCGACTCGCTCCCGGCAGACGGGCGCGTTACCGTCCGTGCCCGTGGAATCGGTTCGCTCGGAACGACGTGGCCCGGTGGCCGTGCTGACGCTCGATCGCCCCGATGCGCTCAACGCACTCGATCGCGCCACGCTCCTCGCGCTCGAGGCGCGCATCGGCGAGCTCGCCGGCGATGCCTCCGTGCGCGCGCTGGTCCTCACGGGCGCCGGGCGGGCCTTCGCCGCGGGCGCGGACATCGAGGAGATGAGCGGCCTCACGGCCGAGCAGGCGGAGGCGTTCAGCCGCCTCGGACACCGTACGCTGTTGGCGCTGGAGGCGCTGGAGATTCCCAGCATCGCCGCGGTGAACGGCTTCGCGCTCGGGGGCGGCTGCGAGCTCGCCTGCGCCTGTGACTGGATCTACGCCTCCGAGAAGGCCCGCTTCGGCCAGCCGGAGGTCAATCTCGGCATCCTGCCGGGCTTCGGGGGAACCAGCCGTCTGGCGCGCCGCGTGGGCATCGCGTGGGCGCGGGAGCTGATTCTCACGGGTGAACCGATCCGCGCCGAGCAGGCGGAGCGCATCGGCCTCGTCAACCGCGTGTTCGCGCCCGACGCGCTGCTCGATGCCGCGCTGCGCGCCGGAGAGACCATCGCCGCCAAGGGACCGCTCGCGGTGGCGCGCGCGAAGCGCGTGCTCCAGGAGGGACAGGACGCCGACCCGCACGTTGCGCACGTGCTCGAGCAGAATGCCTTCGGCCTGGTCTTCGCCAGCGAAGACCGCGCGGAAGGCATGGCCGCTTTCCTGGAGAAGCGCGACCCGAAGTTCCGCGGCCGCTGAGTCGGGCCTGCGGGGGCGCGAGCGCCGCTAGTCGATCTTGAATCGATCGATCTCGTTCTCGAGTCGCGTGGCGCGCTCCGACAGCGCGGCGACGCTCGCGTTGATCTCCTCGGCGCCGCGCAGCGTCTCTTCGGCCACCTCGGTGAAGACGCGCAGCGCGTGCCGGATGATCTCGCTGCTGCCCTGCTGGGCGCGGGTCGCTTCTGCGATCTCGCTGGCCATCTCCGCCACGTGGGTCGCCGCCCGGGTGAGGTGGCCGCTGCCGCGCCGCTGCTCCTCCGTCGCGCCGCGCACCGCGCCGCCGAGCTTGCGGATGTGTTCCACGGCCTCGACGATCTCCCCGGTCGCCGCGTGCTGGTCGTGGGCCGATTGGTTGATCTGACGCACGATTTGCTGCACCTCGCGCGCCGCGCGATCCACCCGCTCGAGATCGTCGGACTGGCGTGCGGTCGACTCCACGATCTCGCGCACGCGATTCGTGGAGACCTCCGTCTTCTCGATGATCTGACCGAGCACTTCCCCGGCGGCGTGCGACCGTTCGACACCGCGCTCGACCTTCGCAGCGCCCTCCTGCATGGCGTGCACCGCCGCCGTGGTGTCCTCCTTGATCGCATCGATGAGATCTGCGATTTCGTGGGCGGAGCGGCGCGTGCGATCGGCGAGCGCGCTCACCTGATCCGCCACCACCGAGAACGCCGTGCCGTGCTCACCGGCCTGGGCGGCGATGATCGCCGCGTTGAGCGAGAGCAGACCTGTCTGCTCTGCGACGCCGGTGATGACCTGCACCACTTCGTCGATCGATTCCGACTTGTCCGCGAGCCGCGCCACCCGCTGCCGCAGGTGGCCGAAGCTGCTCGAGATCTCCCCCATGGCCTCGATCGTGTCGCTGACGGCGGCCATGCCCTGGCTCGCTTCCTTGCGCGAGCTCTCGGAGAGCGCGTGGCTCTCGCCCGCGTTCGCCGCGATCTGGGCGACGGAGCTGGTGAGCTCGCGCACGCGCCCCGCGCTGAGATCGGCCGCGGCGTGCAGCCGCTGCACATCTCCGACGATCTCGTCGATGTTGGACGTGAGCTGCGTCACCGCCGCCGAGGCGTTGTCGATGGCGGACGTGAGCTGATCCATGTTGGAGGCAATCTCGCTGATCGAGACGTCCATTTCGAGGATGGAGGTGGAGGTCTCGTGGGAGGTTTCCGCCAGCTGCTCGACGCTGGTGTTCACGTCGCGGATCGAGGTGATCATGCGCGAGACGGAATGGCCAACCTCGCCGGTGGCGCCGGCCTGGCGCCGGGATTCGCGGAACAGCCCCGCGCCGCGCTCCTGCAGCCCGCGCGACACGCTGGCGAGCTCGCGGATGCTCTGCCGTGCCTGATCGACGAGGTTGCGCAGGCCCGCGGTCATGTGGTTGAAGGTCTCTGCCAGGCTACCGAACTCATCCTGTGTCGACACCAAGACACGTCTAGAGAGATCGCCGTCGCTGATGGCGCGAGAGCTCTCCACCAGCGCTTCGAGCGGCTCGACGATCTGGCGGCGAAGCCGGGCCGAGGCGATGGCCGAGACGCACGCCGACGTCAGGATCAGCAGCACGGCGACCGACAGGAACCACGCGAGGCGCGCGGCCAGCTCGGACGCGTCCAGGCGCAGATAGACGGATCCGACGTCCTCGTCGAGGAATGCGATCGCGTGGAAGAGGTGAAGGTCTCCGTCCTGGAAGCGGTGCCCCGGCGCTTCGGCCGGCGGGGCGGCCAATCCGCCCGCGGCGCCGGAGGCGTTCTGGTGCGACGCGAAGGGTTGACCGCTCGCGTCGTAGATGACCGCGGCGATGACTTCGTCCGCAGCGGCGAGGCCCGCGAGGGTCTCGTGCGCGGCGCGCGCGTCGTGGAAGCTGAGGGCGGCGCCGCTGTTGATCGCCACCACCCGCGCGAGCATCTCCGCCTTGTCGACCATCGCCCGTTTGCCCGTCTGCGTGTCGTAGAAGACGAAGAAGGCACAGGCGGCGACGAGTGTGATGCTCGTGGTCCCCATCATCCACCACATCAGGCGCCGGTTGATCGGCCGGTAACCGAGACGGGTGTCCTGCATCAGGGCTCTCCGACCAGCTTCGCGAGGCGCAGCAAACGCGAGCTGATCGCGAAGCCCGCCCGATCGGCGGCTGCGCTGTTGATCTCGAAGCGCAGCGCCTCGTCTTCTTCGTAGAAGTTGATGACGCCGCCGCGCGCGGCGAAGCCGTCGCTCTCGCCCACCGTGAGCGCCGCGTGTTCGCGCGCCGCCGCGAGGATCGACGCCTCGTCGCGCTCCGAGGTCAGGAAGACGATGTGACAGCCGGCCACGTCTCCGGCACTGGCAACGCGCCGCACCACGACCGGATTCTCGTCGAGCATCCTGCCGGCGAGCGCCTGGGAGATGGCTTGCGCCGCCGCCGCGTCTCCCGCCACCCCCACGACGAGCGGCTCTTCGGGCACGGGCTGCGCCCCGGCGGGCCACTCGACCAGCCGGGCGAACTTGAGCAGGAAGTCGGCCCGCGCCGCGACCGCGTCGCCGGATTCGGGCATTGCGGCGCCCCCGAGCAGCACGGCGAGCAGGCAGAGCGCGCAGCGCACGCGTCCCGGGCGCTCGCCCATCCAGCTTTCCCCCCGTCTCTCGGCCCGTTCCGGCGCCGTCTTCCGGTCACCCGTGCTGGGAGGAATCGGCACGCGGGGTGGCGAGCTTGATGCGGGCGACGGCGCCGCGCGGCCCGGCGCGTCGCGCCGCGGCTAGGTCTCGAAACCGCTCAGATAGGGGAGCGATGCGGCGGTCCGTTCGATGCGCTCGCCCGCCTCGAGCAGCACCGCGGTCGCGTTCCAGCTGCCCTGCAGCAGCTGCTCGCGCGCACCCGGCGCGATGTGCGCCGCGAAGCTCCCCGCCCGGCAGTGCACGCGGCTGGCCTCGAGGTCGAGGGTGATCTCCTGCTCGGGATCCGCCTCCACCGCGTCCATCAGCCGCGCCAGATCCGCCGCTTCGAGCGTGGCGCAGGGAAGTCCGAGGGCGGTGCAGTTGCCCGCGAAGATCTCCGCAAACGAGGCGCCGAGGAAGGCGCGGAATCCGCGGCGCTGCAGCGCCTGGGGGGCGTGCTCCCGGGACGAGCCGCAGCCGAAGTTGCGCCCCACGATCAGGATCTCGGCGCCGGCGAAGCGCGCCACGTCGAGCGGATGGTCGCCCTTGGCCTGCTTGCGGTCGTCCTCGAAGGCGTGCTCGCCGAGTCCGTCGAAGGTGACGCAGCGCAGGAAGCGCGCCGGAATCACGCGGTCCGTGTCGATGTCGTCGCCGCGCAGCACGCAGCCCCGCCCGACGATGCGTTCGATGCGTTCCGCCATCAGAGCAGCTCCCGCACGTCGATCACGTGCCCGCGCAGCGCCGCCGCCGCCACCATCGCCGGGGACATCAGCAGGGTGCGTCCGGTGGGCGATCCCTGGCGTCCCTTGAAGTTGCGATTGCTCGAGGAGGCGCACATCTCGCGGCCGACGAGCTTGTCGGGGTTCATCGCGAGGCACATCGAGCAGCCCGGCTCGCGCCACTCGAAGCCGGCGGCGCGAAAGATCTCCGGCAGGCCCTCGCGCTCCGCCTGCTGCGCCACGGCGTGCGAGCCGGGCACCACGAGCGCCTTCACGCCGGGCGCGACCTTGCCGAGCTGCGCCACGCGCGCGGCCTCGCGCAGATCCGAGATGCGGCCGTTCGTGCAGGAGCCGATGAACGCCACGTCGATCGGCGTGCCCGCGACGGGCTCGCCGGCGCGCAGGTCCATGTAGCCGTACGCCTCCTCGAGCCCCGAGCGCTCCGCGTCCGGCGCGTCCGCGGGGCGCGGCAGCCGTTCGTCGACGCCGACACTCTGTCCCGGGTTGATGCCCCAGGTGACGGAGGGCGCGACGCGGTCGCCGTCGAGGGCGACGCGGTCGTCGTAGTGCGCGTCCGGATCGCTCGCGATGCCGCGCCACCACTGCACGGCGCGCTCGAAGGCGTCGCCCCGTGGCGCGAACTCGCGGCCGCGCAGGTACTCGAAGGTCAGCGCGTCGGGATTCACGTAGCCGCAGCGGGCGCCGCCCTCGATCGACATGTTGCACACGGTGAGCCGCTCTTCGACGCTCATCGCGTCGAGCACGGGGCCGGCGTACTCGTACGCGAAGCCCACGCCGCCCTTCACGCCGAGCGCGCGGATGATGGACAGGATCACGTCCTTGGCGTAGACGCCCCGCGCGAGCTTTCCGCCCACCTCGATGCGCCGCACCTTGGGCCGCGACAGCAGCAGGCACTGGCTGGCCAGCACGTCGCGCACCTGGGAGGTGCCGATGCCGAAGGCCACCGCGCCGAAGGCGCCGTGGGTGGAGGTGTGGCTGTCGCCGCAGGCGATCGTCATGCCCGGCTGCGTGAGGCCGAGCTCCGGCCCGATCACGTGCACGATGCCCTGCTTGCCGCTGGCCGGGTCGAAGAGCGGGATGCCCGCCGCCGCGGTGTTGCGCTCGAGCGCCACCAGCATGGCCTCGGCCAGGGGGTCCGCCAGGGGCCGCGCGTGGGAGCGCGTGGGGATGATGTGGTCCACGGTCGCGAAGGTCCGGGACGGGAAGCGCACCTCCCGGCTCATCTCGCGCAGCATGGCGAAGGCCTGCGGGCTCGTGACTTCGTGGATCAGGTGGAGCCCGATGAAGAGCTGCGTCTGACCTCCCGGCAGCTCCCGCACCGCGTGCAGATCCCAGACCTTGTCGAGAAGGTTCCGGCCGGCCATGAGGGCAGAGGAAATAGCACAGCGGCGCGCGCGCGGGCGCTGTTACCCTCCGGCCCACGACGAGCGGAGGAGTCGCGCGTGAGCCAGCCGGCCGCCTCGAAGCGGAGCGCATCCGATGCGGCGCCGGCGCCGCGCGCGCCCGATGCGGAGTTTCCGCCGGGTCCCCGGCGCGACCGCCAGGTGCGCCGCGTCATCCTGCTCGAGGGGGCGGCCAACCTGCTCGTGCTCGGGGCCAAGCTGCTCGTCGGGTTGTCCACCGGATCGCTGGCCGTGCTCGGCGACGCGCTGCACTCGCTCACCGACCTGGCCAACAACGTGGTGGCCTGGTTCGTGCTGCGCCTGTCCACGGCGCCGCCGGATCGGGACCACCCCTACGGCCATCGCAAGTTCGAGACGCTGGCGGTCTTCGGGCTGGCGAGTCTGATGACCGTGCTGGGCATCGAGCTGGCGCTGCGCGCCATTCGGCGCGAGGCGGCGGTGATCGAGCACGAGGGCTGGGCGCTCGCCATGATGTTCTGCGTGCTGCTGGTGAATGCCACGGTGGCGACCTGGCAGGGTCGCTGGGCGCGCCGCCTGCGCTCGGACCTGCTGCTCGCGGATGCCCGACACACGCTGAGCGACGTGCTGGTGACGCTGGCCGTGATCGTCGGCTGGCAGATGGCCGCGCGCGGCATCCCGTGGCTCGACTCGCTGTTCGCGCTCGGCGTATCCGGTCTCGTCCTGGTGCTGGCCTACGGCCTGTTCGCGCGCGCCATTCCCGTGCTGGTGGATCAGGCGGCCATCGAGCCGGAGAGCGTCATGCGCGTGGTGCGCGCCGTGCCCGGGGTGCGCGGCGTGAAGGACATCCGGTCGCGCCGGACGGGCAACGCCGTGGCGCTCGACCTGATCGTGACGGTCGACGGCGCGCTCACCACCAAGGCCGCGCACGACATCGCGGATCGCGTCGAAGCGGCGCTGCGCGAGCGGCTCGAAGCCCACGACATCACGGTGCACATCGAGCCCGACGACGGGACGGCGTCGGTCTGAGTCGGAGACCGGACATCGTCTATGCTGATGCCATGAACCTGCTGTACACCGCGCACGTTCCGGCCGGCGACGGGCCGCACCCGGCGCTGCTGCTGCTGCACGGCTGGGGGGCGAGCGCCCACGATCTGGTCGGGCTCGCGCCCGCGCTGCACGGGGGCAACGCCCTGGTGCTGTGTCCGCAGGGTCCGCTGGCCTTCGAGGCCGCGCCCGGCATGCTGGGCCACGGCTGGTTTCCCCTGAGCACGGAGCGGCCGCCGATCGCGGCGGAGGTCGAGGCCGCGCGCGACGCCATCGAGCTGTTTCTCGACGATGCGCTCGCCGCCTATCCGGTGGATCGCGCGCGCCTGGTGATCGGGGGCTTCAGCCAGGGTGGCTTCATGGCCTACCAGATCGCGCTGCGCAGCCCGGCGCGCTTCGCCGGGCTGATGGCGCTGTCGGCCTGGCTGCCCGCGGCCCTCGCCCGGGAGATTCCGAAGCAGCGCGCGCACGCGGCGCTGCCCGCGCTGGTGGTGCACGGCACCGAGGATCCCCTCGTGCCCGTCGAGCGGGCGCGCGAGTCGCGCGACGCGCTGCTCGCGCTCGGCGTGCCGACCGAGTACCGGGAGTACCCCATGGCCCACGAGATCCGCCCCGAGGCGCTGCAGGTCGTGCTCGAGTGGCTCGAGAGCCGGGCGCTGCGCCCGGGCCTGGCGTGATGCGCGGTGCAGGCAGGCGTCGCCCGAGCCGGCTCGGGCGGGCCTGATCGGCGCGCCGCGGCGGTGGTACCCTCCGCTCCGGATTCGCTCGGATCGATTCGGTCGGGGTGTAGCTCAGCGGCCAGAGCCTGATCTTTGGGGGGTCAGCGTCGTGGGTTCGAATCCCACCACCCCGACCAACAGGATTCCAAGAACAGATGCTCGAGACTCCACCCGCGGGGTGTCTCCAAGTCTACTCCCAGTCGCGGTCCGTCCAACGCTCGGTAGTGTTGCATGCGACCGAGCCACACCGGGGCGGCTTGAACGCATCCGGGATGCTCGCGGGATCGCGTTCGGGTTTCGCGAGGCATTCGAGAAGGTCGAGCCCAGGTGCGGCGCCGCGTGGCCAGGCTCTGCCAAGCAACTCGCGATCGGCGGGCTGCCGATTCGGGTGTCGAAACCGTGCAGATTGCCGGAGGAGTGGCCCGATCCGCCAGAGCGCCTTTTCCGTGTTGCGCGGTCGAGGAAACGTCTAGACTGCGATTCCGGCACACTCGCGGAACCTGAGGGAGATCTCGATGAGGCGTTCGATCCGCTGCTCGATTCGCGTCTTGATCCTGGCCGCTGCGATGCTCTCGGGGAGTGACGGAGCGCGCGCGGAGGCATTCGGCGCTGTCTATGTTGGCGGCGCGGTGACGGGCGACGCCGGCAGCTCGATCCGGGGCGGACCCGCCGCTGGTCCGCTCATTCCGCTCGTGAACGGTGAGCGCACCGAGTTCGATCTTTCGGTGGCGCCGGGTGGCCGGGCGGGTTACTGGCTCGAATCGCTTCCGTGGCTCGGCTTTGCGCTGGACGTGTCCTACTTCCAGGTGGACCAGACGGTCGACGTGGGGGACAAATCGGTGTTCGACATCCGTGTCACGCCCTTCTCGGGACTCTTGATGCTGCGCTACCAGCTGCTGAAGAACAGCGCGTTCCCGCACGGTGGGGTGAACTTCTATGGCGCGGCCGGGCCGGGCCTGTTCCGCTCGAAGTTCTCGGGCTTGGGCGCCTCCGACACCTCGCTCGATGTCGGCGCCGACGTGCACGTGGGTGTCGAGATCTTCCATGTGGTGCAGTCCTGGGGATTCTTCGCCGAATATCGATTCACGCGCTTCACGCCGTCGACGTTCAAGGGCGACAACTCGGGCGGAGTCGTCCAGGCAGAATTCAACGCGTTGAACACGAATTACTTCCTGTTCGGAACCAGCTTCCACTTCTGATCTCACGCCCGATCCCCGCCTCCGGCGGTGCCTCGCAGCGCTGCACCTTCTCGACCGAGGCGGATGCCCGGCCCGAGGCGTTTCGAGCGCAGCGGCGAGGCATTCGGTTCGCGGGTGCTTCTCGCCCTGATGTTCGCGACGCCGGCCGCGTCGGAGACGCCCGGGAATGGATGCTCTACGATTGCGACGCGGGCACGTGCACGGCCTGCTCGCGCCAGCGATCAGCCGTGCGGCGAGCGGGGCGCCGAGCGCCGGGAGCGCGGGGATGGGCGAAGCCGCGCCGAGGGTGGCCAGATAGAGGGCGGGCTCGAAGTCGTCGAAGACGACGGAGAATGCGACGCGGCCGCCGCTGACGGCGTTCTGGCCGATGCCGAGGAAGATCACCGGCTTGCCGTCGAGGCAATCCCCGATCTCGATCGCCTCGCGGAGCGCGCCCGGCTGCCACGCGTGGAGCCGCTCGGGCCCGAACGCGCCGCCTCCCTGAAACGCGAACGTGTCGGCGTCGACCGCCGCGCCGGCGGCGCCGCCCGCCGGGAACGAGACCTCGCCGCCATCGACCGAAGGCGATCGCGTAAACGCGGCACGGTGTGACGTCGTGCCGACCCTTCCGTGCGGCTCACCGGTCCGGGCGCGCGCGGTTCTGGCACGCGCTGCTCCCGGAATCCCACACGGATCCGTCTGCGGTGACGAACGCCCAGTCGTAGCCGTCCGGCCGCAGCGTCAGCTCGAGCACGCCGAAGTCCGCTCGATTCCAGCGCTCGAGGGCGCCCGCGGTGCGAGTGGACCCGGTGGTGAGATGCGTTCCGCCGGAGCCGACCACGAACTGCCGCATGCCTGCGGCGTCGGGATGCCCCGCGTCGTCCTGCGGGCCGAAGCGCTGGTAGTTGTGCTCGTGGCCGGCCAGCAGCACGTCGATCCCGTACTGGGCCAGCAACTGCCAGGTGCCGCGCATGCGTTCATCGTCGCCGTGCTTGCCCGTGCTGAAGCGCGGGTGGTGCAGATAGGCCAGTGAGCACTCGGCCTGGCTGGCGGCCAGCTCGGCCGCCAGCCAGCGCCACTGCGCGCTGTCGCGATCCACCCCGTGACGCTTTCTCGTGTTGAGCGCGAAGACGTCCCAGCGGCCGTGGCGATAGCGATACCAGCCGTCCCCCGGATCGCCGGCCTGTCCCGGGAAGGCGTCGAAGTAGCGGAAGAAGGGCGCCGCGTGGCCGAGGGACGTGGTGCGGCCCAGGAACCAGTAGCCGTTCTTGTAGTCGTGGTTTCCCGGCACGGGGCGCGTGATCGCCTTGAAGCGGCCCCAATGCGGCTCGTAGCAGTCGGCGAAGTTGCTCTCGCTCCCGTAGGGATAGGCGTTGTCGCCGAGCGTGAAGACCCAGGTCGGCGCCGTCTCGCCCGCGAGCTGTCGCTCCACGAGGCGTGCGGTCTTCTCGGCGCCTTCCGAGCCGCAGTCGCCGATGTCGCCGGCGCCGATCAGGACCGCGACGCCACCCGAAACGTCCGCCGCCGCGGCGTTGAGCGGCTTGCCGGTCGGTGCGAGGAATCGAGGTTCGTCTGGGCCCGGAGATGCGGCGAAAACCGCGCAGGCGACGAGCGCTGCGCCGACCGGAATCGCGACGCGAGTGCAACGCCCGATCTTCACGATGGTCTCGTGCCTCCTCTTGCGCTCGCGCTCTTCCGGAATTCCTTCCGACGGGAAGATCCGGCGCGTGCGCCAGGCGATTAGAGTAGCGCGCACTTCGCAGGGCGATCGGTCTCGCGCCTGCGATATGCTGGTGCAGCTCTCGCTGGGAGAGGAGCGCCTCCGTGGTCGATGTGCACCCGCGTAGCGGCAACACGCCGCCCTACGATCCGCTGCCCGAGGCCGCCGCGCGGCGCATCGTGGACGCCGCGCTCGCGATCCTGCGCGAGACCGGCGTGCAGTTCGACGCGGATCCCGAGCTGCTCGATCTCTTCGCGGGCGCCGGCTGCGACGTGTCCGCCGCGGGCCTCGTCAAGTTCGATGCGGATTGCGTGCGCGCGGCGCTCGATTCGGTCGCGAAATCCGTGACGCTCTGGAATCGCGCCGGTACCGAATCGATCGAGATCCGCGATGGCAACACCTGCTTCTTCCCGGGCATGACCGCGATCCGGGTGATCGACTGGACCACCGGCGAGACGCGCGCGAGCTGCCGGGAGGATCTCGCCACCATCGCGCGCGTGGGCGACGCGCTGCCCGAGATCGACGGGGTCTGCGTGCCCTGCAAGATCGTCGAGCACTCGAATCTGCAGGGAGAGATCGAGGAGTTTGCGGTGCTGGCCGCCAACACCAGCAAGCCGCTCGAGTATCTGTGCGAGTCGGACGCTGCGCTCGAAGCCGCCATCGAGATGGCCGCGGCGCTGCGCGGCGGCGCGGAGCGCCTCGCCGAGAAGCCGTACTTCCTGCACGGCGTCACCCCGCTGCCGCTCTGCTACGCCAAGTGCCACAGCGATCAGATCCTGCGCGCGGTGCGCAGCGGCGTGCCGCTGGCCGTGGGCACCGTGAACATCGGCGGCGCCTCCACGCCGATCAGCATCGCGGGAAACCTCGCCCACGCGCTCGCCACCGACCTGGCCGCGCTGGTGCTCGGCCAGTTGGTGCGGCGCGGCAGCTTCTGCATCGGCTGCTCCGACGTGGGCTTCATGGATCCGGCCAGCGGCGGCCTGGGCGGCTTCTCGCAGAGCTGGCTGGCCGAGCAGGCCGTGGGACAGATCTGCCGGCTGCTGGGCATCCCCTCGCTCACGGGCATGGCAGGGCGCAATCGCGCCGCTCGCTTCGACGACACCGCGATCGCCGACCTGACCGCCTCGATGCTGCACACCTTCCACAGCCGCCCCGCCACGTGCGATTACCTGGGCCTCGTCGAGGGCGGACTCACCTACTCGCTGCACGCGCTGCTCTTCTGTCACGATCTCATCGGGATGTTGCGCAGCCTGTGGCGCGGTATTCGCGTGGACGACGAGACGCTCGCCGTGGACGTGGTGCGCGCCGTCGGACCGCGCGGCAACTATCTGGCACAGCCACACACGGTCGCCCATTGTCGCGAAGAGCTCTGGCAGTCGCGCTATCTGCGCCGCCCGCCGCGCGCGCCGGGAGAGCGGGTCGGGGTGAGCGAGCGCATCGCTGCGGATCTGCGCGAGATCCTCGCGACGCATCGGCCCGAGCCTCTGGACGCCTCCAGCCGCGCTCGGCTGCGCGCAATCCTGGAGCTCCGTGGCGCCGCTCCCGTCGTGTGACGCGCGGGCGCAGCGCCGGCTCGCGCGGCTGCGCCCGACCCGATCCGGTGTCGCTAGGAATCCGACGGCTCGCGGGGGGACGGGGTGTCTGGCTTCGCGTGCGGCGCGCGGGGCTCGGGCTCCGGCCGGTCGTCGCTCGAGGTCCGCGCTGCGGCGCCTCGGGCACGCGCGGCGTCCCGCGCCTTCTGGCGGATCAAGCACGGGTCGTGCCGGCAGCGGGGCCGCCCGCACGCGCGACACGTCCAGCTCATCGCCCGGGTCCGCGGCGCCGCGCGCGCTGCAGCAGCGACAGCGCGCCCGCGCCCGCCGCGAGCAGGAGCGCTGCCGCGGGCTCTGGAACGTATTGCACGCTGGCTGCGGCGAAGGGCGGGCTCTCGAGCTCGTCGGCGAGCGCCGCGCCCACGTTTCCGGTTCCGGCCGGCAGCGCTCTCGTGGTCGCGACGATGACCGCTTCGTCGCCGGGCGCGTCCGTCGAGGCGATCTGCGACAAGAAGGCCCCGTGGCAGCCGTAGCGCCCGGGCTCGTCGTCTCCCGTGCTGTCCGCGAAGCTGTCGTCCTCGAAGAAGAACATGCTGCGCGCCTGGGCTGGAACCGGGATCGGCTCATCGCGGTGGAAGAACAGCGCGCCCGCCGTCGGGTGCGTGACCATCTCCCAGCGGTAGAGGGTGAGATCCATGCCCGGGTCCGGCTGGCCGTCGATCGTGACGCCCGCGGCGTTGCCCGGGTTGTAGTAGGTGAGCAGTGAGGTCGCGGCGAGCGACGCGTTGTAATCCACGAAGGAGAGAACGTTCGGGATGGCGTGCACGCGCAGGTTCACGCGGTCTTCGAAGAGCGACTCGTAGAAGCTCAGGGTATGCGTGGTGTTGACGCCGCTGGCCGCGCCCTGGACCTCGCGGAGTACGCGCACCGTTCCGTCCTTCTGGCCGAGGAAGCAGCTCAGCTGGTCCCAGGTCTCCTCGGTCTCCCCGCCGCTGCCGTTCGCCGAGGTCGCCTCCCGGAACTTGAGGCGGTCGATCAGGTCCACCCCCGAGCCGCCGCCGCTCACCGGCACCGCGATCGCGTCGAGGCGCCAGCGTCCACCGGTGTGCGCGGCGTAGCGCGCCGTGGTGATCGCGGTGTCCTCGAGGGTCGGGCCGATCGGAACGAAGGAGAGCGCGACGTAGTCGGTCGGATCGGGCGGCGCCGGGGGCGCGGCGGCGCTGAAGAGATACGCGTAGCCGAGCGTGCTGCCGAGACCGTCGTCGATGCGCAGCTCGTAGCGGGCGTCGTCGGCGCCGCTCGGCCACGCGTCGGTGGGCGCCGCATCTCCCGCGGCGTCGCCGGCCAGGAAGACGATCTCGTCGTCGCCGTCGAGCCCGTTGCCCTCCGTGCCGCTGAATACGTAGCTCAGATGCGGGTCGACGTTGCCGAATGCAGGATCGTTCAGGCAGGTGGCGAGCTCGACCGCGACGCGCTCATCGATCTGGTACGGGATGGACGTCCAGGCATCCGCGGCTGCTTCGTACACCAAGGCGTGGATCTCGCCCACGGGCTGGCCCGCCCACAGCGGAAGCTGGTCGCCTCGCACCACGACCGGAAGCTCCAGCACGTCACCCCGCGCCAGGCTCGCGCTCGCCGCCAGGATGGCGAGTGGACCGGAGATCTCGAGCCACGCCGCGCGCCGCGCTTGCACACGCATCAGGCCCGTTCTTATCAGCGTCGCGAACGCGCTGTCAAGCACC